>Ga0114978_10002778_pt1 | contig 14418 bp, 10 predicted proteins | sample S_140212_EF_Meta_FD_87027 | JGI IMG/M metagenome (GOLD analysis project Ga0114978, IMG submission 87027) | Freshwater microbial communities from Lake Simoncouche, Canada to study carbon cycling - S_140212_EF_MetaG | ecosystem: Environmental > Aquatic > Freshwater > Lake | place: Lake...
GGAATTAAACGCAACATTGCATGAGGTGTTTGATGAGAAACACATTTTCCGCATCGACCACTACTTGGGCAAAGAGGCGACGCAGAATATCTTGTTCACGCGTTTCGCCAACGCGTTTCTAGAGCCAATTTGGAATCGCCAGTACATCAAGCAAATTCAAATCACCATGGCGGAAAGTTTTGGCGTGCAAGGTCGCGGTAAATTTTACGATGAGACCGGCTGCATACGCGATGTGATTGAAAACCATCTCATGCAAGTGGTTGGTTTTTTGTGCATGGAGCCGCCATTGTGGAGCGACATGGAGCGTGTGCGTGACGAGCAAGTCAAACTGTTCCGAGCGGTGCGGACGTTGACCACGCGCGATGTTGTTCGCGGTCAATTTGAAGGATTCTTGAAGGAACCAGGAGTTGCGGAGAATAGCCAAACGGAAACATGGGGCGCCATTCGCTTGATGATTGACAATTGGCGTTGGGACGGAGTTCCTATTTACATCCGCGCTGGAAAGTGCATGCCAGTTTCAGCCACGGAGGTTCGCGTTGAATTTCATCGACCACCCAATGTTGTGTTTCCAGAGGCGCCACCAGGACCGCACAATTTTGTTCGCTTCCTCTTCACGCCTCGCATTGAGATTGGCATCAACATGCAAGCCAAGATTGACGGCGAAGTCATGGGTGGAATGCCAATTGAATTGATGGCCGTCGACGCGCAACCAGACGAAATGACGCCATACGAGCGGCTCATTGGCGACGCCATTCGTGGCGACCAAGCGTTGTTTGCTCGTCAAGATGTTGTTGAAGAAGGATGGCGCATTGTTGAAAATATTCTTGACAACGCCGTGCCAGTTATGAAATACAAGCCTGGAACATGGGGTCCAGAGCCCGCAAATGAAATTTTAATGCCATCGGGTGGATGGCATTCTCCACAATTGTCAGAGGCGACCAAGAGCGGTTAATGTTTCATGGCATAGCCTATGAATTTTTGGACAAACAGTTTGTACTGGATGGATGTTGTGTTTGAAAGTATTCAACGCATTTTTAACGGGATCGTGGCGGAACAGCAGACGCAGCGGACTTAAAATCCGCAGTCAAGAAATTGACGTGTGGGTGCAACTCCCACCGGTCCCACTTTTTACAATTGTTTGAATTGAGTTCAATCTATTTCAATTGTTTGTATTCACTTGCTAGGATTTGGAATCCATGAGCGAGTTGCCGAATAAGAATCGCTCCACTATGAATCAATCATTGGATAAACCCCTTTTCATTTTGGCCAGTAATGAATCTTGGGCTTCAGACTTGTTGCGAACTGCCGTGACCTCGGATATTGCGCAACTTGAAATTATTCGGCGAGACGATCAGTCCTTTGAGCGCATTCTTCGCGACGCGCCTTCAGTTGTTGCCGTTGAATTGACGGGTCCCGGCACTCACGGCTTTGATTTGTTGCGCGCGCTTGCAAGCCACGAGGACACCAAGGACATTCCATGCATCGCCTTGTCGCCTTTGCCCGATCCATTGATTCGCGCAGCGGCATTTGCGGCCAGCGCGGAGGACTTCATGTCCCGCCTGAGCGAACCAGATGAAGTGAGCACACGGGTGAATACGCTTGCGAAATTAGGCATGGCGCACACAAGGGAGCGAATGGCCGAGGCGGAAATAGCCATCCTTCACAAGCGCTTGCATGATCGCGCGCACTCGCTCACCGACAGCGAGCGCCTGGTGACTCATCTGCAAAAGTCGTTGGTTGTGGACAGCGCGCTGCATAGAAATCGCGTGGATGGATTGGTTGCGATTGGCATGGAATTGAACAAGGTGCAAGACATCCACTTGCTTATGGATCGAATTCTCAGCGAGGCGCGCTCGCTTATCGGCGCCGATGCTGGAACGGTCTACATTCGTGAAAATAAATCTCTTCGTTTTGCGTACGCACAAAATGACACAATCGCAAACCGGACCGGCAGCAATGATGTGCCCCGCTTTTCCAGCTATCTACTACCGGTCACCGAAAATTCAATCGCGGGTTGGGTGAGCGTGAGCGGCGAAAGTGTCAATATTGCAAACGCCTATTCGCTTGAGCCTGGTTGCGCCTTTCAATTTGATCATTCATTTGACCGAATCACTGGCTACAAAACACAAAGCGTGCTTGCATTGCCCCTAAGAACAAGTCTGGGTCGAACCGTGGGCGTGTTGCAACTCATCAATGCCAAAGATACCGATGGACGCTCACGTCCTCGCTTTACCGACTCGGATCAATCGCTTCTTTCACATTTTGCAAGCATGGCAACGGTGGCAATTGAGCGCACGCAATTGACTGAAAGCATTATCACAAACATGTTGCGCATGACGGAAACGCGAGATCCAATTGAAACTGGTCCGCACGTCAAGCGGGTGGCGGGAATCGCGGCGGTTCTCTTTGAGGAGTGGGCTCATCGTCGCGGTCTTGAAGGGCCGGCATTTGAGCGCCAGCGTGATCGCTTGCTCATCGCCGCTCGACTTCATGATGTTGGAAAAGTTGGCGTATCAGATTTAATTTTGAAAAAGCCGGCCAAGCTTGACGCCACTGAATATGAAGCAGTGAAAAAGCATGTGATCATCGGCGCGAAATTCTTTTTGGATCAACAAACTGAATTCGATGAGTCTTCGCGCGAGGTGGCGCTGAACCATCATGAACGATGGGATGGTGGTGGCTATCCGGGATATGTTGATTTAAATGGGGATTTATTGGTGGATCCAATCACGCGTCAACCGAAATTGGGCGGCAAGAAAGGCGAGGACATTCCGCTATTTGCAAGAGTGGTGGCTATTGCGGATGTGTTTGACGCGCTTTCACATAAGCGTTGCTACAAAGAAGCGTGGATCGAGCGACGTGTGCTTGACACCATTCGCAGCGAGGCGGGCCACCAATTTGATCCAGAGCTTGTCGATATTTTCTTCGCAAAATTATCAGGGATAAGGGACATTCGCGAACTGCACCCTGATGGTTGACCCGTCTCAACATTGGCTATGCTTCAGCCATGAGAACGCTGATTTGGACCGCAAAGAATAAATTTTTCGCCATTGATGTCGGCCATATTCGTGAAGTTTGCCCCGTGGTTTCTGCGCAACCGTTACCCGCAGGTCCAAATTGGATGCTTGGCTTGTTTGATTATCACGGAGCCTTAATTCCCCTGCTTGACGCTGGAATTCTCACAGGCCAAGAATGCATTCAACCCCAAGTTGGTTCTCGAACATTGCTGATAGAGGTCCCTATGAACCACGATGCTCAAACCGCCAGCACCGCGACATTTGGTTTGCGCGTGGAGCAAGCGATTGGCCTGCGCGATCTAGACGAAAGTGGCGCGTGGAATCCAACGTCGGGATTGCCTGGGTTTGAGCATTTGCGCGAAGTCCTGAATATTCCTGAGGGGCGCGTTCAGGTTTTTGATGCCACCCGAATTGCGATTCAACACCAACTTCTTTTGCAAGGCGCTAGCGCCGTTGCTACCAGCGATCCTCGACGGCTGGTGTCGTGAAAGAATTGTCAGAGTGGTTGGCGGCCAACACTCCGCTAGAACCTGAAGTGAATAAATTTGTTGAGTTGTTCGCCCAGGAAAGAATGCGCCTGCTTGGTGACAAGACTATTGCGCAATTTGTGGCGCGCTTGCAGCGAGATCCAAAAGAGGCGATGAATTTGCACCAGCATTTGGCTCCGCCAGAAACTTGGCTCTTTCGGTATGGAGCTGCTTTTGAAGTATTGCGTGACGAGCTTCAAAAGCGTGATCGTTCGCAAGTTATTCATGTGGCAAGTCTTGGGTGCGCCACTGGATCCGAGCCATTTTCCATTGCCGCGACTGCACTTTCATGCGGATTGACAGCTAGCCAAATTCGAATTCTTGCCCTTGATTACAGCGAAGAGCACCTTGCCTTCAGTCGCACTGGACGCGCAAGCGCCCTTGCACAACGAACTCCAATTCCAAATTGGGCCTCCCCATTTCTGAGACCAACTACGCAAGGACAATTGCAACTGGACCCTCAAGGCTTGTCCATGATTGATTTCATGCGCGGAGATTTGTCCACATGGAAACCAGATCGCATGTTTGATTTTGTTTTCTGTCGCAATGTCGCAATTTATTTCAACGAGACAACTAAAAAACGTCTGGGAAAACTTCTCAGCGAAATAACAAAACCAAATGGATTACTCTTTCTTGGCCATGCTGATTCCATGATTTTGGCTGACACGGACATGCGACGAAGCGAGGTGGATCATGCGTTTGTATTTTCAAAGCATGAAAAAACACGTCAGCAGCGCACATCAGATGCTTTTATGAAAGCGAGCGACCCCGCGATCATGCCCGTTGTTCGATCCACGCCGGCACATCCCGCTCCATCCAAGCCCACAGCGGGTACAAAGCAGGTCACCAGCGTGGTCTCGACCGCAAGTGCACCCATGGATCTATTCACTAAGGCGCAAATTGCCGCTGACAGCGGAAATATGCTCGTGGCTGAAAGAGCGTTATTAGAACTTTTGGCTGTCAAACCCGCTGAAATTGAAGCACATGCGTTGTTTGGTTGCGTTCAAATGGCGCAGAACAAATTCACGGAGGCTGAGCGTAGTTTCACCAAGGTCGTGTACCTTGACCCTCTGAACTCACTGGCGCTCTTGTCTCTTGCAGCCCTTGCCGATTTGCGTAGTGACGCAAAAAGCGCGGAACGATTCCGCGATCGTGCCGCACGAACAGTAGTGGAGAAACGCATTGACTAATTCCCCGTCAGACAATCTTGCAGATACAAAAATTGGATTGACCCAACTTCTAGCTCGTCCAATCCAGAACGCCAGCTTGGCTCAGAACACTTCTGATTTGGCGCAAGAACGCGCGCACTCATTGCGCGAAGAAGACACCATTCTGCTGTTTCGAATTGGTGGAGAACGATTCGCGTTGCCAGCGAACAGCGTTCAGAATGTATTTCCATCGACAACCGTGCGAAAAGTTCCACATCGAACACGTCCACCATTCCGCGGATTGTGTTGTTACGAAGGAGCAATTTTGTTGACGGGATTGCTTCATGTGGTGCTTGATATGCCGGCTGATGAGAATGCAGATTTAAAGCTCCGGCGCATGATTGTGATTGGCAGCGATGAATCGAGCTGGACCTTTGAAGTGGACGCCGTGGATTGCATACGCAAAGTTGATCCTTCCCAATTTCGAAACGCCCCCTCCACTATTCCAAAAAATGCTTCTTCCTGCACAAATTGCATCATTCCAATGGATGATGGCGACGCGATGCTGCTCAATCCCATCGCCATTCAAGCAATCATGGAAAGGTCGATTCAATGAGTGCGTTTGGCGGCTTTGACTTGTTTGAATTATTTCGCGCTGAAATCGTGGCGCATGGCGCATCATTGAACGATGGTCTGCTTCGTTTGGAGCAGAACCCGGCGGATGTGCACCCCATTGAAAGTTTGATGCGCGCGGCGCATTCCATCAAGGGAGCCTCGCGGGTGATTGGCTTGGATTTGGCGGTTGATCTGGCGCATCACATGGAGGATTGCCTGGTCAACATTCAAAAGAAAATTGAAGTGTGCGGGCCAGAGCGCGTGGAACAGTTGCTTGGAGGCACGGACATCTTGACTCAATTGGCCACGATGCAAGAGGCGGATTTGCCGACTTGGAAGTCCACCCATGCCGTCGATATCAACGCGTTGATCACGGCATTGTCCGCGCCACCGCAAGCCATGCCTGTGTCAGTTCCAACCACAAACCCGGTTGATGTGGTTGAACAGCCGCAATCTCCACCGGAAATAATCCAGGCTGCATCGGAAAGTTTGGTCGCTCCGATCAAGCCACAACCTGCGCCGTTGGCTCCCAGCAAATCGGTGGTCAGTTCCTCGGAACAGCCGCTGAAATCTTCGGATAAGTCGACAAATACCGCGAAACCTGTTGCCGCCGCCGCGACGCCTGAAGTTCGAACAGTTCGGGTGAACGCGGAAAATTTAGACCGCATGATGCGCTTGGCCGGCGAAAGCATGGTGGAAGGAAAACGATTTCCACAAATTCGACGCGGTTTGCGCGAAATGAAATCGCAATTGCGTTTTGCTCGTGACTCGTTCGAGTCGGCCGTGAAACGACGGGACACCGCCGAAATTTCCAATTCATTGGCGCGCTTGGCAAGCATTGAAGGAAGTTTGACCAGCCACGCTGAATTTCTTGAAAATGTTTTTCGCCGCACTGAGGAAGTTGGAACCAAGCTCTATCATGAGGTCATTGGCAGCCGCATGCGCCCCTTTGGCGATGTCACCGCTGGCCATCCCCGAATGATCCGCGATCTTGCCAAGAAGCTTGGTAAGAAAGTTCAATTCGATATCGAAGGCTCGCATGTCTCTGTGGATCGCGATGTGCTTGCTCGCCTAGAGGCGCCGCTGAATCACATGTTGCGCAACGCAATTGATCATGGAGTTGAAGCCCCAGATGCCCGGCTTGCGGCCGGAAAGTCCGAGACCGCGCATTTGCGTTTGCAAGCGCGCCACCACGCTGGAATGCTCGAAGTGCGCATTCGCGACGACGGTCGCGGCATTGATCCAGAGCGCGTGCGTGCGAAAGTGATTGAAAAACGCTTGCAATCCGCAGACATTGCCGCTGGCTTGAACAAGACAGAGTTGCTTGAATTTTTGTTCCTGCCTGGCTTTTCAACGGCTTCGCAAGTCACCGAAGTTTCAGGCCGCGGAGTTGGCTTGGACGTGGTCAGTCAAACAGTTCGTGAAATTGGCGGAACGGTTCGTTTGGAATCCCAACCTGGACAAGGCTCTGAATTTATTTTGTCGCTGCCAATCACGCTCAGTGTTATCCGCGCAGTCACCGTGCTTGTGGGTGGCGAAGGCTACGCATTTCCGCTGGCTCGAATTGAACGCATTGTCAAAGTTGAATCAGCCTCGCTCAAGAGCATGGAAGGCAGACTGGCATTCAATCTGGATGATCGATCGATTGGTTTGCTGCGGGCCAATGAACTTTTTGGTTTATCTCAGACGACTGATTCCAATAGTTCATCCGTGGTGAATGTCGTGGTGCTGGGCGACATTGACAATCCATGCGGATTGGTAGTTGACCAATTCATGGGAGAGCAGGATTTGGTGGTGCGTAAACTGGATCCACGCCTGGGGAAAACTCCTTTTGTAAGTTCCGCCGCCATTGACGACGAGGGTCGCGCGATTTTGATCATGGATGTTGAGGATTTGCTCATTGGCATTCGACGCGGCCTATCCGAGGGCGGAGTGCGCGGATTGGATATAGCGTCATTACGCCGTAATTCATCTGGTCGCAAGCGTGTTTTGGTGGTGGACGATTCCATCACCGTGCGCGAAGTAGAACGCCAAATGCTGACACGTTTGGGATACGAAGTGGAAACCGCAGTCGATGGTGTTGACGGTTTCACGCAATTGAAAGCTGGACGCTTTGATTTGTTGGTGACGGATGTGGACATGCCACGCATGAATGGCATTGAGTTTGTGAAGGCGCTTCGACGCGAACCACGCTTTGCGTCATTACCTGTCGCCATCGTCAGCTACAAGGACCGTGCGGAGGACCGTGCCGCTGGAATGGAAGCTGGAGCCAACGCCTACCTCACCAAGGGTTCTTTCCAAGATCAATCTTTTATTCAAACCATCACTGACTTGATCGGCGAGGCGCAGGCGTGAAAATTGCTGTCGTCAATGATTTAAAAATTGCGTTGCATGCCTTGACACACATTGTGCAAGGTATTCCCAATGTGACATTGGCGTGGACGGCTTTGGACGGCGAAGAGGCCGTGGCGAAATGCGCTGCAAATAAACCTGATTTAATTTTGATGGACTTGATCATGCCAAAGATGGATGGCGTGGAAGCCACGCGCCAAATCATGCGCAAGACGCCGTGCGCCATACTTGTGGTGACCGCAACCATTGAGGGAAATGCCAGTCGTGTGTTTGAAGCTCTTGGAGCTGGAGCCCTAGACGCGGTTGAAACTCCCCGCTTTGAGCAGTCATTAGATGGCGCGGGAGGCGATCGTTTACGAGCCAAAATAGAGCAGATTCGAAGAAATCAGCGCTTGGATATGAAACCGCTGAGCATGCCGATTGTCTCCAAGCGTGAACCATTGGAAACAAAATCTGGCATGCCCATTGTTCTTTTGGGAGCAAGCACTGGCGGGCCACAAGCGCTTGCAACAATTTTAAGGTCGTTCAAGCAACCAATCAATTTTAGCGTGGTGATTGTTCAACATTTGGACACCGCATTTGTTCCTGGCTTTCGAAGCTGGTTAAGCCATGAGACCGGATTCTTGGTGCGCGCAGCCTTACCAGGCGATCGCGCAGTTGCTGGATGCGTATCTGTTGCTTCATCAGATAGGCATTTGCAAATCACATCGGGCGGTGTATTCATTGAAACAGATATCCCCACCGATGCTCTTCACAAACCCAGCGTGGACGCGCTCATGCTTTCCGCCGCGAGCACTAAACTATTTGGTGTCGCCGCATTGCTCACAGGAATGGGAAGAGATGGCGCTGCGGGATTGCTGGCGCTTCGAAAATCCGGCTGGGCCACCATCGCTCAAGACGCTGCGACCAGCGTTGTATGGGGAATGCCCGGCGCCGCGGTGCAATGCCTTGCCGCAGAGCAAGTGCTTGCCATAGATCAAATTGGACCAGCTATTCAAATCGCTCTTACAAGAAAGCCAAAACCGAACCATGTCTAACGCAACAAAAATCCATCCAACCGCCGCTTTCAAAACCATCGTGTTGCTTGTCGATGATCAAGCCATTATCGCTGCAGCAGTGCACAAAATGCTGCAATCCCAGCCGACGTGGGAGTTTCATTATTGCAGCGATGGAACCAAGGCTGTTGAGATGGCATTGAACTTGAAACCCACTGTCATTCTGCAAGATTTGGTTATGCCAAATATTGATGGCTTGACATTGGTCACCGAATATCGCAAGCATGGTCAACTTCTTGAAACTCCACTGGTCGTTCTTTCCTCGCGTGAAGAAGCCGTGACAAAGGCGAAAGCATTTGAATTGGGCGCCAATGATTACTTGGTGAAGTTGCCAGATCCTGTTGAGTTGATCGCGCGCGTCAAGCATCACTCCGATGGATACAAGGCGGCAATGGAGCGCAACGCCGCCTACGCCGCGCTTGCAGCCAGTGAGAAACATTTACAGGAGGAAGCCAAGCGCGCCGCGGAATATGTGCGCTCTCTATTGCCAGATCCTCTGACAACCGGTGCCGCAACCACAAAGTGGAAATTTGTACCAAGCGAAAGTTTGGGTGGGGACGCGTTTGGCTACCACTGGCTTGATGATTCACGCCTGGCGATTTATTTGCTGGATGTGTGCGGACACGGAGTTGGTCCAGCGTTGCTTGGAGTGAGCGCCATGAACACAATTCGCGGCGGTGGAATTCCTGGTCGTGACATGCGCGATCCCGCCGCTGTGCTGGAGGGGTTGAATGATCTCTACCCAATGGCCGAACACAACGACATGTTTTTCACGCTTTGGTACGGCATTCTTGATGTGGATGCAGGCACCATCAAATGGTGCGGTGGCGGTCATCCACCTGCTGTCGTCGTGGGACCCGATGGCTCCATCACGCAACTTGCTTCGCAAGGGTTGATGATTGGCGCTGCCACTGGAATTCCGTATGACTCAAGCGAAGTGACATTGAAGCCAAATTCAAAATTGTTTGTATACAGCGACGGGATATTTGAAATCACCAAGCCAGACAAGAGCATGACTTCTCTTGATGAATACATTGCGGAGGTTGGTCGACTGCACACCAAAGCGGACGCACTGGAGCAAATGGTGTTGTGGGGACAAGCCGCGCAAGGCGGACTGCAATTTGTCGACGACGTGAGCTTGCTCGAGGTGTCATTCAATCCGTGAGCCGATCACGTGCATCGAAAATCTGAACAAGCAATATCTATTTTTACGCCGTGCGCATGTCAATTTTAAAATTCAAAATATAAATTCCATACTGACCACTTGTGTGTTCGCAGCGTTCATGAACATGAGTCATGGTTGCGCTTCGAACACAGTCGCACCGCCTCTGCAACGATTTCAATTTCAAGAAGTTCATATGGGCGCGAAAGTGGTGATCACTTTCTATGCGGACTCACAACAGTCAGCAGCCACCGCGGCGCGCGCGGCGTTTGACGAAATTGCCGCGTGGGACCGTGCGCTGAGTGACTATGGAACTGACTCCGAGGTTTCAACACTTCCAAAAATCGCGGGACAGCCCACCGCCGTGCACGCTCGTTTATCCAAAGCGATTACAAAATCACTTGAATTCAATCATTCTTCATGTGGCGCCTTTGACTGCGCGCTAGGACAGTTATCAAAATTATGGCGCACTGCGTTTCGGGAATCAAAAATGCCAAGCGACGCGGCGCTCTCCAAGGCAATGGATCATTCGGGTTGCAGTCATGTCATTTGGGTTGAAGCAACTCACTCCGTGGCATTTGACAAGCCTGATATTCAATTTGACTTTGGAGCCATTGGGCAAGGATTGGCGGCGGATGCTGCCATGGATGTGTTACGCGCGCATTCCATTTCATCCGCATTGATTGATATCAGCGGCGACATTCTGGCGAGCGATCCACCTCCGCAATCAAACGGCTGGTTGGTTCAAGTTGATCCTGAATTTCAAGGTGAACACACACGCGAAGTTCTTTTGCGCAACCAAGCGCTGTGCGTCAGTGGTGACTCAGGCCAGCCAGGAAAGATTGATGGAAAGATATTCTCACATATTCTGAATCCAAAGAACGGTCGACCAATTGATTCACCGCGTCAATCCGTCGTGATCGCCAGCGACACAACTACCGCAGACGCTATCGCCACCATCGCGTGCGTGATGAGCGTTGAAGAACTAAGAGACTTTGCAACACAGTTTCCAACAGTCAGGATTTCAATTGAGCGATTGCCCGTAGATGGCGGCATTCAGACCATTGAGCCACTCACAACGTCCCCTACGCGGACAATCCAAACACCTCATTTACAAGACGTGAACCAGTCCCATGTCGTGATTACAAACACGCAGTGAAACTGGTTTCAAAAACAAACGAATTGGCTTTATTTACTACAAATTCGAAATTTGGAATTTTAAATTAATTTTGTATTTCCAGGCACGCGAATCAGCGGCTGTGGCGCGTTGCCCATTTCAAGTTTGTCTGGGCCAAGGTTTTCCTTGCTGTTGACCACCTGATCCCATGTCACGTCTTGTCCGGTGTATGCCGCCATGCGGCCCATGAGCGCCATGCGGCATGAATTCACGACAAAGTTTCCATCGTCAATACGCTTGCCACTGCGAAGCGCCTTGTAGAACTCGTCGTGCTCTGTCTGATACATATTTGGATTTGGTCCATCTGGCGGATAGCTCCAAGGATGCTCGCCAATGATCTCATGCGTTGGACCCCAACCATTGATGAAGGCGCTTCCCTTGCTGCCAAGAATAGTGTCGACATTTTCGTTGAAGCAATTATCTTGCTGTCGGCAGATCAATGTCGCACGGCGATTGCGCGGCCACTCATAGACAACGGCAAAGTGGTCGTACACATCACCACGCTCTGGAACATTTTCACGCAAACCACGCCCCCCCGTTGCTGTGCAACGCATAGGTGGCTCGTTGCCAAAGGCCCAATTTATTTTGTCGATGCTATGAATGGCCTGCTCCACAATGATGTCGCCAGAAAGCCATACATGGTGTTGCCAATTGCGAAGCTGAAACTCCATGTCGCTCCACTCTGGCTTGCGCGGCTTGGTGCTTAATGGACTGGTGAGATAATCGCTGTGCATGGCCAGTACTTCCCCAATATCGCCGCCTCGAATGCGCATGAAAGTCTCACGCTCTGGCAACGAGTAACGCCAGCAAAAACCGCTCATAAATTGGAGTTTTTTGGCGCGGGCGTCTTCGATGCACTTGATCACAATTTGCGCGCCCGCGGCGTCGGTGAACATGGGCTTCTCACAGAAAATATTCTTGCCCGCATCCACTGCGGCGCGCAAATGCATTGGACGGAAATAAGGAGCGGTCGCCAGTATCACAACGTCCACATCGGTGGCGCACGCCATCTTGCCGGCGTCAAAACCAGTGAAGCGACGCTCTGGTGGAACCATCACACGGGAACCTTCTGGACGTTTTTTAAGTTCGTCATGCGCGCTCTCAATGCGATCGGCGAAGGTGTCGGCCATGACCCAAATCACAACGCCAGGATCGGCTTTCAAAGCTTGTTCAGCTGCGCCCGTCCCGCGACCGCCACAGCCAATCAAAGCGACTTTTATTTGGCTACTACCTGCAGCTTGTGTGAGCGCGCGTCCAAGCACGGGAGCTGCGATCGCAGCCGCGCCAGCCATGGCCGCAGTGTGAATAAATTGTCGACGCTGAAAACTTTTTTCGTTGTCTTGCTGCATGTGTGGCTCCTCATTCAATTTCTGAATCAGTTCGATTTAATTTGAAATACAAGTAAGCAGAGTACGAATAATGCCAACGACTAAAAATGAAAATTACTTGACGGAACTTGGTTTGATTTCTTGCGGCTTGTCCGTAATGGGATTTGTTGGTGATGCCAAAGGTACCTCACACGCCACTCGAAATCCCGCGAAGGATCCATTGGCCAGCCACCAACGACTCGGTGGAATTTGTGGATCAGTGTCATTCCAGTCAGTGGAAAATGGTCGAATTGTGCCGCAATTCACACGATCTTCAGGATCGTTGTACGCGCCGCCAACCAGCACGCCCTTGCCATCGGTCATGGTGACCCATTCTGCGGCGTTCCCTTTAAGATCATAAAAGCCATTGCTCATGGGCTTGCTTGTTGCGATTCGGTGCGTGCGCCGATTGGAATTACTGACATACCACGCGATGTCATTCAATGGAATTGCATCGCTTGAACCCTGCGCGCACGCGCTCTGAAATTCTTGCAGTGTTGGAAGGCGAAAGGTCCTACCCGTTTTTGCGCTTAACCAAACGCAAAATAGTTTGGCGTTTTCTTCACTGACAGATATGGCTGGAAATCCAGCGTGGCCAAATCCGCGATCCATAGAAATATAGGGCTTGGTTGGCCGAGCGATTGCGTCGGCTTGCGTGGGACCACTTCCAGCGTCTCTTGAAAATACAAATGCGTCAAGAAGTTCCCATGGCACCTCTGTTTTTCCAAGCAACACATTGTGGTGCGCCGCATCATGAATGGGGAGCAATTCAATCTCAAGCGCGGTGCCACTGATGGCGATTGTGGTGGCCAAGGCAACAGGATCACTTGGCGCAACGGCGCAAGGAATAATGCTGATGACATAAATGGCGACCATGCGAAGCGATCTCATTCAAGTATTGTGACTTGAAATCACATGTTGAGCAACACAGTAATAATGATTGCTTGAGCAAATATGTTTCACTGATCATTCAACCACTCTGTCCGATTCTTATGAAATAAAATGAGTACTCGCAGCGACGAATGTCTGTGGTAATTGGTAGAACTAACGCCGTATTCATTCAGTCCAAAGCGACATATTCAAACAATTCATTCCATGTCCAACCAATTCCCTACCAATTCGCAAGCGCATGCCGATACTCCTACGGCATCTCATGGAAAAGTCACAATTCTTGCGGCCATTCTGGCGGCAACGCTCGCATCGTTGATCGCCTTACGTGGACACTCCGTTCACACTGAAAATCTCTACGCGTTGATCGCCGCGCGACCCACATGGATTATTGGATGCATTCCCTTTGTTGTGCTGTTGTTATCCATTGCCATTGTTCCAATGATTCCAGCAATGGAACATTGGTGGGAGCGAAACTCCAGCAAGCTGTTGGTGAGTTGCACACTGGGCCTTGCCGCGCTTGCATGGCTGGCCAATCAAGTCAGTTTGGACGCCGCGGCAACGGCCGCCATACATGGTCTGGATGAATATGTTCCGTTTATTATTTTGCTGCTGAGTTTATTTGTGATCTCTGGCGGCATTTCAGTTGGTGGACGTTTCACCGCCACGCCTCGAATGAATACCACCATGCTTGCCTTTGGCGCCGTGCTTGCAAACCTACTTGGCACAACTGGAGCCAGCATGTTGTTGATTCGTCCGCTTCTGAAAGCCAACGCACATCGCTCTTGCCGGGCGCCACTTGTGATCTTCTTTATTTTTATCGTAAGCAATTGTGGTGGGTTGCTGCTGCCCATTGGCGACCCACCGCTATTCCTTGGATATTTGCGGGGTGTTCCATTTGAATGGACTTTGACGCTGTGGAAACCGTGGCTGTTTGTGAATGCCGCAATTTTGTGCGTGTTCTATGCGATTGATTTGCGTGGATGGAAGCAAGAAGGCTTTCACCAACATCGTGAAAGTGTCGCACATGGCCAAGGAATTACGCTGCATGGTCAAAGCAACGCATTGCTGCTTATTTTTTCCGTGCTGGCAGTGGCTCTGGTGGCTCCA
>Ga0114978_10002779_pt1 | contig 14414 bp, 9 predicted proteins | sample S_140212_EF_Meta_FD_87027 | JGI IMG/M metagenome (GOLD analysis project Ga0114978, IMG submission 87027) | Freshwater microbial communities from Lake Simoncouche, Canada to study carbon cycling - S_140212_EF_MetaG | ecosystem: Environmental > Aquatic > Freshwater > Lake | place: Lake...
GCGGCACGCCGAACGTGGCTGGCTGCCGGCGATCCTCGTCGGCGCGCGGCTTGCCAATTACAACGAGGCCTTCTCCTTCAGCAGCAGGGCCTATTCGACGCCCCTCGACAAGTTCGGCGGCGACTATCTGATCCAGACGCAAAACTGGCTGTTGGGGATGAATCTCGGTGGCGAGCTGATCAGCCGGAACGAGTTCTTCTACTGGGGGCTCCGCGGCCGCGCCGCGCCGGCGATCTCCTTCGCCGGCACCCAGCAGCAGATGAACACCTGCAACTGCGGCTACCAGCAGCCCAATGCGGTGCCGGCGGAGGGAACGCCCATTCCGCCCCTTCCCTTCGGGTATCCCACGACTCCTGCCAACACCCGTCAGCCCTTCCCGGAGGGGACCGAGGTGTGGAAGATGGCCGCGCAGCAGGTTGGCCCGGGCTTCCTCGGCGACCTGACCTGCTTGGCGGGCTGGAACATGACCCCCAACTCGTCGATCCAGGTGGGCTACGACATCCTCTGGGTGGCGGGCGTGGCCACGGCGACGCGGCAGTTCAGCATGAACAAGACGCGCTACAACCAGATCGATCCGGGCGGCCAGTCGTTCATGATGGGCTTCTCTTTCGGCTACAACCAAAGCTGGTGAGCCGAGGGCCCGCCGCGGCTCACTCCGCGGCGACCACCGCTGCCGCCGCCTGCCCGGTCGAGCAGAGGTTGACGGCGACCACCGTGCCGGGGCGACCGGCGAGCGGCTCGCCATGGACGACGGCGACGGGGCAGTCAAGGTCGGGCGACTCGTAGTTGAGCGTCGCCGGGACGAGCCCCGCCTCTAAGCCGAGGATGCTCGCGGCCAGCTCCAAGGCGCCGCCGCCGGCCCCGAGATGGCCGAAGACGCTCTTCGGGGCGGTCACCGGGATGTCCCCGAGCTCGGCCGTGATGGCGGTTGCCTCGACCCGGTCCATGTCCCTCGTCGAGGCCCCGTGAGCGTTGACGTGGCCGATGTCGCCGGGCCCGATGCCGGCCCGGTCAATCGCCGTCCGGATGGCCAGGCGCAGCGCCGATCCGGTGAGCGCCCCGCCCCCCGCTGCCGACTCGCAGCGTGATGCGACCGAGAGGAGACGGCTGCGGATCCTCGCCCCGCGACGGTGGGCGTGGTCGCGCGACTCGAGGACAAACATCGCCGCCCCCTCACCGTTGACGAGCCCGTCGCGCTCGAGGTCGAAGGGACGGCTGGCCCGGGTGCAGTCGTCGCGGCGCCGGGAGAGGAGGGCGTCGCCACGGGCCACCAGCGCCATCGGATGGAGCCGACACCCCGTCCCCCCGGTGAGCATCACGTCGGCCCAGCCGCGACGGATGACACTTGCCGCCTCGCCGATCGCGAGCAACCCGGAGACGTCGCCGAGGACGATGGTGTTGTTCGGGCCACGGGCATCGTGGGCGATGGCGATGTGCGAGGCGGTCATGTTGGGGAGATGCTTGAGGAGCCAGAGCGGATGGAGATCGTCGTGGATCGCCTCCGACCAAACGGAGAAATCAAATGCTCCCCCCGCCAGCGCCCGTCGGTAGGTCCGCTCCAGATCCTCCAGATCGGCGTAGATCATGTCGCCCCCGACGACGACGCCGAACCGTTCCGGGGCGAGTGCTCCGGCCGCGATCCCGGCGTCGCTCATCGCCAGATCGGCGGCGGCAAACCCGAACTGGATCTCACGGCTCATCACCTTGAGGCTCTTCCTCGGCCGCACCCACAGCTTCGGGTCGAAGTCGGTGATCTCGCCGCCGAACGCGATCGGGAGGCTGCTGGAGTCGAAGCGGGTGATCGGCCGGATTCCTGACCGGCCGGCGAGGAGCGATGTCCAGAAGTCATCACCGCCGATTCCGATCGGACTGACCACACCCACCCCGGTGACGACGACCTCGCGACGGCTGCTCATGCTCGAAACCTAAACCAATCCAGCGTGGCGCGGAAGTGGGGCGGCATCGCCCCTGCCTTCCGGGATGGTCGCAGAACACCAGATCGGGCGGCAGCCGGCGCGATCATGGCTGCCGCGGGTGGGCCGCCCGCCAATCAGAGGGCTCTTTAGGAAGGCCTGCGGCCCACAGGCCTCGCCGCTCCCGTCGGGCGGCCGACTCGGCCTCGACAAGGTCAAGATCGGGGGCGATCCGCCCGAACACCCAGGCGTGTCCTTCGGCCACCATCTCGCGGTTGATGTCGCGATCGTCGATCCACAGCGTGCCGAGGAGACGGCCGTGCTGGTCATAGCCGCGCGAGACGACGGCGACCCGGCCTCCGGCCACCTTCCGCGACAGCGCCTCGGACGATTCCCTGCCCCATGCCTGGGCCGCCTCTGGGGCGTCGATGCCAAGGAGACGGATCTTGTGCCGTCCCCCCTGGGGATCGACGCAGGTGACCGTGTCGCCATCGTGAACGGTGCGCACCGTCCAAGTGGGGCGCGCCGTCCAGGTGGAACGCGCGACGGCGTCGGGGATCCGGCAGCGCTCCACCGCCGCCGTGCCGACAGCGGCCACCGCCATGGCAGCGAACCACCACGGCCGCCACCGCGACGGCAGACCATGCGGCGGGTTCGGGGGCCGCTTTGGTCTCACGCCAGCCAGTCCTCGATGACCCGGCCATGGATATCGGTGAGGCGGAAATCACGGCCGCTGTGGCGGAACGTCAACCGGGTGTGGTCAAGGCCGAGGCAGTGGAGGAGCGTGGCCTGGAGATCATGGACATGGACCGGCTTCTCGACCGCCTTGAAACCGAGCTCGTCGGTAGCGCCGTAGGCCGTTCCCCCCTTCACGCCGCCGCCGGCCATCCAGACGCTGAAGCCGTGGTGGTTGTGATCGCGCCCCGAGATCTCCTTGATGTCGGTGCCCGGCTGGGGCAACTCCACCGTCGGCGTCCGCCCGAACTCGCCCCCCCAGAGCACGAGCGTGCTCTCGAGGAGACCCAAGCCGACAAGATCGTCGAGGAGCGCGCCGATCGCCTGATCGCACTCCTTCGCCAGCCGTGCGTGATTCCTGCCAATCGCGTCGTGGCTGTCCCACGGCTGCCCCTCGCCATGCCACACCTGGACGTAGCGCACGCCGCGCTCGACGAGCCTGCGGGCGATGAGCATCTGCCGCCCCTGGGTGTCGTCGCCGTAGCGGTCGCGGACATGCTGTGGCTCGCGGGTGACGTCGAAGGCCTCCCCCGCCTCTGCCTGCATCCGCCAGGCCAGCTCCATCGAGGCCAGCCTGGCCTCGAGTTGCGGGTCGTGGTCGCGGGCGGCCAAGTGCCTGCGGTCGAGCGCCGTCGTCAGATCGAACTGCCGGCGCTGGGCATCGCGGTCGAGGAATGGGTGGCGGACATTCTCGACGAGGTCCTCCACCTTCCGTTTGGCGGTGTCGACGTAGGTTCCCTGATAGGCACCGGGAAGAAAGGCGTTGCGCCAGTTCTCCGTGCCCTTGATCGGATACCCGCCCGGGCACATCGCCACAAAGCCGGGGAGATTCTGGTTTTCCGTCCCCAGGCCGTAGGTCACCCACGCCCCGACGGCGGGGCGGACGAGCCGGCTATCGCCGCAATTCATGAGCATCAACGACGGCTCGTGATTGGGGACATCGGCGTGCATCGAGCGGACGACGAGGAGCCGGTCGGCATGCCGGGCCACCGATGGAAACAGATCGCTGATCTCCAGCCCGCTCTCGCCGTAGCGACGGAAGGCGAACGGCGAGGGGAGCGCGGCACCGGTGCGACGTTCGGTGGGAAGGGTGCCCGGGACCTCCTGACCGGCATACTTCTCCAGCGCCACCTTGCGATCGAAGGTGTCGAGGTGGCTCGGGCCCCCGTTGGCGAAGAGATGAATGACGGCCCTGGCCCGCGCGGGGAAGTGCGGGGGGCGGGGCGCGAGCGAGCGGTGGATCGGCTCCAGTGATGATGCCGGGGTAGCGCTCGAGTTGGCGGCGGCGGCCTCCGTCTCCAGGAGGCTCGCCGCGCCGAGCCAGCCGAGCCCCAGCCCGGTGCGGAGGAGGACGTCCCGACGGGTGACCGGGGCGGAATAGCAGGGGCGCGGGGGATTCATGGTGGCGCAGCCGAAGAGCGTGGGGCCCGGCGAGGGGCCATCAGTCGGTGAATTGGAATTCGGCCGAGGCGAGGAGCGCCTGGGCGAGTTGCTCCCAGGGACCGAAATCGGGGTTCGTGGAACCGGCGACGGCGAGAAATCCTTTCGCGGCGCTGATCTCGTCGCCATCGGGCGAGCGGGACAGACAGGCCCGCCACAGCCGCTCGATCCGGGTGTCTTCCTGCGCTCCCCCTTCCCGCAGCGACCGCGCGGCGACCTGCCGGGCGGCGTCGATCACCAGCGGCGCGTTGAGGGCGGCGAGCGACTGCTGGGGGACGCTCGTCCGGCTCCGTTCGTGCGTTGCGGCATCGGGGTTGGCAACGTCGAAAATCCGCAGGATGCCCGGCACGTCTTGGCGGTCGAGCCGCGTGTAAAGAGTGCGGCGGTGCATGGCATCCTGGGCGAGCGGGTTGACCCCACGGCCGCCTCGGGTGTGCGTGTCGAGGACCCCTGCCGCCGACATCAGGCCATCCCGCCACGCTTCCCAGTCGAGCCGGCGCCGGTTGGCACGGGCGAGGAGCCGGTTGTCGGAATCGGCGGCTAGCTGATCGGCCGTGGCGACCGCCGACCGCCGCCACGTGCGGCTGGTGACGATCTCGCGGTGGAGCCAGTGAAGGCTCCACTTTCCCTCCTCGACGAAGCGCCGGGCCAGATCGTCGAGGAGCTCGGGATGGCTCGGCGGCTCGCCGCGCAGCCCCAGATCACCGACCGGATCGACGATCCCGCGGCCAAAGTGGTGCGCCCAGACCCAGTTGACGATCATCCGGGCGGTGAGCGGATTGGTCGGATCGACGATCCCACGGGCAAGGTCGAGGCGCCCGCTTGAGGTCCGTGATGCGGGGGTGCCGCCGATGAGCTTGGGGAGCCGTCGTTCGACGAGCTCACCGGGGCGGCCGGGATTGCCGCGGATGAGGACATGGCTGTCGGAGAGTTGGTCCCGGTCGATCATCACCATCGCCTGCGGTGGCCCACCGGGGGATTCCGCTTCGTGCCTGGTGATCTCCATCTTCCGCCGCCGGTGTTCGTTGCCCTCCTCGATCGAGGCCAGCTGCATCGCCTCGCCGGGCTGGACGACCAGCGCCGTCCCTGCGGCACCGAGCGCACCGCGGAGCGCGACGAGCTCGGGCGGATCATCGGGCTGGGCCGCCGGGCCGCCGGCCCAATCGGGGGCCACCCGGGCGAAGAGTCGTGCGTAGGCTTCGGCCACGGAGCGGAGCGTTTGCGGCACCGGCGAACGCAGCTCGGCAACGACCAATCGATTGACGATCGCCGCATCGGGGCGATCCCCCCAGCTCGCCAGGAGCGCCGCGATGGCAGGGCCAATCTCCTCATCGCTCTTCCCCTTCAGCTGCACCCAGGGCCCGACAATCGGGTCGGTCGGCGCGGCGCCGCCGATCCCGCGCGAGACGCGATCGAGGAGCCCCTGAAGGAGGTCGTACTCGTCGGAGAGGCGCGGGGGGCGGTTGTCGGCCTTGCGCGGCGTGGGGCGGGCGGTCTCGAGAAGATAGTCGGCGGCGTGGGCGATGGCCGCAGTCGTCCCGCGCCGGCGGACGGCGTCTTCATGGGCCGGCACGGCGGCCTTCAGTTCGGCGAGCTTGGCGTTGAAGGCATCGGCCTCCGGGCCGGGAGGGGCCGTCCCGATGACCGGTAGTTCGGCCGGAATCTGGCTCGAGGCGAAGATCCCGTAGAGGCCGTAATAGTCCGCCGTACTGACCGGTTCGTATTTGTGATCGTGACAGCGGCCACAGGCGACTGTCAGCCCCAGCAGTCCGCGGGTGACCAGGTCGATGCGATCGTCGATGATGTCGTGGGGATTGCCCAGGAAAGTGCGGCCGACAGTGAGAAAACCGAGCGCGGCCAAGTCGGCCTTCTCCGCCGGGGGCTCGACCAAATCGGCAGCGAGTTGGAGCGTCACGAACCGGTCGTAGGGCATGTCGGAGGCAAGTGCCCCCACGACCCAGTCGCGGTAGGTCCAGGCGAAGGGATAGCGGGGATCCTGGTTGCCGAAGGCATAGCCCATCGTGTCGGCGTAGCGGGCCAGATCGAGCCAGTGCCGCGCCCAATGTTCGGAGTGCTCCGGCGCCGCCAAGAGTTCCGCGACGAGCGCTCCCCAAGCTTCCTCGGAGGGATTCGCGGCGAAGGCATCGACACGGTCGGCCGGCGGGGGAAGGCCGGTGAGGTCAAACCACAGCCGGCGGACGAGGGCCCGCGGATCGGCCTGTGGCGACGGTTCGAGGCCCGCGGCGACGATCTTCGCGGTCATGAAGCGGTCGAGCAGGCCGCCCCACTCGCGGCTCCCGGCGGGATCGAGCCCAGCGGGAGGCTCGGGGGGGGCGTGACGGGTGAACGGCTGGTAGGCCCAGTGACGCTGCCGCGCCCAGACGAGCCGCGCCTCCATGTCTGCCGGGAGCGTGTCTTCCCCAGCGGCAGGGCCTTCGGCCCCGGGCCCGCTCCAGGGAACGCCGGCCGCGATCCAGGCTTCGAGAATCGCCACCTCCTCGGCCGGGAGCGGTTCGTCGGGGGGCATCGCCGGCTCGAGTTCGCGGCGGACCACCTTCAAGACCTTGCCCGCGGTCGGGTCACCGGGGGTGAGAATCGCTCCGGAGTCGCCCCCCTTGAGCACCGCCGGGAGGTTGTCGAGCCGCAGCCCCCCCTCGGCCAACCGGGCCCCATGACAGCCCTGGCAACGAGCGACCAGGAGTGGCCGAACCTTCTCCTCGAACAGCTTTTCCTGCTCAGGCGAGATCGCCGCTGCGGTTTGTGGCCCGGTGACAAACGTCGTCGAGAACGCGATCAGCAGCCCCGCCAACGGGGACACCGCCGGCCAGAGGTGACGGGCACGGCGGATGGTGAGACTGATGTGGCGCATGGGGGGACGGGAGCCGCGAGGCCGACCCGCTCCCCCAATTCTAGGCCACCATCGGGAGACTTCGACATCCGGGTTGCCGCTTGCTGCGGAAGTGGTGAGCTGGCAACGGCTTAAGCGCTCATTCGCAGGGCTTTCAGCGGATCCTGGCGACGGTCACTCCCAGATAGCCGACATTCGTGCCCCGCCAGTTTTTCAAGTGGGGCAGGCGGAGCTCGTCGAGGAGAGATCGATCCTCCGCCGTCGGAGCAGGGAGCATTTTCAGGAGCAATTCCGCCATCGCGACTTCGCTCCCCCGCAGTGCCCCGTCCTCCGCCTTGAGGGCGATCCCCAGGCCGGCGGCGGGGATCGCGGCGCACAGCACCCCTTCGGCCCCCGACTTGAGAAACACCCGGGGGCCGCAGGTCGCTGTCACGCGCGAGTCAAACCGTCCCGGACCGGCGAGGAGGAGCGGATGGTCGGCCACCGCCCGGCGCAGCCGCTCGAACGCTGCTTGTCTGCCAGCGGAGAGGCTCCGGCCGGTGCCGATCCGGGCAAATCCCGTCGCCAGGCTCGCCAGAGGGATCTTGTAGGTCGGGATCGAGCAGCCGTCGGTGGCCCGGTTGGCCGCCGAAAGGGGAACGCCGCACACCTCGGCCAGCGTCGCCGTGACGCGCTTCTGCACCGGATGGTCGGGGGCGACGTAGCCGGTGGGATCGAGCCCGAGGTGGCGGGCCACGGCGAGGAAGCCGGCATGCTTGCCGGAGCAGTTGTTGTGGAGCGGTCCGGGCTCGGCGCCGACGCGTGCCAGGGCACGGGCGCTCGGCTCGTCGAGGGGCCAATGGGCCCCGCACTCGAGGCGGTCAGGCTCGAGCCCCACCTTGGCGAGCATGCTCCGGGCCGTCTCTACCTGGAGCGGCGTGCCGGCGTGGGAACTGCACGCGAGTGCGAGCTCGGCCGGCGTGAAGCCGAACCGGTCCGCCGCGCCGCTCTCCAGCAGTGCGAGTGCCTGGATCGATTTCACCGCCGAGCGGGGGAACGTTTGCCGCTGCGGATCGCCGTGCCAGGCGACGAGGCTGCCGTCGTCGCGGGCGATCACGGCATGAATTGCGTGGGTCGATTCGGCGTGTTTCCCCCGTCCGACGACGACGGTGATGGGTGGACGCGGCGGGGATTGATCGGCTGGCATGGGAAGACTCACGACTGGGGCTCGAGCAAGCGCAGGGGCCCCGAACTGCGGCGGCACGCGTTGGGGGGAGGGCAGAAGGAGCATAGAATGCAGTTCGGTCTTTCAGGTACGACCAAACCGGCGGGGGCAGGATGGCGGTTCTTCGGCCAGACATCACGAGGCGGCTCCTCTCCCGGCGGGAACTGATCCGGGCCGGGGGCTTGGGGGCGCTCGGCCTCGGTCTGCCGACCCTCAAGCGCGTTCGGGCCGCCGCATCGGGCCAACCCCGGGCAAACTCCTGCCTGATCATCTTCCTCTCCGGCGGGCCGCCGCAGCACGAGACATTCGACCCCAAGCCGGCGGCGCCAATCGAGATCCGCGGGCCGTTCCTCCCGATTGGCACGAGTGTCCCGGGGGTCCATTTCAGCGAGCTGCTCCCGCTTTCGGCCGCCCGCGCCGATCGGATGTGCGTCATCCGCTCGATGACGACCGGCATCCATTCCCACTCCACCAGCGGCGCCTTCATGCTCACCGGCCACGAGCCGACGAGCGTGGCGGAGAGCGTGCCCCCCAGCGCCCAGGACTGGCCGAGCCTCGCCGGCGCCGTCGGTGCCCTCCGGGCCTCGGAGCGGTCGCCGCTGGATGCGGTGATCCTCCCCGAACCGATCTTCAACAATCCGGCGATTCCCTGGCCGGGGCAAAATGGCGGCTTCATGGGGGCGGCTTGGCATCCACACATTCTTCGCTGTGATCCTTCGCGGGAGAGGATCGAGATCGAGGGGCTGACGGCGACCGCAGGGATCACGGAGCTGCGACTCGACGACCGCCGGGATCTCCTTGGCCAACTCGACCGGCGCTTCCACCGCCTCCAACGGAGCGCGGGCATGGCGGAGCTCGACCGCTTCCAGCAGGAGGCCTTCGACCTCCTCCATGCCGGCGCGACGCGCGAGGCTCTCGAGATCGAGCGCGAGCCGGCGGCCTCCCGCGACCGGTATGGCCGGGGGAAGTTCGGCCAGAGCGTGCTCCTCGGTCGACGGCTGATCGAAGCGGGCGTGAGGCTCGTCCAGGTCAACTGGCCGCGCGAGCCGGGGGACACGGCCGCCGGCAGCCCGCTCTGGGACACCCACCAAGACAACGCCGGCCGGCTCAAGAACGTCCTCTGCCCGCAGTTCGACACCGCCTACAGCGCGCTGCTTGACGATCTCGCCGAGCGCGGCCTCCTCGACGAGACGCTCGTCGTGGTGATGGGGGAGTTCGGTCGCACGCCAACGATCAACCCGGCCGGTGGACGCGACCATTGGGGGAGCGTCTTCTCGGTGGCTCTGGCGGGCGCCGGCGTGCCCGGCGGGGGGGTGATCGGCGCCAGCGACGAGCGGGGCGGGATGCCCGCTGACCGCCCCGTCCGCCCCCCCGATCTCGCGGCGACGATCTTCCAACTCCTCGGTATCCCCCCCGATCACGAGTTCCGCGATCCGTTCGATCGCCCGCTGCAGGTAACGTCCGGGGGCAGGGCGCTGCGGGAGATTGTCGGCGCATGACCCAACGGCTGATCGGCCGCGGAGGGATCCTCGACTCCGTGGCGGCGCGCGGGGCGGGGCTGGTGGTGCTTGTGCTGCTTGCCTACCTGCCTGCCTTCGGCGGTGGGTGGCTGTGGGATGACGACATCCTCATCACCGCCAATCCCCTCGTCACCGAGGCGCGGGGATTGTGGGGGATCTGGTTCCACAACACCTCCCCCGACTATTTCCCCGTCACCCTCACCAGTTGCTGGATCGAGTACCGGCTGTGGGGCGACTGGGCCCCCGGTTACCACGCCGTGAACATCGTCTGGCACGCCGCGAACACGGTGCTGGTGTGGCGGATCCTCGTTCGGCTGGGTGTGCCCGGGGCGTGGCTGGCGGCGGCTGTGTGGGGGATTCATCCGGTGACGGTGGCGTCGGTGGCGTGGGTGGCGGAGCGGAAGAATACCCTGTCGATGTTCTTCGGGTGCCTGTCGGTGCTGGGGTGGATGTCGTACGAGGACAGCGGAGAGCGGCGCTTTTACGGCTGGTCGCTCCTGTCCTTCGTGGTGGCGCTGTTGGCGAAGACGTCGCTGGTGACGCTGCCGCTGATCCTGCCGGTGCTGTCGTGGTGGCGGCGCGGCCGGGTAACGCGCGTCGATCTCCTTCGCACCGTCCCGTTCCTCCTGGCGTCATTCATCCTCGGACTGGTCACCCTCTGGTATCAGATGAGCCATGGCAGTGGGCCGTCGTCAGGGCCGCTCGCCGCGATCCTGGCCTCGCTCCCACGGGGAGGTGTGCTCGCCGGCCGGGCGGTGGGCTTCTATCTCTGGAAGGATTTCTGGCCGACGCAGCTCGCGATGGTGTACGGCGTGTGGCCCCTGGAGACCTCGCGTCCGCGCGCCTATCTCCCGACGCTCGTCGTCGCGGCCGTGGTCGCGGGGCTGTGGTGGCAGCGGAAAGAGCCGTGGGCCCGGGCCGGGCTGTTCGCCGCGACCGTGTTTCTCCTCGCGCTTCTGCCGATCCTCGGATTCCTCCCCGCGACCTACATGAAGTCGCATGCCTCCGTGGCCGACCACTGGCAGTATGTGGCGCTCGTAGCACCGGTGGCCCTGGCCGTGGCGCTGGGGGTGAAAGCGGGGGAGCGGTGGCTGCCGGGCGGGGCTGGGCGGATGGTGGGGGCGGCGACTCTGATCCTCCTTGGCATCCTCACCTTCCGCCATGCGGCTATCCACAGCACCTCGAAGGCCTTGTGGACGCAGAATCTCGCCGTCGCGGACGTCTGGGACGCCCACGTCGGGCTGACGCGGGTGTGGGCCAGCGAGGGGAAAAACGACGCGGCGATCGCCGAGGCCAAGCGGGCCGTTGAACTCTACCCCGCTGCCACCCCGGCGTGGATCGATCTCGGCCGGAACTTCACCGCGGTGAAACGCTACGACGAAGCGATTGCGGCCTACCAGATCGCCATCAACCAGGGAGGGGGGGATGATCTGTTGCAGGCCGCCGGGCTGGTCGCGGCGCTCGGCGGCGACCTGGCGCGGGCGGAGGCGTTCTTCGCCCGTGGCGCAGCCAAGCGCCCGCGCGACGTGAGCGTCCGGCTTGATTGGGGCTTGGCGCTGGAAAAACTCGGCCGGCCCCAGGAAGCCGTGGCTCGCTACCGTGAGGCGCTAGCGATCGATGGCGATGACCCCGAGACGCTCAATGCCTTGGCGTACCTCCTCTCAAGCCATCCCGGTCAGGCCGGCGACGGCGATGCGGTGGCCGATGCGGCGGAAGCGGTCGGCCTTGCGCGGCGGGCCTGTGCCGAGGCCGATCAGGAGGATCCGGCGTTCCTCGACACGCTGGCGACGGCCTTAGCGGCCACGGGCGACTACGCGGCGGCGGTCGAGGTGGCCGACCGCGCCTTGGCGCTGGCGGAGGATGGGAAAGACGAACCGCTCGCCGCCGAGATCCGCGGGCATCGTGACCTGTTCCGAGCCGGAAAGCCATACCGTCCCGACTGACCGTCACGGCGAAGTCATCTCACAGTCGACTCCGGGAACACGACTTCGACGCCAGCAACCCCGGGACAGGCTTGGAGGGAACGGACAAGCGTGTGGCCATCGCCGTCGCGTTTCAACCGCCCGGAGTAGACGAGCTCAACGAGCGCCCCCTTCTTCACCGTTTCGATCCGCCGCGGTCGGAGGGCGTCGAGGTGCGTGGCTAGAGTCTGCTGAATCGGACCGGCTGGAGAGTCGGGCGTCGTCCGCAGGATCACCCGGCAGGATGGGGCCGAGAACGGGGCATCGCGACCGTTTTTGCAGAATGCCCAGGCGATGATCGCCGCGATCGGCAGCCCGATCAGAGGCACAAGGATGAATCCGGCGCCGACGGCGAGGCCAACGGCCACGGCGAGGATCACGAAGGCCGTGTCACGCGGATCCTCGACGACGCTCCGAAAACGGACGATCGCCAGGGCCCCGACGAGACTGAAGGCCCGCGCCGTGCTGTCACCGATGGCCAGGGTGATCATGGCGATCACCACCGCCAGGAGGAGGAGCGTCTGTGAGAGATCGGTGGCCGCGGCGGCGTGGCGGCGCCTCGTCGTTGCATAGATGATCGACACGAGGCTCCCGAGGACGAGAGCGGCGAGGAGACGGATGACGATATTCATCCACCGCAGTTCCGCATCGCTCGGGAAGGCATCGGTGAACCAGGCTGGCATCGGGGGTGGGCCTTGCGGTGGCGGCGGGGGGCGGCTGATGGGGTGGAGGCTTGCCTCCTGCGACGGCGAGGACCATCATGGGCTGGCTGGGCCGATTCGCGAAACCCCGGCGGCATCCCCAAGATGATCGGGGCGGAGCAGCGGATGACAGCACGGTGGTTTCTGGCGGCTGTTCCCCTGGCCGTCGGCCTGGCCTGGTTCGGGGCGCCGCCGATCGCCGTCTCAATCGCGGCCCTGGCGGCGATCGTGCCGCTGGTCGGGCTGATCGGCGACGCCACCGAGCGCCTCGCGGCGCGGCAGGGGCCGGTGGCCGGGGGGCTGGTCAACTCAACCCTCAACAACTTGCCAGAGCTGATCATCGGGGTGGTGGCGCTCTCCAACGGCTTGAGCGGCGTCGTCAAGGCCTCGCTCACCGGCGCGATCCTCGCCAATCTTCTCGTCAGCCTCGGCGTGGCCCTCCTCGCCGGAGGGCTGCGGCATGGTGAGCAGCGGATCGACCGCCGCCGGCTCAACGTCAGCGCCTCGATGCTCATGATCTGTGCCTTCTGCTTCATCGTCCCCGCCGTCTTCAGCCTCGGAGCACCGGAGGGGACGAAGGGATTGTCGCTCGAGATGTCGGTCGTGCTCCTCGGCATGTATGTCGTCAACCTCGCCGTCACGATCCTCGCTCCCGGGAACGAGACGGGGCTGCTCGCGACCGAGGAGCATCACGACGACGCGCCGCAGCACTCTTCCGGGCGGAGCCTCGCCGTGCTCGGGGTGTCGGCGACGCTCCTGGCGCTGGTCAGCGATGCCCTCTCCGAAGCGCTTGTGCCGACGGCCCGGAGCCTCGGCCTCTCCGACACCTTCAGCGGCATCGTGTTCCTCGGGGGGGTCGGCAGCCTCGGGGAGATCCTCGCCTGCGCCCGCTTCGCCCGTCAGGGGAAGCCGTCGCTCGTCCTCTCCGCGACGGTCGGTTCGACGATCCAGATCGTCCTCCTGGTCGCTCCGCTGCTGGTCTTTGCCGGCATTCTTCTCGGCCAGCCGATGGACCTCGCCTTCACGTCCTTCGAGGTGGTGGCGATCGTCCTCGCCACCGTGATCACCCGCGAATTGATCCAGGACGGCCGCGCCAATTGGTTTGAGGGGTGTCTTCTCCTCGGTGTCTACGTGATCCTGGCGATCGGCTTCTTCCATCTCCCCAACTGACACATGGGCCGTTATCACGGCCTGATCGCCGACGACTGATGCCGGCGACGGCCTCGATCACTTCGTCACGGGGCGGGGCGACTCGCGCACCATCCCGAGGAGGTTGTCGATGAGGATCGTCCCGGTCTGCTCTCCGAGCGACACCCGCGAGACGTACTGGTAGCGCGGGAAGGCGAGGAAATCGACTTCGGTGAGGATGTAGCCGAAGGCGTCGTTGGTGAGCCCGAAGAGGAAGGTGTCGTCGCCGGTCTTGCGCTTGAGGTAGGAGCCGATGTTGGGGAGCGCCTCCCCCGGGATCGTGAGGATCCGTGCCTTCCCCACGTCGACCATCGCGAGCGTGGCGGTGATCGTGCGCGTCGCCTTGTCGTGGCCGTATCCCAGGGGGGAGAGCGTGACAACGCCCCACAGGTCGTCCGATTCGACCGGAAAGCGGACGTCGCGCGACGTTGCCGCGACGGCCGGGGCCGCGTCGGCCTCCGCCCCGGCCACGATCCGCAGCGCCTCGTCGGCCATCGTGTGGCCAATCCGCTCGCATTCCTCCCAGGTGCCGATCTCTTTCCAAGATCCGCGGAGCGGATCGGCAGGGGCGTCGAGATCGCGGTTGTCGGCCGTGATCATCCCCCCCTGGGCGCCGTTGAGAAACACCGCCACGCCGCCGCCGCTGGCTTCGATCCGCGTGCACATCGGGCCGATGCAGTCGGGGGAGAGAATGCCGCGCTGGTTGCCGAGCACCTCGGGGTGGATCGCGTAGTTGACGAGCGTGGCGATCGGCTTGCCGTCGCTACCGACGGCCTGGATCACCCCCATCCGCCGGTCGTAGAGATCGGGCGCGTAAAAGTTGAAGGCGATCTTCCCCTGGGCCTCCGCCGTCGCGACCCGCAGCGACGCCGGACGGAGGCCGTCGAGGGCCTCGTTGACCGCC
>Ga0114978_10002781_pt1 | contig 14413 bp, 13 predicted proteins | sample S_140212_EF_Meta_FD_87027 | JGI IMG/M metagenome (GOLD analysis project Ga0114978, IMG submission 87027) | Freshwater microbial communities from Lake Simoncouche, Canada to study carbon cycling - S_140212_EF_MetaG | ecosystem: Environmental > Aquatic > Freshwater > Lake | place: Lake...
TGGATCCCAATTTGCCCAACCAGCAGACCAATCATTTGATGAAGGACCTGTTAAACCATCTGTTACAGGAAATGCACCTTTGTATGACGTTGCAGTCCAAAATGCAGTTTGCGCCGACGTTGAAATACTCAACAAAGCTAACGCAGCTAAAGTGTAAATTTTTTTCATTGTGTGTGTTTTTTTTAGTTTAAAATTATTTCACAAAATAAAACACGAAACCTTATCCTTATGTTAGGATTAATTTACCTTTATGTTACTTATACTTTAATTTAATGTAAAGCAAATAAACGATAAGGTAACTTTTATTTAACATGTATTCATTGTTTTCTAAAGCATAAAAAAACTCGTTATAAGAATATAACGAGTTACTTTTAAAATCAGTAAATAAATAATTTCTATTTAAACTTATAACTTAAAGATAAACTAATAGTAGGAGCAAGCTTCGTATTAACCATTACATTGTCAGAAGTACTTAAATGACTAAATTCTTTATTATCCGTTAATGATGATTTATCAAACTTTCCGTTTTTATTAATATCTTGATAATATATTAAATTTTGGGCTAATGCATCTCTCAAGTTTAATTTCACTTCAAATTTATTTTTAAATGTTTTAGAAAGTTGTAAATCTAAAATATGACGAGGGTTTTCCCAAATGCTTGGTTCATCTGTGTTTCCAACAATTATAATTCTTTTCCCTACGTAATTGTATGAAAAACTAATACCAAAATCATACTTAACATCTAAATACTGCAACCCTGCATTAATAATAACTGGGCTTTGTCCTTGCAAAGGTCTGGCTTCTACATAATTTAATTTCGAAACATCAACTTCCGATTTTATATATGAAAAATTTGTAAATAACGTTGTGCTATTTAAAAATTTAGAAGAGTCATTTTTTAATATAGTTGATAATAAAACTCTATATTCAAATTCTAATCCCATGTTTTTTGCCTTAGCAACATTGGCGTAATTAATGGAACGAATTTGGCCGTTACCCGCAATTTGTTCAATTGCATTGGTTAAATCTTTATAAAAAGCAGAGACAGAAATAATTTGTCCTGGTTTTTTTGGATAATATTCAAATCTCAAATCGTAGTTATTGATAGTAGCTCTTTTTAAATTTTCATTACCCGAAGTTTGATAATCAGTAATAAAATCATAAAAATTAAAATTCGCTAATTCTCTAAACTCTGGTCTATTTACAGTTCTGTAATAGGCAGCTCTAATGTTTAATCTATCAGTTAAAGACCAAACAGCATTTATTGAAGGAAGAAAATCGATAACAGTAGTGTCTTTGGTTTTATTAGTAAAATCAGGGTTAAGTAATGATAATGACTGCATGTAAGATTCCACACGCAAGCCATAAATAAATCGTAATTTTTCAAAAAAACGAGAATCTGACATGATATAACCAGCATTAAGAAAAGAAGAAGCTTGATACGTATCAATGTATGTAGTTGATTCACTTAATTTAAATCCACCATCATAATCTCCTGGCCCATCTACCAATCCCATGTTTTGTGAATTGAAAATTTGACTTTCATCTAATAATAATAAATCATTATTAAATAGCGCCGCTGTTGGATTAATAATAGATCTTGGATTATTATATTTTGTATAACCTAATAAGCGAGCTGCAAAATTTCTTGTTCTGTATTGATTAAATCCACCAATTTTAACATCGTGTTTTGTGTGTTCTGTTTCAAAAACTTTAGACACATCGTATTTAGCACTATAAATACTTTCTTTTGTTTTCGCAAAAAACATAGAACCTGAACTTGTAGGCCCAACGGCATCTCCAAGAATTTGAGCAGCATATTTTACTGAATCTTCTGCAGAAGCACTCGTTTTTTGATAAACCATTCTTCTTAAATTTGGAATATCTCTTGTAATATCACTTAACCCTAAAATCCATTTTACTTTTCCTTTCACTTTTGGCAAGTAATGATCTCCATTTAACTGCCCTGAATAAATGTTGTTTTGAGTAAAAAATCTAACATTAGATTTTTGCCATGCCGGATTTGTAACATCACTAGCATCATAAATTCCTCTTCTTGTTATTGTTCTGTCATCAGAATTAATAGAATATAAATTTTTAAACCCAATTTGATTATTATCATTAAGTTTAAATGAAAGATTCCACAACAAACTTGTCAAAATATTAGTAGTATATGTTGTGTCTAAAAAATCTCTCACTTTTTGAACAGTAGCTCCTTGTTCTTCAAATTCTCTTCGGTCAGAAATTGTTGTAGCGTTACTAGAGTTATAAGTTAATGCAAATACACTACCGCAATCCTTTTTGAATAATTTAAATATATTAGAATTAATAAATTGTAAATTTAGATTTGGCAAAGCTGTTTTGGTTTGTAAACTCCAATCATAATTCAAATTTTTGGCGGGCTGAATTTTATCATCATTTGAAGTTATGGTAGCAAACTCTTTAGTGCTTGGAATTGAACTGGGTAATTGCCTTGAACCGTCATCAACACCAAGCCAATCAAATTTACCACCTTTGTATGTTTTAAAATCTTTAAATGTAGTTAATGAATTATAACCCCCCGAAATAGAAAAACTACTTGAATTTTTATCTGGAATGTTTTTGGTGTTAATTAAAATAACTCCGCCAGCAAAATCTCCAGGTAAATCGGGCGTTGCAGTCTTTAAAATTACTAAATTATCTAAAATTGCAGAAGGAAAAATATCAAAAGCAAAGGCTCTTTTATCGCTTTCCGAACTTGGCAATGGCGAACCATTTAAATATGCAGTATTATAACGATCACTCATTCCACGAATAATGGCAAACTTATTATCCTGTATACTAGCCCCACTAATTCTTTTTAATACATCACTAGTGTTTTTATCTGGTGTTTTTTTAATGCTTTCTGAAGAAATACCATCACTAACACTTGCATTATTTTTTTGCATTACAAACAATGTATTGGTGTTCTCCTTATTCATTTCTGCTTGAATAACAACTTCACTAAACGTTGCAGAAGAAGATTGCTCTAATGTTATATTAAAAGTAGAAACGTCATTAGGTTTTATTTCAACATCAATAAACTTTTTGCTTTCGTAAGTAACATAACTACATACAATATTATATTTTCCAGGCTTTAAGTTTCCTAATGTAAAATTACCATCAAAATCACTTGCAGTTCCAATTGTAGTCCCTTCAATAACAACAGCTGCACCGGGCAATGTTTCGCCAGTTTTACCATCCACTATTTTTCCAACTAATTTTCCATTTTGAGCATTTACTATACATGTAAACGATACCAATATAATAGCTATTATTTTTCTTTTTAACATTCTTATTTTTTTTTACAAAAAAACGAAGTCAAATTAAGATTAATACTAATATAACATTACTATAATGTTAAATTGATTTAGGAAATATTCACTTCTGCTTAACAATAGCTTAACATTAAGTTTTAGAATTCGATTCCAACCAAACTCACGTCATCTGTTTGTTGAACCCCATCTTTCCAAGTAGTGAAAATAAAATCAATAAACTCTTTTTGATAATCCATCGAAAAGGTGTGATAATGAAATATCAAATCCAATAATTTTTTCCGAGTAAACTTTTTAGAATCATCCCAATTGAACTGATGCTTAAACCCGTCTGAAAAAAAATAAAGCTTAGCATTCATGTTTAAATCAACTTTAAATGTGTCAAATTTTCTGTTTTTCTCTATTTGCCATCCACCAATTGGATAGTTATTTCCCTTATACAGTTTAATTGTATTGTTTTGACAGATAGCAAACTCCCCTCCAGCACTCGCATACTGAAACTCAAAAGTTTTAGTATTATAAGAAATAATTGTAATGTCCATCCAATCATTATTAAACTGAGTGTCATTTTCATTATTAAAAGTTTCAATCCATTTCTTATCCAATTCAGTTAAAATATCTCCTACCTGATCAATATCTTTTTGTATCACATAATTTAATAAACTAATACCTAAAACAGATAGCATTGCCCCTGCTACTCCATGGCCAGTACAATCAGAAAGTGCAAAATAAATTTTGTCATTTTTTTTGGTTAACCAATGAAAATCACCACCAATAATGTTTTGTGGTTTATGAATGACAAAAAAATCTTTAACCATTTTTTTAAAATGCCTATCTTTCGGTAATAGACCATTTTGAATGGTTTGAGCGTAATGTAAATTCGAATCTGTTTTTGAAATGACGCAATAATCATTGTTTAGTAACATTCAGCAAATATCGCTATAACAGCTCAACTGAAAGATTCCTCAATATTAGCTTATTATTAATTTATAGTTAGCCATAAAAAAAGCCCTTCTAGTCTAGAAGGGCTTTAGAATAATATTTTCAATTTATTATAGAACACTATAATTAGTTGATTTAATCAACTTGCCATTTTCGTCCCATTGGCTCCAAATTCCAGTTTTTTCGCCATCTTTATAAACCATTTCAAATAATTTTACTCCAGCTTCGTTATATACAAACCAATTACCATCTTTTTTATTATTTAAATAAGAAGCTTGTGCTAATAAATTACCATTAACACTATAGCGAGTCCATAAACCAAATTTCAAATTATTTTCATAATTACCAACTTCCATTGGCTTTCCGCTTTCATAGTTTTTCACAAAAACACCGTTAAGCTTTCCATCTTTTATGGTTAATTCTTCTTTTATTTTACCGTTTTCAAAATAAGCAATAAACTTACCTGAATAAAGCATATTATTTTGAAAATATTCGCCATTTGAAAACGTTATGGTTTTAGATTCATTAGTTGTAAATGAAATGTCTTGAGATAATGCAATTCCTGATACAAGAATACAAAGTGATAAGATTAGATTTTTCATGATAGGGTCTGGTTTTAATTGTTAGAATGAAATCTTATACAAAGATAAACAATAATTAAGCCTTAACGACAAAATAACCAAAACTTAACATTAAGTTTACATTGAGAAAAGTTACTCTTCAATTAAACCAACTTCTAAATTACTTAATTTGCCTGATAAATCAGCTAATGTAAGTGTTTTAGTGTTATAACCAACCTGAGAAAATTCTAATTTAAAAGTTGAGGCATCCTTAACTTTAATATAAATAAAGAAATTTCCATTTAAATCAGAATAAATTGTTTTTTCGCAATTAGTTGCAGTAATACTAACACCAGATAATAATTCATTATGATTAGCATCAAGAATTTTTCCACTAAAAATAAACGTCATCTCCTTAGGATCAGTGATAGCAATGGCTTTAACATTAGCTATAACAAGAAATAAAACTATAGTAAAAAATATTTTGATTTTTGTGCTCATTTAATGATTGTAAATATTACGTTACAAACTAACCGAACATTCTTAAAGTTATCCTTAACTCTATATTACGAAATTGTTAAATTAGAAAAAGGGCTTAAGAAATACTGTTATTTTTAATTTTAACTAAACTTGTATTTAATATAATAATACAATTAATACCAAGGGTTGCAGCGTCTTCTATCTTTTTTTCAGGAAACTGAAATTTTAATTCCCTGTGCAAAACTTTATAGAGACTTAAAAATAATCCAATATCATTAATTACCTTTTTAGTTACTTTACTTTTTAAGCTTGGATTCAAAACTAATTCTTTTTTAATTTGAGAAACTAAACTGGATGTTTTTACTTTTTGATCAATTAATTCAATGTTAAATTCGTCTTTTACAATCTGTTTTAAAGCCTTATTTATGAGAATATAAGATAAATTTAAAGATTCGATAAAAAATTTTGAATCAAATGCTTTTTTGTTTTTGTCAATTAAAGTTTTAATTGTTATAGCCATAATCTTGTCTGTGCGGCCAAATATAATAGAAAAAGTGTATACTCAATATTAAATATTAATTTAACGTCGTAAAAATGACATCAAAGGCATTAAGTATTATACAATTTCTAAATAATAGCTCAAATGAGCTGATTATTGACGTAAGAGCGCCTATCGAATTTGAAAAAGGACATATCACAAACGCTATTAATATCCCACTGTTTGAGGATGTTGAAAGAGCTGAAATAGGAACGCTTTATAAACAACAAGGAAAAGAAATAGCGGTAAATCGAGGTTTAGAAATTGTGTCTCCTAAATTAGTTCCATTTGTAAATCAAGTAAAATCATTAACAAAAAACAAAAAAGTGTTTATTTATTGTTTTAGGGGCGGTATGCGAAGTAATAGTTTTGCATGGCTTATGAATACATCTGGCTTAGACGCAACCATACTTGAAGGGGGCTACAAAAATTATAGAAATCATGTTTTAAACTATTTTGAAAATGAAAAAAAAATAGTTATAATCGGTGGAATGACAGGAAGTGGGAAAACAGACTTATTAAAAAAATTAGATAAAATTGATTTTCAAATTATTGATTTAGAAAAATTAGCAAATCACAAAGGCTCAGCATTTGGATCCATTAATGAAGAAAAACAAAAACCTCAACAGATTTTTGAGAACAATTTATTTCATCAGTTAAGTTTACTTGATACTGAAAAATTAATTTTAATTGAGGACGAATCACAATCTATAGGTTATAATAAAATACCACATGCCTTTTGGTTACAAATGAAAAAAGCACCAATTATTAAACTTGACATCCCGTTTGAATTACGCGTACAAAAATTAGTACAAGATTATACAACCACAAATATTGATGCGCTGAAAATTTGTGTAAAAAAAATTGAACAGAATTTAGGGACCCAAAACGCAATACTATGTTTAAAATATTTGGATGAAAATAATTTAACGGATGTAGCTCGTTTAACTTTAAAATATTATGACAAAGCATATTCATATACTTACAATAAAAAAACAACTCAACAAATAATTCCTGTAGTTTTAGACACAATGAATTTTGAAGAAAATACTTTAAAACTAAAAGAGTTAATAAACTCATTAGATATTTACAATGCAAATTAAATTAACACAATTCAGCAAAGCCTCTGGTTGCGGTTGTAAAATAGCTCCAGCCATATTAGAAGAAATATTAAATGGTTGCAAAACAGATTCTGTTTTTAAAAATTTATTAGTTGGTAATGATACAAAAGATGATGCCGCTGTTTACGAAATAGATAACGAAAATTGTATTATTAGTACGACCGATTTTTTTACACCAATAGTGGATGATGCATTTGATTTTGGAAAAATTGCTGCAGCCAATGCAATAAGTGATGTATATGCCATGGGAGGAAAACCATTAATGGCAATAGCGATATTAGGTTGGCCAACAGATAAATTACCAGCAGCTTTAGCACAACAAGTTATAAAAGGTGCGCAGGAAATTTGCAAACAAGCTGGAATTCCATTGGCCGGCGGACATAGTGTGGATACTCAAGAACCATTATTTGGATTAGCAGTAACGGGTCTTGTAAAAAAACAAAACATTAAAAAAAATAATGCCGTTAAACAAAATGATATTTTATACCTTACAAAGCCTTTAGGCATAGGCGTTTTAAGCACAGCATTAAAAAGAGGATTATTATCAGAAGCAGATTATTCAATTTTATTAAAAGAAACAACAGCCTTAAATAGTATTGGAGAAAAACTTGGAGAATTAACTTTTGTAAATGCAGTAACCGATGTAACTGGTTTTGGGTTTATTGGACATTTATTAGAAATGCTAGCAAATACAAATCATTCGACCCTAATTGAAAAAGAAAATATTCCAATTATTAAATCAGCGATAGAATTTGCATCGCAATTTGTTTTTCCTGATAATACTACACGCAATTATAATGATCAAATAAAACACGTGGACGGTTTAACTAATTTGGATTTTATTTTTTATTGCGATCCGCAAACCTCTGGAGGATTATTGTTTAGCGTTAATAAAGAAAATGAAGAAGAAATGGATTTGTTTTTAAAAACAAACAATCAATTTTATGCAAAGGTTGGAACCGTTATAGAGAAGAAAGAAAAAGCAATTATATTTATTTAATCTTTTGTTATTTAGACTCTGCTAATTGTTGTTGAAATAGTTTCCAATCCATATTCCAAGGATCTGTTTTACGAACTGGAGCAATATCACTATGTCTTAAGACATAGTTAATGGAATGTCTTTTTTTAATGCTGTTTATTAATGCAATGAGAGAAGTAACTTGTTTATCGGTTGGTGACTCTTTGTAAGATGTCATGATTTCAATGCCAATAGAACAACTGTTTACATCCGTTCTTCCATCAGGCAAATTGCTTTTACCAGCGTGATACGAAACGTTTTGTTCATCAACAACTCTATAAACAATTCCATCTCTTCCTATAACATAATGTGCTGACACTTTATAAGTTGAAAATTGTTTTAACACTAAATCAATATCATAAAAATCACCACCTGAATTATTAAATGTTGAATGCACAATAACTGCATCCACTTTGCGATTTTGCGAAACGGTATACCCAAAATTTACTCTTTTATCTACAATGGTTAATGAATCACCAGCAATAAGCGAATGGCTACATATTATAAATAGGATGATACTAAAAATTATAGAGTGTTTCATTTTATATTACTAAAAATATGTTTTACTGAATTGCTTCTTGTAAAGATACAATGTTTAATAAACTTTTTACAAAATAGAAGCAAGGGACTTTCATAGTGCGATAGTAGAAATAAATGAATTGGAACTAAATATGATTGAAGTATAAAATTGCGTTAAGGATTGTATTGGAAATCCTTTTGGTAGCTGAGCTTGTCGAAGCTCAAAAGATTGCAACGAAAAGCCTGGCCGAAGGCAACGCCCTAAATATTTCTATTAAAAAAGCCTGCTTAAATTAATTAGCAGGCTTTCAATAAATATTAATTACTCTTAAAAATCTTAAGCATCAATTTTTGCGTATTTAGCGTTTTGCTCAATAAATGCACGGCGTGGCGGAACTTCGTCGCCCATTAGCATTGCAAAAACACGATCCGCTTCAGCAGCGCTATCTATAGTTACTTGGCGAAGTGTGCGTGTTGTAGGATCTAAAGTTGTTTCCCATAATTGGTCAGCATTCATTTCTCCTAAACCTTTATAACGCTGTACGTGAACCGTTTCTGGCTTATCGCCACCTAATTCTTTAGTGGCTAGTGCTCTTTCTTCTTCATTCCAACAGTATTTAAATTCTTTCCCTTTTTTAACTTGGTATAATGGAGGTGCTGCAATATAAATATGTCCTTTCTCAATTAATTCTTTCATGTGACGGAAAAAGAAAGTTAAAATCAATGTTGTAATATGCGAACCATCTACATCGGCATCACACATGATCACAACTTTATGGTAACGTAATTTATCAATATTTAAAGCTCTGTCGTCTTCTTTAGTTCCTCTAAATACACCAAGTGCAGTAAATATATTTTTAATCTCCTGGTTCTCATAAATTTGATATTCCATTGCTTTTTCAACATTCAAAATTTTACCACGTAAAGGCAAAATTGCTTGAATATCTCTATTACGACCTTGTTTGGCTGTTCCACCAGCCGAATCCCCTTCCACTAAAAACAATTCGCAAGCTAAAGGATCACTATTTGCACAATCGGCTAACTTACCTGGTAAACCCGAACCAGACATTACTGATTTACGTTGAACCATTTCGCGGGCCTTACGAGCTGCATGACGAGCTGTTGCAGCTAACACTACTTTATCTACAATTAAACGGGCTTGCTTAGGATTTTCTTCTAAATAATTTGTTAGGGCTTCGCTAATTGCTTGATCAACTGCACCTGTTACTTCACTATTTCCTAATTTTGTTTTTGTTTGTCCTTCAAACTGTGGTTCTTGAACTTTAACAGAAACAATTGCTGTTAAACCTTCGCGGAAGTCATCACCATTAATTTCGAATTTTACTTTTGATAATAATCCGTTTTTATCAGCATAATTTTTTAGAGTTCGAGTTAAACCTCTTCTAAAACCAGCTAAGTGAGTTCCGCCTTCGTGTGTATTAATATTGTTCACATAACTTTGAATACACTCGCTATACGAATGATTGTAAAGCATTGCAACCTCAACAGGAATTCCTGATTTTTCTCCTTCGATGTATATAACATCATCCATCAACTTCTCTTTTCCACCATCAATATATTGCACAAATTCTTTTAAGCCACCATCGCTATGAAATGTTTCGCTGAAGGAAATTCCATTTTCATCTTTATTACGATCGTCATTTAAAATAATAGTAATTCCTCTATTTAAAAACGCTAATTCGCGCATGCGATTTGCAAGTGTAGCAAAATTATATTCACCAGTTGTAAATATGCTTAAATCAGGCGTAAATGTAACCGTAGTTCCTCTTAATGTTGTATCACCAACAATCTTTGCTGGGTAAACAGGAATACCTTTTCTGAATTCTTGCATTGTAATTTTACCATCGCGGTGAACTTCAGCTATTAATGGGTCAGATAAAGCGTTAACGCAACTTACACCTACACCATGCAAACCACCAGATACTTTGTAAGTGTCTTTATCAAATTTACCACCAGCGTGTAACACAGTCATAACAACTTGCAAGGCACTCACTCCTAATTTTGGATGGATGCCGGTTGGAATACCGCGACCATCATCTTGAACACGAATAGAATTATTTTCTAATATGGTAACGATAATATCTTTACAATGACCAGCTAAAGCTTCATCAATTGAGTTATCTACAACTTCATATACTAAATGGTGTAATCCTTTAAAACCAATATCACCAATATACATGGCTGGTCTTTTTCTTACTGCTTCTAATCCTTCTAAAACCTGTATATTATCAGCGCCGTAATTTGCTTTGTCAATAGGGGTAACATCTTCCATAAAATTATCAATCTTTATTTTTTTGATTATTCTTTAAATATAGCGATTTTAAAGGGATTTTGACACTATTTTTTTCTTTCATTTTACTAACAAATGTTAATAAAAAATAAGCGTTTTCAGGTCAATTTCATTACTAAAATTTGGATAAATGATTTATAATTTTTTAAAAAACATATACGCTTCTTAATTAAAATAAGCCAATTAATTACTAATTAGGCTCAATATGAATTAAAACATGTCCTAATGAAGAGATTTCGCTTCGTAAGGTGTCTTTTAATTTATGCGCAATATCATGTCCAACTTTTACAGTTATGCTTGCATCAACCACCGCATGTAAATCAACATGATATTTCATTCCGGCCTTACGAATAAAACATTTTTCTGTATCAATAATCCCATCTACTGTTAATGAAACCTTTCTTATTTCGTCAATTAAATCATCATATAAATGTTCGTCCATTATTTCGCCAAGGGCAGGCCTAAAAATTAAATAACTATTATATAAAATAAATCCTGATGAAAAAAGTGCTGCCCAATCATCAGCGGATTCATATCCTTTACCAAAGATCAAAGCAATTGATATTCCAACGAAAGCTGTTATAGAAGTTATTGCATCACTTCTGTGGTGCCAAGCATCAGCCTTTAGAGATGAACTGTTTGTTTCCTTACTTTTTTTTATTACAAATTGGAATGATAACTCTTTCCAAATAATTATTCCTGCCAAAATAAAAAGAGTAAATGGTTCGGGTAAATCGTGAGGAGTGCCTATATTTATTATGCTTTCATAAGCAATAATAGTTGCTGATGTAATTAAAAAACCAACCACTAAAAATGTAATAAGTGGTTCTGCGCGTCCATGACCGTAAGGATGGTTTTTATCTGCTGGTCTGTTCGAATATTTAATACCAAACAAAACTAAAAAAGAAGAAAAAATATCAGTTGTAGATTCAATCGCATCCGCAATTAAAGCATACGAATTTCCAAAATAACCAGAAACACCTTTAATGATTGCCAAACTTGTATTACTTAAAATACTAAAATAAGTTGTTTTAACAGCAGTTTGTTCATTGGTCATGATAAGAATTCTAATTTAATTATGCAGCCAATTCTTAAATAATTTTTGCAATTGCGGCAGTAATACAAATACCATTAATGGAACAATAACCAATGTAATAGCAAGTGTGCGCAATGGTAATGGGTTTATTTGGATTAAATGTTTTCCAAAGAAAAAAAAGATTAATGTAATCGTTGGATAAATAGCAATCCAAATTAGAATTGCTAACTTCCATTTTTTTGGTGGTTTCATTTATTATATAATTAAGAAATAATTGGTGGCGGATCCATTTTATGCCCGCACGATTTACATGTTCTTAAATCTTCAGAGCCATAAAATTTCACAAAAATTTCTTGAAATTGAGAAGTAATGTCATTCAATTCGAAAAATTCCTCATACAATTTTGTGTTACATTTTTCGCAAAACCACATCAATCCATCTTTTTCTCCATTACGACGGCGACGTTCCATTACTAAACCAATTGTGTTTTTAAAGCGTATTGGATTGTGTGGAACTTTTGGAGGTAATAAAAAAATATCTCCTTCATTTATAGGAACCTCAACTTCTTTTCCATCTTCTTGAATTTTAACAATAACATTGCCTTCTAATTGATAAAAAAATTCTTCGCTTTCGTTATAGTGATAATCTTTTCTTGAATTTGGGCCACCAACAACCATGACAATGAATTCAGCATCTTTATAAACAACCTTATTATTAACTGGCGGCTTCAACAAATGACGATTTTCATCAATCCATTTTTTAAAATTAAAAGGTCGGGTAATGCTCATATATATTAAATTATTTAACTCTTATTAATTCCCTAAAAAAGTAGCTTTTCTTTTTTCTAAAAACGCTGTGGTTCCTTCTTTAAAATCGGCAGTTCCAAAGCTTTTTCCAAATTCTTCAATCTCAACTTCATACCCATTAAATTTATTATTATAACCCGCATTAATTGATTTTATTGCAGATTTAACGGCAACAGGAGACTTCGTGATTATTTTATTTGTAATTTCAAAACACTTACTCAACAATTCTTCTTGGGTTGTGATATAATTTGCGAGACCCCATTTATATGCATCTTCAGCATTTATAGTATCTGCCGTAACAATCATTTCAAAAGCTTTACCTTTTCCAACCAATTGGGCTAAACGCTGTGTTCCACCATAACCAGGTATAACACCTAAACTTACTTCGGGTAAGCCCATTTTAGCATTTGAACTTGCAACTCGCATATGACATGCCATTGCTAATTCTAAACCACCACCTAACGCAAAACCATTAACGGCAGCTATTACAGGCTTAGAATAGTTTTCGATAAAATTAAAAATTTTAAAATGACCATTTGAACTTAATTGTTTCCCCTCTTGCATACTAAAATCAGCAAATTCCGCAATATCTGCACCTGCAACAAACGCTTTAGTTCCTGAACCAGTTATAATTAAAGCACGAATCGCTTTATCATTTTCAGCATTTACTAATGTTTCGTGGAGCTCTTCCAAAGTTTGTTTATTGAGAGCATTTAACTTATCAGGTCGATTAATTGTAATCAGCAAAACCTCATTTTTTATTTCTGTAAGTATATTTTCTATTGCCATTTCTGTGTTCATTTTTACTTAATTTTGTTGTAACAAATATAAAATTATAACCTCTAAATAAGTAAAAAGTTATTAACCCGATCCTCGTTTTTTAACAACAAAATTAATTAATATTTAACACTAATAATTGTTTTTAATACTACAAAAATCAAGTTGATTAATAAAAGGAAATTCTAACGTTTAGCAATAAACCAATTATTCAATAAGATTTCTCTATTGTAAACCATGGGTTCATTTGTTTTATAATCGATTAGAGAACAATTTGCTTCTTGTAGTATCGCTTGTCCAGCGGCAGTATCCCACTCCATGGTTGGTCCAAAACGCGGATATTCATCGGCAACACCTTCGGCAACTAAACACATTTTAATGCTGCTTCCAGTATTTACAATTTCAACAATTTTATGATGCCATTTTAAATTTTCGATATGTGTGTATGTTTCGCTACTCATATGTGAGCGGCTCGCTACTACAACATAATTTGTTCGATCTTTTTTTATTGGAAGTTTTTGTGCTTTCGTTAAAATAAATGCTAAAGATGATGATTCGATTAAATCTTTTATTAAACTAAAATCATTTCCACTAATTTTAAATGCCCCATTATTTTTACTAGAGAAATATAAATCGTTAGAGACAGGAGAAAAAATTACACCAAGAGTCGGTATTCCATTTTCTACAAGTGCGATGTTTACAGTAAATTCACCATTACGTTTAACAAATTCTTTTGTGCCATCTAAGGGATCAACAATCCATAATTTTTCCCAATGTTTTCTAACACTGTAATCTTCATGTTTTCCCTCTTCACTCAAAACTTCGACATTAAAGGGTTTTAAGAATTCGATAATTTTATCACTTGCATTTTTATCGGCTAAAGTAACTGGAGATTTATCGTTTTTAAGTTCCACATCAAAATTAGTTTCATACACTTTTAGTATTTCGTTACCCGCCAATACTGAGGCAATAATTGCTTGATGAAGAAGATCAGAATAAATCATTAAAAAAA
>Ga0114978_10002782_pt1 | contig 14411 bp, 5 predicted proteins | sample S_140212_EF_Meta_FD_87027 | JGI IMG/M metagenome (GOLD analysis project Ga0114978, IMG submission 87027) | Freshwater microbial communities from Lake Simoncouche, Canada to study carbon cycling - S_140212_EF_MetaG | ecosystem: Environmental > Aquatic > Freshwater > Lake | place: Lake...
AAGGTAATGCTAGACACGTCATTGTTTACAATGCCGTCATTTAAAACTAATAGTGTAGTTCCGTTGCTTTTGCTTAATACATATGACATCTTTTATTCCTTACCAAGTTCCGTCAGACCAAACTAAATTGTTTATTTCACTACCGGGTATATACTCTACCCAGGTTGCATTTGGATATATTCCTGTTACAACATATTGTTTAATACATCTATTCACAGTTAACGGTGCTGCCGGGATATCTGTAGTTACACGTAAAAAGTTTGAATATCCGACTACTAGTTGAGCATCGAATACTCCTTGTTTATCTACCGCTATCGGTACTCCGGGATCCATATAATTACTAGGCACATCATACTGTAATGGTGTTCTAAATCTTGTTACCAATACTCGAGCCCTTGCAGAGTTTGGAGCTCTGTAAGGTAAATCAGCATCATTAGGATCGTACAAATATGTTAAGTTTTCAATAACCCAAATGTTTAATGCAGGATCTAATGGGCTATTTGCCTTGCCTGAACAGTCAATAGTCAAAGCATACTTTGGATTTCGCACAATATCAATATTATCTTGTACCCAACCAACGTTAGCGGCTTGCGCTCTATACGTTGCAGTAGTTACAAAGTTTTGACTAGGATAACCAACGTCAAATAGTTTTTTATTATTAAATCTAACTGTGTTTATACTATCAGAACCTGCGCCAATAATAAGGTCGCCGCCACCAGGAATAGAAGCAATAGTTGTTGCGTTAACTGTTCCTGTATTGGTAATTTTTAAATTAGCAATAGTGGCGCTTGTTAAATTTCCTACTTGTGTTAAATTAGGAGCATAGTTAGAATAAACTGTATCTTTAGTAAGTGCTAATACACGATTAATTGAAAATTGAGAATCTGTGAAAGATAGATTTAAACTATCACTCATATCCCAATAACCTCTTGCGCCGCCTGGAGTTATTTCAGTATCGTCAAACCAAAGTATATTTTTGTCTCTTTTACCTCTTAAAACAATACCACCGCCGTCAGCAACAGTATCATAATAATCAACGTTACCTGGTGGATCTGTTTTTTGTGTCCAGGCAAGGAAAATATTCTTATCAACAATTTCTAAATCGTTTGCCTTAACATTAGTCTGTGTTCCTAATACAATAAGATCACCTTGCACTAATACATTGCCTTTGATATCAACATCAACGTTAACTGCTGGTGCTGCCGGATCTTGAGAAATTAATACACTAGTAACTGGTCTAGTTGTAAATATTCCAAGAATATTATTTCTACCGTCGATATGAATTGCTGGTAATTTATTAGGATATAATGTTGAATTGACATTTAATTCAAAATCTTCATCTTGTCCGGAAATAGCCATTGTAGCAGTATTATATACTGCATTTTCAGCAACATAAAATTGAAAGCTATTATTTGAACCTAATGATAGGGTACTTGTATTAACTGCAATAGATAAGGAATGAAATAGTGTTGTATCTGTACTATCAGTTAAGATATCTTCAACTTTAACTACATCTCCGTATTGGTCAATTAAATTTTCAGCGTAAGTAGCAGTTCCTAAAAACTTATTCTGTGTAGTTCCGTTAAAAATTACAGTATGGCCTGACTTAACTTGATTGTAGGTCGAATATCGAGGATCTCCAGGATATACATCAAATGCTCTTTCACTTACAAATTCAACTAAGGTGTCATTTACATAAAGACTTAATACAGTAGCCGTTGTTCCAGCATTTGTCTGCCAAGTCTCATTAACCCAACCAGACTTTCCTACTGATGCATCGTAATCAGGTCCAATAACTACAGTACTTGTAGAATCGGCTTGGAACTTCATTTGTTTAGTTGTTGAATCGAACCAAAAATCACCAATTGCAAATGTATTAGGGGCCGCCGGGGCAATATAAGGAGAGCCAACAGATTTAAAATATCCAGAATCTCTAGTTGTTTTAATGTAAACTTTAAGTTGTTTTGCAATATCATCAAACCAAAGTTGCCCGTTTAACGGGCTGTTTGGAGTTGCTGTGCCAGCAAAATTTTCCATTAACTTAATAAAGTTATCGTTTAAATCAGTACCATATGCATTAACGTTTTTGCCGATTAATGTTAAGCTGGTCGAAACGCTGTCTGACTGTTGGTCAGGCAAACTTAATAATATTGTACCGTTGCTAAGTTTTAGTGTATATGCCATATTAAATTAATCTCTCAATTACTGCTGAAGCAGAGCTTACGCCTGCTGTGTGAATATAAGTTACTCTGTACAATGCGCCTCTATTTTGATCTTGTACGTGGGCAATAATTGTATCGCCGCCGCTTGATAAATTATTTGCTGTGCCAATACTTGTCCAAGTGCTTGTTGATAAACTAGAGCCTGTATTAACAGTTGGGGACATTGCTAACTGTCCAGATATGATCTGTTGTGCGGACCAGAACACGCTCATAGCCGTAGTCACTGCTTTAATCTGTGCCACTCCACTTGTTGTAACTCGAGCTTGTAAATTATCTTGTGTTACTACGGTATTGTAGGCAACATTGTATCCTGTATTTGCAGGAGCTGAACTATATGAAACTTCATAATATGATGTTAATGTATTCCAACTTGTTGTTGCATTAGTTCCTGTGCTTCCAAAAAAGAAAACATTTGACCTAAGTTCGCCACCGGCATCAACTAGTATGGCTGGTAAACTTGCATTTTGTTTAACTCCGCCCAACGTGCTTGTAGTTGCTATAGGTAACGCATAATTTGCACCTGTTGGAACACTAATTGTTCCACTAGAACTAATATTAATATTAGATCCAATTTTAACAGCACCAAGTCGTGTATTTGTTGCAGTAGTTGATATTGTTACAGCTTCTGCAACTAATAGTGTAGACGTATCAATATACAATGTACCGTTAGTACGTGAGTAAACGTTTTCGCCTAAACGCACACCACCAATATAAACGTTAGTTGCAGTTGATAAACTTAAACGGCCTTGCTGAATAGCAATACCTGTGTTGAGGTCAACGCTCACTAATCCGAGTACGCTGTTTGTAGCAGTAGCAATACTAACAGTTGCGTTACCAGTTACTGATAAATTAGAACCAATAATAATTCCGCCGAGTCTTGTTTCAGTTGCTGTAGTTGTAACAAACTGTGCATAGGTAGCAGTTGTCATTAAGGTAGCAGTATTAATGTCAATTACACCACTGGCAATATTAAGGCTGGATCCAATCTTAACACCACCTAGTACGCTACCAGTAGCCGTTGGTAAGACATACGTTTGTGTGCTTACCGGCCATAATCCAGCAACTGGATTAGGACTTATATTAGCACCAGTTTTAACATAAATTTGATTGCCGACTAATACGTCTCTGCCAATACCAACTCCGCCAGCCACTGTCATTGCGCCAGTTAATGTTGATGTTGCATTTGTAGTATTTGTTGTTTTAATTACATCATCAGTTGTTACAAGAGTAGTAGAAACTGTAGTAAGCTGAATTGTTAATTTATTAGCAACAATATTTCCACCAACATACAAGTCTCCGCCTATACCAACGCCGCCCTCAACTACTATTGCGCCTGTGCTAGTTGAAGTTGCAGGAGTTGTTGCTGAAATTCTAAATCTAGAAAACGTACCTGTACTTGCGTTAACAGAATTACTGATATATGCATTAGTAGCAGTAACGTTACCGCCTACAAATATATCACGACCAACTCCAACACCTCCAGAAACTTTTAATGCACCGGTATTTGTTGAAACTGCATTATCTGATCCTTGAATAATTTCGTATCCTGAAAGAACAAGATTTGATGCAACGTTAGTGTCAGATCCAGAGTAAGGTAATGTTACCCAAGTAACTTTATTACCTTGAGAAACTAAAACGTCTCCTTGACTGCCTGCTCGACCATTTGAATCGTAGAATGCGCCATTAACACCAATATTAATATTGCCGCCAACATATAAATTTTGTCCAATGCCTGCACCGCCATTAACAATTAACGCACCCGTTGTTGTGCTAGATGCTTGCGTAGAACTAGTTGCAATAATTGTTGCTACTGTTAGTGTACTGCCTATACGATTGCTAAAATAAAGATTTCCGCCAACATATACGTCGCCGCCAAAGCCAGCGCCGCCGCCCACAACCAATGCACCTGTATCTTTAGATATAGATGTTTTAACAGATGGTATGTTAACTTGAGGAAGTTCAGTAGGAGAGCCGACACCAAAATCAAGAACTTTAACTGTTCTAAAATTACTGTCTTTAATATTAAAACTAAATGTTCCGTAGTTTCTATATAGATTTAAAAAATTAGCATTGCTACCGTTAATTGTTCTTTCAAGAATAAATGTCGGATCTGAACCAATTAATAAAGAATTACCGTCAATTCCGACAGTAAATTGTCCATTGATAGTTTGTGCAGTATCCTTACGCATAAAGGATTCACCGCGAATTTTAATTCCGCTCTGTCTTAGAGAATTTGCAGAATCAGCAATACCATTTAATATTAATCCATCTTTTAAATTAAGACCTGCGATTAGATTTTGATTAATTCCGTACTCAATAGACAATTCAGATTGAAATGTTTCAGCAACTAAAACTGCCTGAGTTATTCCATTTACATCAAATTTTAAAATTGGTTTTTCTAATACTCCCGGATTAGTCGTAGAAGCAATATTTTCAGCAACAATACCGGTACCGCCACCTGTATAGTCTGGACCGACCAACGTACTAAAGTCAATACCGTTATGAATAAAAATTTGATTTCTAATAGTATCAACCCACATGTCGCCAATAACTGCATCAATTGGTTCTGTCGATTGTTGATATAATCCGTTAACTGGTTTCCAGTTTGCTGTATTTGCTGTACCGTTGTTTAATCTTAATTTTTGTGTAGCATTGTCATACCACAACTGTCCTTCAACAGGATTATCGGGCGGAGTTGAGCTAGCAAAATTTTCTAATAAGTGAATAAAGTTTTCAGCAACAGGTTGACCATATGCAGGATAGTTTTTACCAACCAGTTTTAAGCTACCGGCGCCTACACCATTGTAAATTGTATTATCCACTACAGTAATAGGATAACTTGCTTTAGCTGGATCTGAATAACTTATGATGTAGCTCATGTGTTTTACGCCCCGTTAGTTAGACTCTGAATTCTAACAGTATAGTCAATTTGTAGTAATCTGTTCAACGACTTTTGAACTGGATGAAAGATAACGTGTGTTAGTAACAGTCCGGTTCCTGAACCACTATTTGTGTAGCCTCGAAGGCCAATTTCGTCAAAGACATAATCACTCTTTGAAGTACTATTGTCAAATGCTTGTTGACCCGATGGTTCACCAAAGTCTAATAAACAACTTACTAAAATATCGCTGTAGGCGGTTCCCGTAATATGGCGTACTTCCATAAAGTTCCGTGCAGGGTCTAGGTTAGTAACTTCGTTAGAATCGATAGTTTTAACATAAGTTTGATTATATAAACTAGCATTTAATCCAACGCTGTTAGGTGTTAGATACGTAATAATTCCTGTTGGATCAATGCGGCTTCCGCCGTTGCCAAAGCACATTTCAGAAATAAATCCCTGACCTTGATTGCTCATTGCCTGGGCAAGTCCAATACTAAAATTTTCGTAGTGAATAGCGTTACGCTTATCTAGAAAAACTTCTTTAGTTTCAGGGTCAAATATCTTAAGATGACCTTGAATATGGATATTTCCGTGTTCGTTTGGCTCCGAGTGTTGTGGTGTTTGAGTTTGATTTTCAGTCATTTTGGTGTCTTTAGATTCTTCCATATCGTTATTTATTCGCTTTTTAACTTGTTTGTTTTGGAGCGATTGTTCCTGTATTTGTATATATTGTTGTTGTATTAGCTACTTGCGGCGTGGATTTAAAGTAATCTCCTATAACATACGGATACGAAGTTCTCCCCGTACTAGTATTAAATGTAGCAAAATACGCATACGTGCCTGCCGGGTAATCTGGTGTTACACAATATCTACCGTTTGATCTATCTAAATCTCCGGTACCTGCATAGTAGTAATCTTGTATAAAAATACCAAACGGATATGCAAAAGTGTCTGTTGCACCGTCAGTAATGCGAGCTTTAACTTTATTAATATTGTCATATAAAGTATAACCGCTTACCATTGCTCGAACACGAGAATTATTATCTAAAGGTTGTTCATATCCGTACGGGCCATATACTGGATAGCCATCTAAACTCCATCCTAAAATTTTACTGTGGCCGTTGGAGTGTGTTAAACTGCCGCCAAGATAAGAAATTAAACTTGCCTCGCCAGGGCCTGCATTTACCCAAGCAACTCCGTCCCAAATTTTTAAAGTTGATACACTAATGTTGTACCAAAGATCATTTATTTCAGGACTAGTAGGTGCAGTAGCTTGCCTAGGAATAGTATAATTATTAGGGATTCCCGCACCGTTTAACCAGGTATAATCAAAGTTAAAATTGTTGTAATGATATACTCCGTCCTCCGCCCAAAGAGCTCCCGAATTATCTTGTCCTAAATAGAAATTATAAAATCGATCAGCGTCGTAGGCCGAAACATAATTTAAATTATTAAAAGTAATATAACCGTTAGGTGCTTCTGTTCCTGCGCTTGCGCTATACATACTAACACCGTTTAACCAATAACCAATTGTAGTGTTAGTTGATACAGGAGTAGGAAACGGGCCTATTACAGTCGACGTAGTCACTTGTGTAGAAGTTCCTGAACCCGTTGTAGTAGTAACAGTTGCAGTCGAAATAATTGGTCCTAAATTAGTGCCTGCACGTAATAACCATGTTGTGTTTGTCGATTGCGTAACTATAGAGTAAGGATTCTCAGCATTTCCATATTTGTGATATGGTAACCCGTTAGTTCTTAATGTAACTGTGCCAGTGGTAGTAACTGTAGATATATTAAAGGTCCAAGTAGAGTGAACATAAGAAAAATCTGTACCTGTATAAGTTTTAAGATATACAGGAGATCTTTTTGATCCACTAGTGACTAGCTTATCTGTTAATGATGTAAGTCTTGGCATATTTTATCCGTAACTAGCTAAACTTCCAAGGACTGTGTAATTACCAAATCCTATAGAAATAAGAGTAAAGTTAACTAAATCTTTCTTATTAGCGTTTCCTGTCGGTGTTACTCCACTTTGCCAATTGATAACAAAGCCAGCATTGTTAACTTGGACAACGTTTGGAATATACGGAGTTGATCCTTGAGTAATTAATAACGCAACAGAAATTACTACATTAGGAGTTGTATCAACATTAGTAAAGTTTGCTGTCCAGTTGCCCCCAGGACCTGTATGTAAAAAGATAGTACCCGATGTACAATCATGTAAAACTGTTCCAGAAGCAGTATTAATTGTTTTAGCTATTACTTCTAATGTTTGACCAATGGTTGTTTTACCTGCAACAATTAAACTAGTTAATGTTCCAAGAGATGTAATGTTAGTTGCAGTTATATTTGATGCTAACGTTGTTCCTGTAATAGCAGTTCCTATTAAACTAGAAACACGTATTGTACCATCAGTTGCTGTTGTAAGATTTTCACCAATTTTAACACCGCCAACAGTTGATGTAGAAGCATTAGGTAAGACATATGGAGTAGCAACGCTAATAACCCCCAAAGCACTTATCGAAATATTTGCTCCAATTTTAACTCCGCCCAAAATAACGTTAGTTGCGGTTTGTAATGCAAAGGCACCGGTAGTAACTGATATTACACCGTCAGTTACATTAACACCTGCACCAATTTTAACTCCTCCCAAAATAACATTGGTCGCTGTTGGTAGATAATATTGTGTAGCGGTAGTAGCACTAATAGTTCCGTCGCCAGCTATAGAAATTCCTTCGCCAGCTTTAACAACTCCAGTTGATGCAGTTGTTGCGACTGGTGTTGCAGGAACATTTAGTGTACCATCATTGCCTATTAAAAGAGTATTTCCAATAATGACTCCGCCTAGTGAACTAGTAGTTGCGGCTTGCAAAACATAAGTTCCTGTATCGCCCTTTGGACCAATAGGAATACCGAAGTTTAAAATAGTTACATTTGTCGAAACAGTACTTGCACTAGCAACAACAGATGCAGTTGTAGTTGCTGTAACAATACCAATTTGTATTGTGGTTACTGTGCCGGTTGGTCCTCGAGGTCCTATCGGACCTTGAATGCCTTGGGTTCCAGTGTTTCCTCTTAAACCGCCGGCCTTAAGAGTTTGCCAAGGTAGCTGTCGAGTTATACCTTGATCTAGAATAACAAACACACCGGTGTCTGATATTGTAGATGCTATAGGCAGTTGAGTAATTTTAGTCATTTTATATTCCTTCTAATGGATTTCCATTTTCATCTGTTAACAGATCGTTAGTTTCTAATGCTATATCAAGATCAACAACAGCGTATGTTGACGATGACAAGAATCTTGGCAATGCGGCAGGTACACCTGACAAGAATCTAGCAGGTGCAGTTGTTGAACGTGCTAGCGATGTTGATGTATTACTGTACCACGATGTTGATGTACGTTTAACTACTTCTAATTTTGCACCTTCAACTAAAGTTATTGTTGCTGTATTTAAAGTAATTTCGCTAGTTGCTGTATTAATAGTAAATCCGTACGGCACAACAGTATCGCCGGTTGCTGTTGAGGTATACGCAGTTGAAGAAGAATCATAAGCAACATTTGAATTATGAACGCTAGTAATAAGACTAGGTTTTAATAATGTAATACCTTGGTATCTAACTTCAATTTGGTCAATTGCCGCAGGAGAAGATCGACCGTAAATATCAGTGATATCATTAAAACTAATCCACCCAGCTAAACTATAAGTTGCTGTAGCTGTTGTAACAACCGTTGAAGTAGATTGTTTTGATTCTTTAAACGGCATTGTTTGTCCAATGCCTTGATCAATTACAGTAGTACTTGCATAATAGATGTCTTTAGGACCTGTACCTAAAGTGCTTCTACGTAACTGACGTAATTGATTATTAACAACTACAAAGAATTCGATACGCTCACCGTCAATTAATACAACGCCAGGACGGTTAGTTGCAGGGTCTGGTTGTGTTAATTTACTTGCATCTTCAACTGAAATCACTTCATCAGTTAGTAATAAGTCTTGAGATAACGTTGTGGTACCCGGTTCAGACAATCTTTTAAAGTGAGTTCGTCCCAACATATCACGGAAAATACGATAAGCAATAGTAGGTTCACTATCAGCAAAACTTGTAATAATAACAGTATCGCTAGAGTTTTGATAAATTCCATTACGTAGATTTACAGTTCTTCCATCTGTACCAACGGTATAGTCTAAGTTAACTGTTAACGGTAATCCGTTATAAGTAACCCAAACATACGCAGGATCAATTACTGATCTTTGCATATAATATTGATTATTTGCATTTGCACGGAATATTTCAGATCTAATAAAATCTGGATCGTGATTTGTAAATGAAGTAATTTGTGTGCTTGTTGTTGAAGCTGTAGCCAACACCAAGTTACCGTTTTCAATTAGATATTCATTATCTTCTTTAGCAACAATCGCTACAAGATCTCCGTCCTGCAATACATTTTTGTTAAATCTAATTTGATTATCGTCTTGTAGTAATTTCCATTTTCTAGCCGGCAACATTCTTGTACCGTTAACATAAACTTCTAGATGGTTTAAATCAACTAAACCGTCTGGGAATTGAATAGACTTAGTAATATTGAATAGTACTTGACCGCTCGATACCTGATAATAAGTAGTAACTGGTGGTTTTAATCTACGACCGTTTTGTGTCACAATAACTTGGCTATGGAAAGGTCCAGCATTGCCCACAGAAATTGCAGGGGAGAACGAACTTAGTGGAATTGTTTTAGTTCCAACTGTAGTTGAAACTGCATCAGTGATCTCACTAAATGACTTTATTGTTCCTGCAAACAAATAGGCTTGTACAGTACCAGGTTGAGAAACTGTAATACGTGCGGCACCACGATAGCTTGTTAAAGTATATGTTCCAGATGTTCCAGTAGTTGATGCCTTTGTTAAACTTTGACCATCTAAAGTAACATAGCTACTACCAACATCTTTAAATCTAATTTGAGATGTTAATTCTATTACACTTGTTGATGTAGAAGCATACAATGAGTCTAGCATTTTAATAGAACCCAGCTGTAACGATGTTAAACTTAACCAACCAGTGCCCGGAGTATTAGCAAAAGTAAATGTGTTTGCGGCATAGTCAATAAGATATTCTGTTTTGCCAAGTTTTACATCATTGAATACCGCAATTACTGAACTAGTGTTTGATGGTCGTACACCTAGTTTAAATGTTAATTGACTTCCGTCTACATAGTATCTTCTGTTAGTGATAACAGGACTAGCTGATGCAGGTTGTGTGTATACACTAATACCCAAAGATTCTTGAACCTGGCCAGGAACACACTCTTCTGGAGCATAACTATTGATTGGATTTAAGAATCCGTCATCTTTCATTCCAGTAATATGACGTGTATCTTTTGAGCCGCCATCTAAAATAATTTCGCTAGGGCTAACACCCTTTGCATTAGTAATTTGTCCATTAACAACTCTACCGCCATCAATGATTGCATCTAGGCTATCATCGTCTGTTGGAGGAACTGTGCCATCGCTAGATGAATAACGGAATGTTACTAAACTGTTAGTTAAGGTAAATGCTTCTGACGGAATTGTAATAGTCGACGAAGTTATACTTGATCCAGACTCTTTAAATTCTGCACGGAGTACTGCTCTTGCATAAGCCTTGATTGTAACAGTACTTGTAGGATTGCTTGGATTAATAGATTCGATAATTGTAATAATAGGAGCGTCAGTATATCCAGCACCGTTATTGGTCATTGTAAACCCAGTGATAGTACCGTTAACGATTGTTGCAGTAGCTGATGCCTGTGTGCCGCCCAATTTATTAGGAGCAGAGATTGACCATGTTGTGTAAGAGCCTGAATATCCAGCTCCGCCGACAATCATTTCAATTCTGTCAACAGCACCGGTACCTAAACCAATTAGGGTTTTTACAAATGTTGTTGTGTTTGTTGTTGTGGTAATCGAATAAGCATCAATTCTACGTTTATCAACATATATGTTAACTTCAGTACCTGTTGTAATTAATTCAGGGATATTAAAAGTTTGTGTGGATGTAGATGTTACAACAATTGAGGAATATCCGGCTTCAAGACCTAAATTATCCCAAGCGTTTTGTGCCCAGCTAATTCCTAATGCTTCCCAACCGCCCTGGGCGGCAAACGGTAATCCAATAACTTGAAGGCCGGCGTACTCAACTCCATTCATTACCTGTGCTAATTCTTTACCAGGCATACCGGCTGTTGGACTATAGTAGTCTTCAATACGACTTGCGGCATTATACAAATCAAGACTCTTAGGATATGTAATGCTAATAATGTCGCCGTAATCAGGAACAAAATTTAATTTTAATGTAGCAAACTTTTTAGTATACGAAGTTGTTGGTTGTGGATTGTACGATGATTCAGTGAAGCTAATAGTGTAAGCATCAATTAACTGTAAAATTCCATTACGAGTTAACACAATTTGTGATTTATCAGAAACTGGCAACCATTTTAAATCATAAGTAGTACCAACTCCGTCACTTGGAGGATATGTTTCTGTAAAATATTGATTACCAACTTCACGCTCAGCAGTTGTTCTGTCAAAACGCAACCTCATAGTATTAACACGCACAGGACTATTTCCTAACTGTGCATAAACCCTAGCCGGAGTAAAGTTTTGTGAGCCACCGCCAGATAGTACAACTGAAGGAGTTGCGGAATATCCCTTGCCTGGATTAGTTACAATAATTTTAGTAATTTTTCCTAAACTAATAAATGCAACAGCAGTGGCTCCAGTTCCCAAATCTCCCATAGCAGGAACAATAGTAACTTTTGGTATTTGTACATATCCGTCGCCGCCGTCAAATAAATCAATCGATTCTACTTGATAGGTATAATTGTCATACCAAGACTTCCACGGATATTCGAGTAACAGAGTATTACCGAACTGAACTTTGTTAAAATTTAAAGTTGCTGTATTATAATATGAAGGCAAATCAAAGTCAGAGTTAAAAGAATTAGACATCTCTGTACCTGTGTACACTTCGGTGAATTTTCTTATCTTGGTATGGTAAGGTTTAATTTCTTCAAGATAATTTTCATAATACTGAATATTTTGTAATTTGTATGTTGCAGGTTGATCTAACAGGCCTGCATTATTAACTACATTAACAAATGCTGTTTTAAATGCCCAATCAATATTTTTTTGTTCAGTGAACGCATAGCGAACAGCCTTAAACCATAAATCAGTTAAGTATTTTGCACGTTCCCCAATAAAAATATCGTATAAGAACGCACTAGTAATAAATTCTAATTCCTTACCAGGCGCTTGATCATATTCGGTTTGATCAAAACCTACTTTCTGATCCCACGCAAATAATGTTGCCCCCTGATTCCAGATTGAATCAGAGAACTGTATAGTTCCGTTTTCTTTAAGCATGATATCCCAATCAAGGTCAAAGGAACCGGCGGTGCCATTTGTTTTACGTAAAATTAGGTAACGACCGTCGCCGCCATTTTGCACCTTAACATAACTACCCACGGGAATTTTTTGTAGAGCCTGCAATGCATACGGACTTGCTACAGTTGAAACTAAATCAACTGTAGCATCATATTCTGTACTAAACCAATGTGTATAGTTCCAATATAATGTTGTATCATAGTCTTGAGTTCTAATTTTAGACCAAGATTTTCTAATCTGGTCCCATTCATAAACAGCCCACTTATCTGCAGAATTTGAATCTGATTGAATAACTGCTGTAAATGGACGAACTGTTAATTCAACTCCGGTTGTATAATTTCTTCCTGCGTTAATAATAGTAACACTAGTAATTGAACCGAACTGATCTAGTACTGCTTCCAATTCGGCATTAATGCCAGAGTCAGTAATTGTTATAGTCGGCGGAGTTAGGTAACCAAATCCAGAATTAACAATGTTGATTGCAGAAATAGTTCCGTTAGAATCTACTACTGCTGTTAATTCAGCAGTAGCAAAAGACCGTGTAATAATTAATTCTAAATTGTATATGTCTGCTACAAGTACATCATATGTACTAGGAATAGGTAGTGTGTCTTGTGCAGTTAAATTATCAAAATTAATTTGACCTACTAATAGTTCAGTCAGACAAATACTATTAACATATTCAATTATATTTCGAAGAGCTTCAAAACGATTAACAAACATTGATTGTCTTGGACGAATTTGAATACCGTAAGCTTCTCTACTCGACAGCGCAGGATCCGGAACCGGGTTGTTTAATTTGTCATGACCTAACAAACTGTCTATCATTTTTTGTATAAGGACATCGTTTATAGTTGGATACGGATCATTTTCTTGTACCAATTGCCATTCTGTGTGGCGATTTGCTGCCTCAGAATTTGAATTAAAAGAAATATTTAAATTTGTTGTTTCTGTTTCAGCAAGAGATTTTGTATTTGCTAATACAAATGCTGTGGAACTAATAACTGCTAAAAATTTAGCGCCAGTTGCAACAGGGTCGGCGATTTGTTTTGCAACTTCAAATGCGGCCATTGAACGGTTTTTAACATTAGGAGGAACAATAACTTTATTCTTAACCCAGAAATAATATACATTACTAAAAGAATTTGATACTGTGTTATATACTTGTTTTACAGATATAATACTGTTATCATTAAACTTAGGCTGTCCACTTATTCCGCTAGTTAAACCTTCTGCCGTATCAGCTAACTGCGCCCATTCTGAAGGCAAGTATTGTGAACGAACCCATTCGTACACATCGATACTGCTACCTGGAAAAATGTTATTCCAATTATTTTTTCTATATTCTAACTCGCCTTGCTCATACCACATGTATTTGACTGTAGATAAATCCCACCACAAGTCTCCAACATGCTCATCTAACCAGTTGGCATTAGAATTAATGTTTACGCCGGTTGTGCCAAGACTATAAATTGCAGGATCGTAAGGACCGATAAATCTCAATTCTTCTTGAGCAGTTCCTAAAATTCGACCTTTAATAGGATCAATAATGTCAATGTAATCTTTTATTTCTTCTGTATCTGTATCAATTGTTATAGCACGTTTGATAGGTGTTATATCAATTAACGGGTCTTGACTTCTGTACAAACTCCAGCTGTTTACTGTTGTATCTATCTTGGAATATTCAAAAAATTGTCCAAGTCCGCTATTAGCGCCGTCAGCTCCAGATAATAATTTTGCAGGAGCACCGACATATACTGTATTGTTTAATGCTTTTACAGAATAACCATACATACTATTTGTAAGTACATTTGAATTAATTAATTCTTGAGAATAAATCCATTTAGATGAACCTGCTCCCAATCTATTATATACGTGTGCTGTGCC
>Ga0114978_10002784_pt1 | contig 14406 bp, 18 predicted proteins | sample S_140212_EF_Meta_FD_87027 | JGI IMG/M metagenome (GOLD analysis project Ga0114978, IMG submission 87027) | Freshwater microbial communities from Lake Simoncouche, Canada to study carbon cycling - S_140212_EF_MetaG | ecosystem: Environmental > Aquatic > Freshwater > Lake | place: Lake...
GAGAAGAAGAGAATTAATTAATGCGCCCTCTTTTTCTTTATTTTTTTTGGCGACCCCTCTAACCTATTAGTTTATTCAATCTATTTAGTTAATTAATATAAAAAAATGGTGTTGTTGTTGTTGATTTTGATAATTAATCACTAAAACAAAGGATTTAATTATAAGTGCCTTAATTATTTTTAATTATTCTATTTAATTAGTGATTTAATTCAAAAGAATTAGTATATTTGTTTTGCTATCAAAAACAAAGAAAAATGAAATTTCAAATTAATAAAGCAGACGAAAAATTCCTCAATAAAACTCAAACTGCGAACCCCCAAACTGTCATATTTTTTTCTTTAGCCTTCTTGTTTCTACTCGTGGCTTTCATTGTTTCAATTATTTGGTTTTGATTAGCATTATTTTCCAATTTGAAAAAAGACAAAAAGTATGGCGGGGGTAAGCAATTCTAAAAACAAATCAAAAAAAGGAAGTCCGAAAAAGGGCGTTCGATATATTGCTTATAAATTAAGAAAGTATTATCCAAAAAGATACGCTAATTACTCGGAAGCGTTAATTAAAGCACGGACAATAAAATCCGAATTAGATTTACGTCTTGACCCAAAGGACAAAAAGGTTATTTTAAGAAATATATTTTCTATTGAGCGAATACCAAAAAAACCCAAAGATTTAGAGCCTACAATTCCTGATAAATTTTATGAATCGTATAATTATTTTGAAATAATTGACGTAACTGACGAAATTGAAACGCAACTGCCTGATAATGTTTATATTGAATCAAAAATTTCAAAAGCCGATTTACCTTTAATTCAAGGAATGACCGATAACGTTGCTAAATTTAAAGCAGATACGGGAAAGGAATTAGAAGAGGAGTATTTTTCAGATTTTATTGCTTGGGGAAACGAATTACAAGCTGTTTCAGATAACAAATATCCAATGTTTTACACTTTTTTACCGCCTATTCGCAAAAATGGTAAATGGGTAATGTATTTAGTGAGTTGTGACGACGGTGGAATTAAGTGTGATTATGGTTTTGACCCTGAAACAAAGTCTTCTCCGACAGAAATTTTTGTTTGTGCCGACCAATATGAAGATATGCCTTATAATTCTTTAAGAACTGAAATTAAGAAAAGAGGTATTAAGACCAAAAATCCAACAAAAAAACAATTAGTAGAGTTATTACGCAAGGACGATAAGTTAAGCTCTCCTGAGCCAAAAAAACCCTCAAAAACAACTACTTTAACAGCCGACCCAATTACGCTTGAAAAGGAAAAACAAAAAACATTAAAAGCGGAAACTCAAAAAATTGCTGAACAAAACAAATCTCGTGAATTAGATATTCGTCAACAAGAATTAGATATGGAGAAAATTCAGTATGGATTAATGTCAATTGCCGAATTTAAGAAAAAATGGAATAAATAAATAAATATGCTAAATTATGCCTCGTTTAAAAAAAACAGAAGTATCTGTACGGGATTTTCTATTGATAAAAGAAAATTATATCAAGTCAGGTAAAATAATTAATGAACAAATTTTTGGAAACAGAAAAAACTTATTTGACACTAACAATAAATTAATTGCAAGTAACGTACAAAATAATTCAATTGATTTAGGTAAACTTAGTAAAGAAAAATTTTTTTCGTTTCTTGGGCTATTTAATAAAAACCTTTACAAAAATTTTAAATCCAACCCCGAATTATTAGATTTAGAAATAAATTATTCAGGAATGTCACGGAAAAAAAATAAATTAAGTTTTGAAAAATTAGAAGTTGGAACTTTTTTTTATAATCTTGACTTAAATTCTGCTTATTGGCAAATCGTACACAAGTTAGGTTACATAGATACTGAGCTTTATTCAAAATATAAACACGAAGAAGATTTTAAAGTTGTAAAAAGGCTTTGTATTTCATTTCTTGCTCGTCACAATAGAAAAAATTATTACTACGAAGACACAGAATTTACAATTGTATGTGATACAAGTGCCTTAAAACAAGTTTACAGTAATATTAGAAACACGCTTTATCAAATTTTTTATGACGCTTCGACCTCTTGTGATTTTATTGCATACAATATTGATTCAATTTACTTTGAAAAAAAGGATTTAACAATCGTAAAAAACATATTTGATAGTTTAGGTCTTGAATACAAGTTAGTTTTATGTCAAAAAACCTCAACAAAAGAGTTTGTTTACGGAAATGACAAAAGATTTTTCTAAAAAAAGTAAAAAAAAGTGTTGTATTTAAAATAAAGTTGTATATTTGTGTAAGAAACAAACCAAAAAAATGCTAATTATGTCTAAAACCCCAACAACAGCCAAAGGTATTAAAATTACTACCAAAGGAGTAAGTGAAATCGTAACTTTCAAAAATAAATTTGTATCTTTAAAAGAAATGCAAGATATTGTCGGAGGCTATGTCGAATTTGTTTATTTACCCGATAATTTAATTATGGTAGTAAACGAAGAAGGTAAAATGAATAATCTTCCTGTAAACGAATATATCAATTTGATTTACTCAAAAATAATTAATGATATTATTGTAGGGGATATTTTATTAATTGATAACAAGTATGTAAATTAAAAACAAATCAGTATGAACAGTATGAAAAAATCAAATGTACTATCGTGCGAATACGACAAGCCGTATTCTTTTCCTAACGGGGACACTATTTATTACCACCGTTTAATTTTACAAAACGGAGACAAGGGCAATTGCGGAGTAAACGAAATGTTTGCGAGTAAAATTGCTGTTGGTCAAGAAATCAATTATACAATTGATAATGGACGAATAAGATTAGTAAGCGAAGCCCAAACCCAACAAACAGTTAACACACCAACACCAACCCAACAAAAAAATAAATATATGCAAAACTATACAACAGAAGAAAAAGCAACTCCACGTCGTTACACAAAAGCTCCTGAAGACGCAATTACATTTATTATGGGATATGCTTCAAATAGACACGTCGCAAAAATAACGGCTTCAAAAAAAGACGTTCCACTTCAAGAAATGTTAGACGACGCAGATTTGATTTACGAACACTATAAAAAAATGCTTAACTCTTGATAAAACTAATTTTTCTTTGTTTTCAGGGATTGGTTTTTGTTTTGCTTATACTTCTATCAATAAATGCCTTAGAAATATTTTCAATTACAAGAAATTGGCTTGTATTTTTAGTCCCTCTTATTTGCTATTTTTTTATTTTAATAATTTTTAAAATTTTAAAAAAGTTAATTAGAGATAATTTTTAAATATGTTAAATATAAACAATTGAATAACAACTAAATAAACTATTTATTATCAAACATAATTAAAGAATATGTTGAAATTAATAAGTCTTTGGACTTTAAGTAAGATTTTTGAACGTGCAAAGTCGCCTTTAAGCGGTATGTCTAAAATGATTTATATTAACTGCCTTATGTTTCATTTCGATAAATTAGAGCCAACAACCGAAAATGCTGTTGGGTTTGAAATATTTGATACTGAATTAGATTACGAAAAATTTGAGAAACTTTTTGTAGAACTTCATAAAGCGGGTTTTGTAATAATCAAAGAAAAATCAATTTACTTTGAAAATCATTGGGGGCAATTTATTGACCGTAGTCAATTATCAAAAACTCCTGACGGTTATGTTAATGCAAGTTGGCAAAATGATATTGATTGTTACAAAGACACTTTAAGTGCTTCAAAAGAATTAGAAGCGCATATAAGAAAAAATCACTCAGTTAGTGAATCAAAATATCGTTCTCTTTTAACTGAATTTATAGACGAGCAAAAAGCAACGGGTCATACTTACAACAGCTATAAAGACGTTTCTTCTCATTTTTATTATTGGATTGCAAAGAAAAAAACGAATACCCCTGAAAAGGGCAAATCAAGTCAAATTTTAGGAATGTAAAAATTATTAAAAAAAATATGCTATGAAAAAAATTAATGCGCCTCAAATTGAGTTTGAGTATATGTCCGAAGAAATGATTGCAACCCAACACGATTTGGAACAAATTATTTTAGGGGAAATTTTAATTGAAAAGGAGTCAATTTATAGAATTGGTGCTGAATTTAACGAAAATTTATTTCACGATAAACGCCACTCAAAAATAGCTTATGCAATTAAAACATTATTTAATAACCACGAAGAAATTGATTTAATTACTTTATCAAAAAAATTGTTAGGAAATGGCGTTTTAAAAGAAATAGGCGGAGTTTCAACAATTTCAGAATTGACAAATAGAGTTGTAGCAACGACAAATCTTGAATCACATTTTAGAATGTTACAAGAAAACTATTTACGTCGTTATGTAGTTGACACTAATAACAATGCAAACACGAAAGCCCTTAATTTCGGAGAAGATATTTTCGACACTATTGATAGTCAAATGAATGATTATTCTGACGCTCTAAAAGGACTTCTTACAAACAAAATAGAAACAGTTGGCAAAATACATAATGAACTAATTAAACAACACATTTTATTTTCAGACTCAAAAAATTTTTCAGGAGTACCCACAAATTTAAAATTGGTAGATAACCTTACAAACGGTTGGCAAAAATCAGATTTAATTATTTTGGCGGGAAGACCCGCAATGGGAAAAACGTCTTGTGCTATTGTATTTGCCTTAGCCCCCGCTCTTCAACAAAATATCCCTGTTGCGGTATTTTCTTTAGAAATGTCAAAAGACCAATTAGTTAGCCGTATGCAATCAATTTTAAGTACATTGAATGTTTCTAAGTTGGTAAAAAAACAACTAAACGGTAGTGAAATAATTGAACTTGAAAGCAAAACAAAAGACCTTGAAACCGCCCCTATTTATATTGACGACACAGCGGGAATTTCATTAATTGAATTAAAAACAAAATGTCGCCAATTAGTTAGGGAAAACGGAGTGCAAATGATTATTATTGATTATTTACAGTTAATGCGAAGCGGTACACGAAACCAACCAAGAGAACAAGAAATTGGAGAAATAAGCAGAGGCTTAAAAACAATAGCAAAAGAACTTCAAGTGCCTGTAATTGCCCTTAGTCAATTAAGCCGTCAAGTTGAGGGAAGGGGAGGTCAAAAGAAACCCCAATTAAGCGACCTAAGAGAATCGGGTCAAATTGAACAAGACGCTGATATGGTAATGTTTTGCTACCGCCCCGAATATTACGAAATAATTGAATATGAAATTAACGACCAAACTTACCCAAGTCAAGGATTATTTTTATTACTTGTAGCGAAACATAGAAACGGCAGTTTAGGAGATATACCACTTAGATTTGTTCCTGAAAATACAAATATTACTGACCACCCAAGTTTTTTACCACCCCCACCTTATATTCCGAGCGCAATCACACCTAACATTAAAAATTTTTATGAAAGTGCCTCAACACAAAATAGTGCAATTGACCCCCAAACAGAAGAATGGGACAACCCTTTTTAATTGATAATATGTACAATAATGTAACTGAATACGAGATAGTTGAATATATCAAAAAAATTGTTTTACTATATTTAGATTCCCCCGAAGAGTTTTACACAAAAAAATCAAGAAAACCTGAAGTATTAAAGGTTAAACAATATGCTTGTTATTTTTCAAAAAAACACACGTCGCTTTCAAATCAAAATATTGCAGATTTATTTGGCTTAAAAACACACAGTAGTATAATTAGTTTAATGAAAAAGATTGAAGGTTATGCAACGTATGACAGACTAACAAAACACGAACTTAAAGAAATAAATGAAGTAATTAAACTAAAGGGTTTAAGCAAGTCTAACAGAATAGATTTTGAAAAATACTACTATATCAATATGAACAACTTTAAGTCCGTTAGAGAAGCCCCTGAAAGAGCAATAATTTTTATTGGTTACGACGACTCAGAAATAATCAATTTACTTAGCGAGACAGCCAACATAAAAAACCACCTTCATACAAAGAAATTTTTAATCGAAGAAAATCCCAAAACAAAATGATATATCCAAAAAAGTCAAGAGAAAAAATAAGTGGTAACAGAATACCTAAACTACTTGAAATTAAAGGAATGAAAAGAGTCGAATTAGCCAATTTAATAGGTATAAGCGAAGCACATTTAAGCCGAATTATTAACAATAAAAGTCTTTGTGTTTCTTTGCCAATAGCAATAATGATAGCTCAAGGGCTTGACGAACCCGTAGAGAACGTATTTATATTTAACTTTTAAAATTTTAAAAATGAAAAAAGCGTGGAAATTAAACCCCGAAGAACAAGAATTAATGCCTTTAGTTGTTCAAATTTTGAATCACAGAACCAAAAAAAATGTTTTTTCAAATCCTGAAATAAGACAAGTTTTAGCTCAATTTGGATATGAAAAAGTAGAAGCCCCCTCAATTAGAAAAATAGTTTACAATATACGTCAGCAAGGACTTACTACTTTGCTTATTGCAAATTCGGAAGGTTATTATAAAGCAACAAATATACAAGAAGTTGAAAGTTGGCTACAAACCCATAAAAGCAAAATTGAAGCAATGTTGTCAACACTTGAATCTATTGAAAGTCAGTTTAAAGTAGAACGTTCAAAATTAAAAGACGGAAATTCGGAATTATTAGGTCAAATAAGTATTTTTGATGTTATAGATGAAAATTATTGATAATAAATACTTTATATGCCTGAAAGTCAATTAAATAAATCAAACAAAACAAAGTATGTAATAATATTCTTTTCGGCTTTGGTTATAGAAATTTGTTCTACTTTTTACATTCGTTATGTTGCTGAAGCAAACACGGTTGGTATGTTATTTTTTGCATTTATTAGCCCTTTTATTGGTTTGCCTTTTGCGGGTTATATGGTTGAGAGTAAATTTTGGAGCGAACGAATAAAAATGGCTTTTGCATTATCGTTGGGCTATTTTTCAGGTGCAATAATTGTAATCTTTTTAATATTAAAATAATATGAAATCTCCTCGAAAATTAAAGAAAAAAGTAAAATTATATTTACAAAATATAAACGAAAAATCTAAAGGCTTAAAAGTCAAAATAACTTTGATAGATTTTAATTTAGAAGCGGAAACCTATACATATAATTGTAGAACGTTTTTAAATAAACCCTCAAAAAACAAATTTGTTTAAGAAAAACCTAAAAACATTAAACGTTATGAAACAAAGAATTATTGAAGAATTAGAAAACTGCGAAGCAAATACAATATTTTACGACGGTTTTGACGAAGCAATTATTGGAATTGAATACGAATCTTTTAGAGTCATATATTCAATTTCAAAATGTATTGAAATTTTACGCAAAGATATGTCCGAAGAGGACGCAAGAGAGCATTTTGATTTTAATGTTGTAAGTGGTTATGTTGGAGAAAAAACCCCAATATTTTGTAACGACGAACTTTAAAATTTACTTTACTAACCTATGAATAATAATACCATTCAAAGCACTAAAAATAGCTGTAACAATTGCCGATTTTATCAAATCGTCTTTTGGTGGTAAAATAAACTTTTTCGTTTTGGTATGACCGTTAACTCCTATATTATAGTGAATTATTGCTTCTGTCATAAAAACCGAAAAGGTTACTAAGCCTACTATCGTTCCTTTGTTCATATTACTTTATTAAAAGTTGTGTTTTAGCACTTACCCGCTAAATAACTTCCCGCACGAGACTTAGCTGTTTTTCTTGTAGATTTTTTTAACGTACTTCCCGCAGAAGAACATCTTGCTGTCGTTATTTTTCCTTTTTTACTTTTGCTTGGTGTAGAAGGTTTACGCCCTCTTTTTGCTTTTACTGTTGTTGCCATTTTGTTTGATTTAGTTAAAAATTTAAAGTGTTGAAAATTTATTTTTTAATTCTTTTGTTGCTACGTCCATTGAACCATTAATACCATATATTTTTTTAATATAAGATTTTGTTGGTTCAGGCACGTCGTTAGCCAATTCGTAAGGGGAAGCGTGTGTTCCCGACCTTGCTTTTTTACCAATACTACCGTAAGCTCCCGCATTATACAAAGCAATTATTCTATCCATACGCAAAGTACCGTCTTTGTCAACCGCCCAATTTTTTGTGTCTTTTTTAGGGGCTTCGTAATATCCGTCTGTATGTTGTCCTAACCAAATTGACCCAATTAAAATATTTAATTCAGGTTTAAGTTGGTCGCCGTTCGTAATTGCTCTTGTTTTACCGTTTGTGTCAAATTTTATTCCATAAACAGCTAATTTTTCTTTTTCAGCGGGAGTTAATCTCCCTAAAGAATTTTCAGCTTCTAATACTGACTTAGCGTATGTCCTATTCCATTGCATAAGTCCTTGAGTAATATGACCCGAAGCCCCCGCTGTTGCGTTACCTCCCGATTCTACTGCAATAAACGACGCTAAAACTTCTGCGGGTATTTTTGATTGTTCCGAAGCAAATTTTATAAATTTACCGTAATTATCAACAATAGCAGTCATTACTTTAGTAAGCCCTGTTCTTGAGTTCCAAGAAGGAGGCGAGGTTAAATTTGGTTGAGGCACATTTAAAGTATAAACTCCCATTTTTTTTAATTTTATAAATTATTATATTGTTCGTTTAATTTGAATTTCTTTATCGTCTTTTTCCTTATTTCCTGATTTGTTTTTTTTGCTTGAAATGACCATATAAGCACCTACTCCAATTGCAACAACCCCAAGAATTATTAAAGCGATTTTTGTTCCTTTTTTCATATTATTTGCTAAACTGTTGAAAGCAAAGATATAAAAAATAATTACGATATATGAAAACGTTGTAAATTAATTAAAATTTTAAAAATAAACACTACCTTTGAATAAAATAAATTTTCTTTATTAATCAATTTTGGATAAATTTAAAAAGACAACAACAGCAAGAAGTGGAGGTTTATTCGTTGGTAAAAGTCACGCCAAAGGAGGAATACCCGCTATCGTAGTAGATACGGGACAGCCAATTGAAGTTGAAGGAGGCGAAGTTATAATCAATAAAGAAGCCTCAAAAAAGTATTGGAAAGAATTATCAAAAATAAATCAAAGTGCGGGTAACGGTGTACCTATACCGCCACCAATGGAATTTAGCAAAGACGTGTCTTCTTATAAAACGGGCGGTAAAATATCAATGTCAGCAATCCGACAAGGAACTGAAATTGAATTAGAACACGCTTCCACAATAGAATCTTTTAAAAATCAAGGCATAAGCGTCAAAGCAGTAGCCCAAAAAATAGCAAAAGACCACTTAAAAGAAAACCCAAACTACTATAAAATATTAACTAAACTCAAACTTGCGAAAGGCGGAGAAGTTGTTTGTAGAAGTTGTAGCAATAGTTGGTTAAAGCACCACAAAGACGTTGGTATGAATGTTTTTGACTGTGAAAAATGCGGAAACAACAATCATAAGTTTTATAAAGGGGGCGCAACTCCTGATATGAGTAAAGGCGAAATTAAAGCATTTTACGATAGTCCCGAAGGTAATAAAGTAGACGCTGAAACTTTTAAGGAATGGAAATCTCTTGTGAATATGTCAACGTCAGAATTAAAAACTTTTTATAATTCAGTTGAGGGCAAAGAAGCGGGTCTTTCAGAGTCCGAAGCAAAAAACTTAGGTATAAGTAACGGTAGAACTTCCGCACGTTGGGTAATGAAAATGAAAGACTTACCTTACGAAAGTTGGACTTCCGATATGTGGATTTGGGCTAAAAAGCAAATTAGCTTTATCAAAAGAATGAGGGGTAATAAAGGCTCTCTTTACGACGATAAGGGCAAAAAAACTCGAAAACACACCTCGTTATTAATTTGGGGTCACAACCCCGAAAAGTTTAATTTAGGAGGTAACGTAGAGGAATTTTATATTGGTAGTGAATATTCGGGGAAACAAGTAAGAAATATTGTTTCAAAATACGATTCGCAAGAAGGAACTGATATGGAGGGGTTTGCACTTTCGTACATAAAACTAAAAGACAAATATATTTTAGATTATGTAAATATCGAAAGGCTTATTGAAAATGATAGTAATTTACATACATATATTGCTGACGAATATAATCCAAATAATGACGTAGAGTACGACGAAATAAGACAGCCTATACTATTGGGAACAAATGAGTATAGTAAACAAGAGAACACAGTTTTAGACGGGTATCATAGAATTTTACAACAACTTTACAATAACGAAGAAGATATTTTTGCTTTTATTCCAATAAATACTAAATACGATATTCGTTTCAAAACGGGCGGTTCTACAATTTCTAAAACCCCCGCACCTCAAAAGTTTGCCAAAGGAAAACGAATTGCACAAAGCAATAAAGGTGGCGACTGTTATGAAATAGCGGGTAAAATTGCTATTGACAGACAACTACCCAACCAACAAAAATTTAATGGAACGCCTTATGTTGTTCACGCAGAAGTGAGCGGTCAGGGAGCGATTTCAGGAATAAGGTACGGACACGCTTGGGTTGAAGACGACTTGAACGTTTACGATTTTAGTAACGGTAGAGCAATTGTCTTCCCCAAGCAACCTTATTATAACATAGGTAACGTACAAACAGTTAAACCAAAATATTATAAATATACTTTTGAAAAAGCTATTGAAAAAATGCTTAAAACGGGACATTATGGTAGTTGGGATTTACAAACAGAAAGCGGATTATGAAAAACGATAATATTTTCTTTACAAAAACAACCGAAATTGGTGCTAAAAATGAACCAATTGAAATGTTTGCAACAGGAAACAGAATAACTCCTCAACCAAGCGCAACCTCAGTAAGAGAAGGCACAGTAGCTTTTTCAGACGGTGGCGATTTGTGTTATACCAAAAAAGATAAAAATGGTGTAGGTCGTTGGTTTTCTTTTGGTTTAAAAATAAATTTTAACGAATTAAATTTTTTTAGATATACCCAAAGTTGGTCAGGAATAAAAGGAAAATATGATGGTAATGTAGCAATTGTACTTGAAGCCAAAGGAATACTTATAAGCCCCCTTGAAATTAGTATTACAACGTTAAATATGTCGAGAAATGACAAAGATATAAAATACGAAATTAATGGTATTGCTAAAATTGTAGCTAATCCAAATAATATTCTCGCTCCTTTAATTAATCCTCTTGTTTTAGAACCTTTAGAAAAAGGTATTGAATGGTTAAAAACATTACAAAATGAAAATAACGAAATTGACGTTTCGTGGCAATTATTTAGTGACAATGATTTATTAAAATCAAGTGAGCAATCAAGAACAAATGCTCGTATGCTTTTAGCCCAAGATTATAATGCATTGACTTTACTTTTTAAGACAATAATATTAAAATATCCAAACTTACCCACAAATACAACGCCTTCAAACAGCAATAAATTTTCAGTAGGAAACAAAGTAAAAATACCAAAGACAAAATTGGGAGAAAATTTAACAATAAAAGATTCATTTGTTGTTGACGAAGCAATTAGTATGGGTCAAGATTATTTGTATCTCACCCAAATAATTGACAGCAACTCAATTTTATTAGATTATGAATTATCAAACACAGGAGACTATTTTGATATAGAAAAAGATAATTTAGAACTTTACCAAGAAACTACTTTAAACAGCAATAAATTTAAAGTAGGCGACCTTGTTGTTTCTGAAACAAGCGGTAAAATACGTCAAATACTTGAGCTTAATAATGCAGATAATAATAATCAAATAAAAACAATAAAATCTAATGGGGTTGATGATATGGACTACCTATATTATTTCCCAAAAGACGTATATCTTTATGAAGAATTTAAAGTAGGCGACATTGTTTATTTGTATTTAAAATCTTCAGCCAATGAATCCCCAAATTTAGCAAAATATGGCGCACGAGCATACGTCAATGGTTATGACCTTAATCTATACGACCTAAGTCAATCTATTTTATCTGTACAATGGTTAGAGGTTGATACAGCTAACGGACAACCTGACGGAGAATACCCATTGATAGATTTTAAAAAACAAAAATTGAATCTACCTTCCGCAACCGTAGTAGACCCAAAAGCAATTATTGACGAAATAAAAATAGGCGACATTGTTGAGTTAAACAGTAATAATCTAACCCGCAATTACAACGTACCAACAGGCTCTCAAGCCGAAGTTATTGGTACTTATTCAATTATGGAACAAATAGATATAAAATGGTTAAATAATAAAACCCCTCAAGCAAACGGAAAATATTACACAAGGGATTTTACCAAAGTTAAAACACCCGAAACCTCTACTTTAATACCCGCAACCGAACGCCCTGACGAAACAATTGAAAGATTACTCTCTTATGAAACGTCAGAAATGTGGTCAACAAAACCAACAGTTGATGAAGTGCGAATAGCTTTTTTTTCTAAGCGTAGAAGCAAGTCACAAAAATTAATTATTTCACAAGCATTTGGTCAATTTCGTGTAATAGATAAAGACCGACAGTTTTGGCAAGAATTTGAAACGGCTTATTATAATGACGAAGGTCGCAAACCAAATTATGACCTTAAATATTACTATAAATATTTTATTAAACCTGAATTTTATAAGTTAATTCCCGAAACCCCTGTTTGGCAATTATCAGAATTGAATTTTCAAAATTGGAACGACGATTTAGTTTTTCCAATGTACTTTGAAAATATTTTAAAAGATTCTAATAAAGTAGACGCTCTATTAAATGCTTACGAAGATTTTTTAGAAAATGCCGAAACTATGCAATCAGCAGTAGCGGTAGAAAAACCTACTCCTACAAAAACACCAAATGTTGTTACGCATAATTCAGTTGTCCCAAACAAAACTTTAGAAGACCTTAAAAAAGAATATTCGGATTTAATATTTTTAATTTCAGTTACTTCTCCACTTGACTTTAAAGAAATGACAGAGTTAAAGCAAGAAGCCGAACAAATCAAGGCACATATTAATAGTACAAATCTTAGTATAAAAGACAAAATGCTCAAAGAAAATAATATTTTTGACGAGTTATTTAGTTCCTCTTGTATTCAGCCAAAACATAGATATGACTTAAAACCTGACCCCAATGGTTACGCCCCTGACGGAACACCCACTCAATTACCAAAAAGCATTTATGATTTTACATTAACAAATGACTTTGAGAATTGGTTTGGTAATTTTCAGTTGTCTTACCAATTTAGAAATTCAAATTTTACAGAAGTGCCTTGTTCAATAGTAAAAAATATTCATTATGAACCGCAAATTGTTTATCACGGTACGGGTCAAGAATTTTCATATTTTGACTTTAGTAAATTTCCAATAATGTACTTTGCTGAAAATTATTTTTATGCCGAATGGTTTGCGCAACAAAAAGGTCAAGAAAATGGTCACGACGGTTTTGTCTATCCCTTTTTCTTAGATATTAAGAACCCCCTTGACTTAACTCACTTTGGTATTGACGAAATTACCTCACAAGAATTTGCAGATTGGCTATATTTACAAACAGGCTTAGAAGCGGACGAATTAAAAATAAACCCCGCTTTAATGAAATCAAACAACCCAACTTATGCGTGGGTATATTTAAGAAATGGCGCTGAAATGCTTAAAGTCCTTAGCGATACTAAATTATTTGACGGCATTGTTTACTATGAACAAAACCCACCAATAAATCCAACAGCAAACAACTATAAAACAAAAGGTTTTATTATCTTTGAGCCACAAAGCGCAAAAATAGTTGACCCTGAAAGACATAATTTACTATTAGGTTCAATGAGAAGTTTTTATTTAAAAAGGGGCGGAAAGTTATGATTTTAGAAAAACAAAAATTAATAAAAGACCAACAAGGTAACAATCTTATTTTTGTATATCCCTTGAATTTTAACGGTGTAGAAAAGTACGCAACAATAGAAATACGAGGTACGGGGGAAAACCGAAATATTGAGGTTTATCTTAGCGAAGAAAGTAGAATTAATAACCCAAAACCTCCAATTGTAAACGATATATTTGATACATTTGATATTAAATCTGCTTGGGAAAAATTCGAGGATATTTTTAATGAAAGCGACGAAGGGGCTTCTCAAGGTGGCGACGAACCTGAAGCGTCAAATTTATTTATGACTTTTGACCCAAAAACGGGTAATGCGCAATTGTTTTTACAAAATTTAAAATTAGAGCAAAAAGTTATTTTTGATTTTACACTTACAGATACAGATTTGTTAAAAAAACAACCAAATGTTTATGGTTTGGATTTTACAAATAATCAAGAAATGCCTGAACAATTACGTACAAAGTGGTTTTTAGCAAATACTAATGGAGACGTAATTTTAAATGGAACAGATAAATCTTTTGTAACATATCAAGTAGCTATACTTTCAGTTGTAAATCCAACAGAAGAACCACCGCAAGGAGGAACGCCACCACCACCGCAAGGAGGAACGCCACCGCCACCGCAAGGAGGAACGCCACCCCCACCGCAAGGAGGAACGCCACCCCCACCGCAAGGAGGAACGCCACCCCCACCGCAAGGAGGAACGCCACC
>Ga0114978_10002785_pt1 | contig 14403 bp, 21 predicted proteins | sample S_140212_EF_Meta_FD_87027 | JGI IMG/M metagenome (GOLD analysis project Ga0114978, IMG submission 87027) | Freshwater microbial communities from Lake Simoncouche, Canada to study carbon cycling - S_140212_EF_MetaG | ecosystem: Environmental > Aquatic > Freshwater > Lake | place: Lake...
AAGTTTGCAGGGCAACGATAGGGACGACTACGCACACCCTCGTGATGTTTGATAAGAGCGATAGCAGCTTTTGATACATTCACTTATTTCTTTTCCCAAGTTCTAGCTCCAAAATAGAAGCCAATAATAGAACCTACAATAGCCATTTCATCAGATGAAAATATAACGTCCATAGACTCCCGACTAAACCCTACAGTTTTTACAGCCCAAATAAATCCAGCTACATCAACAAATATAAGTAATCCTACAAAAGTGAAAGCAACAATAGGACGGACAGCTGCGTTAAGAGTTCTAATCCATGGGGCTGCATCGTGTACAAGTTTTGCATCATGTTCATAAAGTGCTTGTCTTTCTTGTGCGAATGTTTCTGCATAAGTACCCTCCAATTCAATTGCTGCTATTTTTTCTTGTGATTGAAAACCTTTTTGAGCCATAAGCATAGCTTGTTCGTTTTGCATTTTAGCCATTTCTCGTTCATGAGCTTGATCTCCTTTTTGTTGAAAGAACCCTAGGATACTTGGTAGGCCTGCAGTTGCAAAACCTAATATAGAGCTTAAAATACTAAACATTATTTACCCTTTCTTTGCATATCGTGTTCTTCTAAAATTCTAATACGTACATTAAGTTCGCCCATCTGGGCTCTTAGTTCTTCTTTTAACTTAGCTCTTGCTTCCGCTGATATAGGACTGTCTGTAGGTACACCCTGTTCTGTAATAAGATTAGGCATTTTAGATTTAATAGCAATCAAGTCTGACTGAATAGATGCCATAGATGTAAGTAGCCAAGCAATAGCCGAGACTATCACCGGAAACAACATACTTGTTATTTTTTCCATATTCATATTAACCCCCTAAACAATGTACCCAAGCGAGTAAGCAAAGTACAATTAAAACACTAATTAAAATTTTCATATTTAAATCCCCCAGCGTATTAATATTTTTTAAGCTTTAGCCCAATTTGCTGTAGGAACTGTAGTCCAAGTTATATTGCCTTCTACAGGATATACCGCATATTGACGCACAAAGTTACGATATTGGTCAAAAGCTAGTTTATTAGCTAGGTATGGATTACTTACTGCAGGGTCGCTTACACTAGAGATTTGTGTCCAGTCTGTATCTTGTAAAAGCTGTATAGCTGTTTGTTTGTTTTCGTCTGCCGTAGGAATAGGTGCAACATAAGATGCAATTTTACCATAAGTTCCAGCTAATAAAGCAGCATGTAATTCTTTACCATGAACTTCATCATCATCATCACTAGCAAGATAATCTTGCCATGTTTCATTGTTATCTATTTTAATTTGACATAATATTTTATTGTTATCAGGAAATAAATATTTAGGGTTTTGTACGTTAGTTATTTTCATTATGCTGTCCTTATCCATCCATATAAAGTAGGTTGTCCACTTGAACTTGTTGCATTATATTGTGTCCAAGTTCCTGTGTAACCTAAGCCATTTGGCGTTACGTTAAAGTTAGTGCAAATGTATGACCCAATTGCATTACCTGTTAAATATGATGCACCAGTAGCATTTATTCCTGATGCTCTAGTAGCTGTACCTGCGGTAAAAGATGCCGCCGTACCTGTAATGTTAGTTCCAACTAAAGCAGAAGGTGTCCCAAGATCTGGAGTTGATAGAGTCGGGCTCGTTGCCAATACTACTGCACCAGTCCCAGTAGAAGTAGTTGAACCTGTACCGCCATTAGCAACACCTAGTGTTGACACACTTGTCCATGCAGTGCCATTAGATTGTAAGAAGTTGCCAGATGCACCAGTTGCTGGTAAGTCAGATGTTAACCATGCTGAACCTGTGTAGGTCTCCGTTGCACCTATGGTTGTATTAAATCCCGCCTGACCCGCTACAGGGGTTGCTGGGCGTGTACCTGTTGTCCAGGTTGGGAAGGTTATTCCATCGGTTCCGTTAATGACTGCTGACATTTCTTACTCCTTTTTATTAATCAATTTTAGGCATCATGTTAATTACATCCCATATATATCTTTCAATAGGATTTATATAAACTAGGCCTGTTAACGCTTGTTTACGATATGCTAATTCTTCTGGGGTAAATACTTCTTCTGATAAATAAGATGGTGTATCTTCCGCAGACCACCAATTCTCTTTAGTATTATCAAATATAATTTTTGATTCTTGTTGCCCTGTGTCAAAATGATAAGTAGTTTGTACTTTATAGATTACTCTTGTATAGCCATCTACTTTAAATAATTTTTTTATAAGCCTAGGATATTTATTAATAATCTCATTAAACTTTTCTTCGCCTATAATATTTTTCCTAGCTTCTAAATCATCGTAAGTAAACACAAAACCTAGCCCATCAACTAAAATAGGAAATGCTGCTCCTATAGCTTGGGTTACATATTCATCAATAGAATTTTTATCAAACTTTATTTTTCCCTCAAATTCCCCTATATTATCTGCTACAAATACTTCTTTAGTTTGCTTATCTTCATGGTGGTTATAAATAATATTAAGCTCGTCATCATAATCTGCTTTAAATAAAAATCTATCATCTTCTATTTTATATTTTGTTGTAATCATATTAGCACCCTGATTGGGATCCATTAGTTGAGATAGCGCTCAATACCGCAGTAGTAGGGTTTGTCATAGTTAAACTATATTGTTCATAAATTGTGTTTCGATTACCATTACAACAATCTTTAGGATGTGTCCACACAGGAGTTGTAGCCGTTTGAACTACATTATTAGCCGGGGTATATCCAATAATATTTACAGATCCTACTGTTTGAGAAACACTTATTGTGTATGATCCTACCCCACCAGCGGCACCCCATTGATAACCAGTAATTGTTGTACCTGCCGTAATTCCAGTTCCACTAATAGTTTGTCCAACAGTTATAGTTCCATATGCAACAGCCGATACAGTTAAACTTGTACCTGAAATAGACCCTGTAAACGAAGTTGCAGCTCCAGTTAATACGATTGGTGTTGTACCACTCGTTGTATAGGTTGATCCACAATATGTTGTTGCAGATGAAATATTATAACTTAATGTAGTTCCATTACTAGTCCAGCTAAATATTGTAGGATTTCCATATGCATAAGCTAAGCCAAAATACTGAGTAATACTTCCAGACGGTGGAATATAGGATATAGGTCTATTAGTAAACCCAAAGTTTTTTATAGAAGCTACACCAGTTGAAATATTTAAAGGCATCTATAATCCTATTTAAATGCTGTTTGTGCGGCTAATATAATATATGTAGATGCAGCTGTTTTAACAATACTATAAGTATATACATCAATTCCACTAGTATTACCTGCTACAGGCGCTGCACCTTGCCATTTAGGTGTTACTGTTGTTCCATCAACTTGCACTACGTTATTATAATAAGCAGTGGCACCTTGAGTTACTAAAAAAGTTACAGTACGAGTTTCGCCTATAGACATAAGACTATTTAATGTAGTAGTACTGTTACCTCTAATATTTAAAGTCCAGTTAGCTGAAGCATTTGTAGTGTAGTATAAAACACTTTGCGTTAGAAGATCATAATTAATTGTGCCTGTAGCTGCGGTTGCAGATATTGTTGTCGTTTCACCTGCCGTAACTAAAGCATTAAATGTTGTAGCTCCTGTAGAAGCTAAAGTAGCGGTAGAAACTGCGGTTGTAGAAACTGTATTCTGTGAAACCCAAGTTGTTCCATTAGAGGTTAGTATATTACCAGTACTGCCTGGAGTTACTCCGCCTGTTGTAGTAAGCACTGTTCCGCTTGTTGCAGGTAATGTTAATACTGTTGTGCCCGCTACCGCTGGGGCGTCTAGTGTAATTGATCCCGATGTATTACCTGCTATGACTACTGAACTCATAATTTTATTCCTTTGTTAATCTTTAATATGAAATTAATACAAACCCGTTTCCGCCATCAGTACTAGAATTTGCTCCACCATTTGTACCTGTTGTAGATGTACCACCACTTGGAACTAGCGATTGACCATTAATACCTGAATAAGAACCGCCTCCACCACCAGATGCACCTGCTGCACCACCATAAGTAGAACCGCCTCCACCACCGCCGCCTGATGACGTATCTCCGCCTGGGTCAGGACCATTTTGCCCTGTTGAAGTTGTATTATAAGTAAATGGTGTTTGTTGCCCCCTACCAGGATTGCCTAAGTCACCACCACCACCTCCACCGCCACCACCAGCTACAATATAAGTAGACGCTGAAATTACAACAGAACTTGCTGCACCACCACCACCGCCCGAACCTGAATAGCCTGAAGGACCCGCATTACCCCCACGACCACCACTATATAAACCTCTTGGGTCTACACCTGCTGTTCCACCCGCTTTAGTAGTACCTCCATTGCCGTGTCCGCCTCCACCACCAACATAGGCAGTAATAACTTGTCCTGGAGTTACGGTTATAGCACTTTGAGTTACAACTTGACCAGGAAAACCTGCATAACCAGGACCTGCGCCATCGTCTCCACCACCGCCTCCACCAGCACCGCTAGCAGAAATTACTAAGGAAGTAACGCCCGCAGGAACAGTAAATGAATAAGATCCGGGTGAAGAATAAGTAATAATATTAGCATTTAATGGCGTAATAGACACAAATCCAGAACCGCCATTACCTGCGTAAGATCCTTGATTAGAACCTTTAGTATAATCTATATTAGCCCCTGTAGCGCCTGCACCTACAGTAATAGTAATTGTTTGTCCTGGAGATACCGCAAATACTGCGATACCTGTACCGCCACCTGAACCACCATAATTTGCTGGGCCATCATTTTGAAATCCTGCGCCCCCACCAGCACCAAAAGTAGGAGTAGCTGGTTTACTAAAACTTCCACCTTGCGCAGACCCAGATCCATAGTAAGAACTGCCGCCTGTACCGCCTGATTTATCACTGCCTGTTTGGTTTAAAGTAGTAGACGACGCACCAGTAATAGTTACTGTGCCACCCGTACCACTTGATAATCCTCCGCCTCCACCATTTGAAGTAATTGTCCAAGTACCGTTAGTTACAGTTGTATTTCCTCCAGCAGCTCCGTTAGATTGGCTCCAAGATCCTCCATTAAAGTAAGATGCTTGCCCTGCTCCTCCACCGCCTGTAGAAGCAATGCTTATTGATGTTACGGTTGCTGGTACTGTATATGTATAACTTCCCGCCGTGGTAAAAGTTGTAGGGCCTGTTGTATCTGGATAAAATTGTTTACCTACGCCGGCTTGATTAATTAACCCCGCAGTAACGGCTGTCCAAGTTCCTGCTTTTTTTACCCACAGTCGTTGTACTTGACTCCAAACACCACTTGCTTTTACATACAGTTTTGGCATTATGAAACTTGATACCAAATATCTCCATCATTACCACCAGACGGAGTTGAAGTTGAAATAGTTTTAGCTCCTGTTGAATTACTTCCTACAAAATAATTATATGCCGTTCCTGTGCCAGAACCTACTCCAGTAGCTACGAATGTTATACCTACAGTATTAGCCGAAGCGCCAATAGATGTAAATGAAGTTGTTCCTACAGAGGCAATAGTATAAACACTACCAATAACAAAACTACCCGCAGTTATAGCAGTGCCATAAATAGTAGTTCCTGAAATAGAACCGCCAGTAGTAGATAAGGTTCCAGTAGCAGATAAGTTACCTGTGACAGCTACACCAGTTGAAGACGCTGTTAAAACAGTGGTACCGTTAGATTGTAAGCTAATCTGTCCTGAAGTATCGCCTGATGTTTGTAATCCACCTACACCCGTTGTTAATGCATTTAATGTAACTGCCATGTAATTCTCCTAATTATAATACTAACCAACGGCTACCCGCCGGTATAGATACTGACGCGCCTGAAGCAACGGTCACTGGGCCTATTGATGAGGCATTATAGCCATTATTGATTGATTGACTGCCTGTAATTGTTTGAATGTTTTGCCAAAAGCCAATATCTGTTTTATTACCACCGCCTAGAGGGCCCCATAAAGATCCATCGTAACCTTCAAATTTACTTGTAGTATTATTAAATCTAACCATGCCTGCAGCCGGTGTACCTGGTTGTTGACCCGTTGTACCGTTAGGTAATGTAATAGATCCAGTTGCACTAAATATAGTATTGCTAGTAACAGTAGTCACAGCTAATGATGTAAACGCACCTGTAGTAGGGGTTGTAGCACCAATTGGTGTATTATTAATAGCACCAGCTGTAATTGCAGCTGTACCTGAAAAGTAGTTTAACGCATTAACTACGTTAACACCGGTACTAAATACTTGAGCTGTTACCCCGGCAGGAACTGTAAATGAACTACCTGTTGAGTTTTTAACAGCAACTGCGTCAGCTAAATTGTTTACAATAATGTAAAACTTCTTAATATCAGGCACAGTAAGGTTACGAGCCCCGCCTGAAGTACCTGTTAAGTTTAGTCTTAAGTTACGACCTGTTTGAGAAGAATTAGTATTAGTAAGGGTTAAAGTTACATCCGCGCTTGAGAAAGCAACATCGGCTGAGCCTGTAATCGCATCTTCAATTGCTGTGCCTAAATTGGTATTTGTAGTAGTTCCCCAGGTACCAGACTGGTCACCTGTACCAATAAGCTCTATTTTTAGGTTTGAATAGGTACTCGCCATAAAAAATCCTTAATTTTAATTAGTTGTATTATACCTTAACTACAAGGTTGTTTAGTATCAATTGTGTCCCAATTTGCAGTCTGTGAGTCATTTATGTCTGTCCATGCGCCAGCTGGTGTTGAAATTGTAGTCCAACTTGGTGTTTGAGCATCGTTGACACCCACCCATGCACCACCAGGTGTTGAAATTGCAGTCCAACTAGCTGATTGATTATCATCAATTTTAAACCAGCCGTTGTAACATATTATATCTAATAAACCAACATTCTCAAAGACTGCAGTTATATAATCAGTTTTAACGGAATTAAGATCAGCAGCATTAATGTTTTCAGTAACCAATCTTACAAAAGTAGCTTGTATAGATTCCACTGATGCCACTGTAAAGTTTTCAATTATAGAGTCTGTAAATACCAACCCTGCCTGTGTTACATCTTCTAATGTAGTAGCTTCAGTTACACTATTTATAAATTGTGCAACAACTGTTTTAAGATCGTCTATATTTACATTTTCAGTTTGTGATGCAGCAAACTGAGCTGAAATACTTTGATCTTCTGTTAACGTGTTATCTTCTATAATATTTTGACTATATGTAGCATATATATTTAATATGTCGGCTATACTACTGTTTTCAGTAATGTCAACTGCAATTACACCAGCTGGAACCCATATAATAATTATTACTCCTGATCGTCCAGAAGATCCAGAAGTTGCTACAGGAGTAGCGGATACACCACCACCACCTCCACCACCACCATACAATGAATTTGAATTAGCGCTTTGACCAGTTCCACCACCACCAGCTCCACCTGATCCTCCCCATAGCCCTACAATCATATTAGAAGAGTTTGCGGAGCTAGTAGAAGAAGCAGTGCCAAAACCACCAGCAAAGCCACCACCAAAAAATCCTGGAGTACCATTAGAATTAGTACCTACACCTCCTCCATAACCTGCTGCAAGATTACCTCCATCACCTCCTAAAGTAGTAGTTCCTATAGCGCCATTAGACCCACCGCTTGGGCCACCACCACCACCACCTCCAACAGCTGCTCCAGTATTAGAAATGCCATTTCCCCCATTAGCACCATTTCCAAACGGTCCAGCAGAGCCACCTCCGCCACCAGCAGAAGTTCCATTAGCTGATGTAGTTGTAATTCCCCCTGATCCGCCATTGCCACCAGAATAATTTAATATTCCTCCAGATGCTACACCCCCAGATCCTGGCGTAGTAGACAGTCCAGCAGATGTAATTCCTCCAGTTCCTCCTGTAATGGTTACTGTAGTATCCCAAAGTGTAGTGTCACCATTGCCTCCAGTAGAAGTGCCACCACCTGAAACACCATTCCCAGCCCCCCCATTAGACCCTATATCATAAGGCACAAGGTCTCCAGTCATATATGGTTGATTTATTAATTTAGCATACCCAGCCCCACCACCGCCAGCTCCTCCAGCACGATTAGTAGTCACAGTACCTATAGAACCGCCGCTTCCACCACCCGCTGATCCAAAGATATGTATTTCATTACTAGAAGTAAATCCTGATGGGACAGTCCATGATGAAGCTACTGTTGATGTAATTACCGTAAATGCTTGGGTTCCCGTTCCATAAGTCCAATTATTTGCATTTGTTCTTATATAACCATTAGTTACTGTTCCGTTAGAAGTATTAATTGTAACGCCATCAATAGAAGAATAATCTAAAGTAAAGGGGTTTATTACTGATAAAAACGCAGTGGTATTTGTAGTGGTTCTTATAGCACATAAATTTCCAGAAGTACCACCTAAAGATAAAGTTGTTGCTGTAATTGTTTCGGATTGAGTAATTTGTATTTTATAAAAAACAGTTTTAGTGCTGGTAATAGCATTAAATGTATTATTGCCGGTAAAATCAAGAGATAAAAAATTTGATGGGCTTCCCAACTGTAAATTATAATAAGTCAATCCACCTCCTTGAAAAGTATAATAGTCATGAGTTGATGGATTAGCAAGAACTATAGTAGATGTACCTGGATCAAGAGTCATATTTGTACTGTTTGATATGAACCACATAGAACTTACAATAAGAGCAACACCATTTAGTGTCCAAGTACCACTACCCATAAGTATAGTTCTTACATTAGAATTAGAACTAGAAAAAGTAGCAAAAGTTAAATTTTTGTTGTTAGCATCAAAAACTCCAGCAGTAACAGTTAAACCGCCGGTACAATATAAATCATCTGCTAATCTAAGAGTCCCCCCAGCAACTGTTCTACTTATAGTAAATAATTGTTTACTTGCGCTAGTAAGTATTGCTATGCCAGATGAATTACTAAAACTCATAGCACCAGTTGCTGTTACGCTCATACCAGACACAAGCGTTACATCTCCATAAACAAAAGAACTACCTGTTAGCCAAGTTCCCGTAAAACCAGTAAATAGTATGGTTTTAAAGTGGGCGCTTGCTGCAGCTGTTAATGTATATGTGCCTATTGTAATATTAAAATTAAATGCAGAAGACTCTGTAAAATTTGAAGCAGTAATAGTGCTTGCAATTGCGCTGTTATTTGATATATTTACTGTTGGGGTTCCTGTGTAAATAAGATTAGACCCCGACATATTAAACATACTAGCGCCTGAACCAGTAACAGTTATATTACCTGTGCCAAAAAGAATAGATCTGACATTAGAATTAGATGAGGAAAAAAGACCTGTAGATAATGTATTATTAGCAAGGTCTAAAGTTCCAGCAGTAAATGTAAAGGTTCTAGTAGAAGCAAGGGTTACATTACTGTTAAGTTGTAAGGTAGCACCTGGGTTATTTTGTGTTATTGGTCCAAGTGCTAGTCCAGCAGCTGACGTAATTACTTGAGTTCCTGAAGTAGCCCCAAAAGTCCAAACCGCAGTACTTGAAGTAAATGTCATTCCAGATACAAGGGTTAAAGACCCAAAAAAAGTACAAGTATTTATCCCATTAGACGCAGTGCCGGTATAACCTGTAAAATCTAGTGATCTAATTCTGTTAGTAGCACCTAATGCAACCGTACCGCCCCCTGCTGTTATATTAAAACTTATAGAGTTTGCTTCTGTAACAGTGGTGGTATTAATAGTTCTAGTACCGGTTGTTCCAGAGTATATAGATTCTATAAGGGGGGTACCTGTAACAGAATAGGTAGTAGCGCCTGTAAAAATAGTAGTGGCATTACCAGACAGTTGAATTTTATTAGTGCTAAATGCTAGGGTGCCTGTAAACCCCGTCATAGTAAGAGTTAAAGCTTGAGCAGTAATACCTATAGTAACTATATTAGCGCCAGATGCAGCGGTAAAAAATACATCATCAGCGGCGGTAGGAACAGCTTGGCCGCCTGCGCCACCAGAAGTTAAAGCCCATTTAGTACCTGCTGTGTTATCCCAAGTAGCAGCTCCGCCTACCCAATATCTAGCTGCCATTAGTTATGTCCTCTATAGGTGTGATAATACTGTCGTTATTGTAAAGATTAGGATCCATATAAGTATGGTTTATATTATCGTAAAAATTAGGATAACTATAAGTATTGTTTATGCTGATAGGAAAATTATCTGGTACTAAAACTAAGAATGTGTCTGTGAATGGCCATGGATCAGAGGGATCAGCCATTACAATATTTTCTACTACATTTGTTTCTCTGTTGATAACAGCACTTTTCATGATTAGATATGAATTAGACCCATATTTTAGTATAGGCCTAATATCTTATTATGATGTTGCTGTTGTTGAATATGTAACTGCTAGTGTATCGCCAGCTGTAACCGTTTTAGAAACAGCAAAATTACCTTCAGAATATAATGTGCCAGCTGTAGAACTTTGAGTACTTACAGCACCTGTACCTGTTACAAGGAAGCAACCATAAACTGTACCGCCTGCACCTGTAATAGTGTAAGTAATAGATGAAGCTGCTGAAGTTGTAACGTTAGTTGGTGTAGTGCCTGAAGAAGTAGCTGATGCAAATACTGCTGTGCCACGCACTGCTGAACCACCTACAGTATAATTAACATATTCAGTCCATGTTTTAGATGTCATAGTATCAGCTGCAGCAAATGTAGTGCTATTACCAATAAGACCTAAGAATGGCCCTACAGTTGTATATGTGCCTGATGTTCTCAATAATGTATCAAGCATTAATTGTTTACCTACAGCAACAACTAAATTAGGAAACTCTTCTTCCCATTTAACATTACCGTTTTTATCTTTACATAGTACATAGTAGTGTCCTGCAACTCCCATGTCTTCTGCTGAGATAGTATTTGTATTAAGTGTAGCAATAGCTGAATCGCCAAAGCCGCCTGTTTCTTTAATCATATATTTCTCCTTATGAAATCCGTAAAACAGCAGTGGTCGACGATGCCGTTGGAAACGTAATTGTAAATGTAGATGTAGCCGTTTTTGTACCACCAAAATTTAATACTGCAACCGCAGCATTTGTAGTGCTATTATATATTAACGCACCACCGGTTGCAAAACTAGCAGGACTCCAAGTAACATCGTTAAACGAAACATAAGCTGTATTATTAGATGTATCACTTCCTAGTCCAGACGCTGTTAACGTTATGCCCCCCGCTGTGTAGCCTGTACCTGTTACTTCGTTTGTTGTTGTATACACAGTTGTAGCTGAATTTAAATCTGCACTACCATTATACAAAGCAATCTTATAAGTGTATGGTGAACCCGCGTTAAAGTTTTCTAAACCTTTTAATAGATTTAGTTTAAATGCTGTTGTCTGTGTTTGTGATATAGCCATTATTTAACTGGGTATCTAACCTGCCCACTCCTATATGCGTCCTGTCTATCTTTACCATCTGAAAGTTGTTTCAACAATATCATAGCTTCGTCGTATCGGGCTTTATAAGTATTCATTACATCCGCTTCACCTTTCATGTAGGTATACGCTTCTAACAATGATCCATAAAGCAACGCAGAACTAAAATTATTCCCTAACCAAGTAGTACTGGCAGTAACAATAGATGTAGGATAATAAAAATAATGAAGTTCAACTGCATAGTTACTATTTGGTGTTGGTCCTACTATAAACGCTGAGTTATCAAATACTGCATAGTATTCAGGTACTCCATAAAAGTCTGAGTCAGTATCAGGAAAAGATTGCCTAATAAAGTTCACATCTTTATTTAAAAGATACAAATATTCATTACTAGCATTAATTACTGCCAAGCTAAACGTAGCTAACCAATCAGTTGGCATAGCTAAATATTTATTTCCTGAAGTCATTGTACCTGTTACGTTTTTGCGTAGCGCAGGAAGTTGTACTGAGTTGTATATACGTTGTTCTGCTTGTTGTATAAACGTGTTTATATCAACTGTTTGAAACTGATTTTCAGTATAACTTTGTATCTCAGCGACTAACTCAGAGTAATTCATTACGCCATTGGGCCTCTAGCTTTTGTACCTTTAGTAGCTGCACCGCAACCACGAATAGTGATGCCATCAGTTTTAACATCGTCTCGAGCAGGATCACCCATACTAACGCGTTGTCTAGCTGTTTTAAAATTAAGCTCAGTAGCACTTAGTTTATTAGGATCTTGAGAAACTTGAATATCTAAACTATTTGGGTTAGGCTCTGGTTGTTTATATTCTGCCATGATTATTATCCTTTTTTCTGTGCTGCAATTTTAGCTAAACCGCGACCCATTTTTTTCATGTCAGCATTAGTTTTACCGCCTTTGCTACCACTAGATTTTGGACCTTTTTGTATTCCTACTTTAGCGCCGTCGTTAGGAAAAACTTTAACATCTGTTTTACCTTTTTTAACAACGCCGTCTGCTGCTGATTTATATGCCATTTTGATACTCCTTATGTTGTTGTTACTGTTACTGATGATACTTCGCCGGTTGCTACTAAATAATTAGGTGTTAGTACCGCATCAAACGAACTTGCACCCCCTACAGGTAACCAACCCCATTGGATAACGCGGCTACCCATTGTAGGAATCCCTGTATCATCTGTAGCTGTGCCTGTTTGTTCCGTTAATTGCAATCCATTTAGTCCCGCTGTGTAATAGCCTAAATCAGGTCTTGGATTACGCACTGCTTGCGGATCGTTAACTGGGTAAAGACCTAGTGATAATTGGGGTTGATCCGGTTCCCAACATTCTGGGCATACAAGTATATTAACATTTTTGGTCTTAATAACCAATCTTTTAAGTTGTTTTAACTTATATCTAAACCCACAGCGATCACACTGTGCAATCGAATTCTTGGCACTAGCGTATTTAATTGGCATTTAATTATCCGTGATAAAACATTTCACGAGGTACAAATCTTATACTCGCTTTTTCTCTATCTTCGTCAGCTGCTAATTGGAACGCTTCTTCATAGGCTGCTTTTAACATCTCAATTCTCATCTCAGCACCTGGTATTTTGAGACTTAAATAATAAGCTAAGCCTGCTACCATGCACGGAATAAATCTAAACGGAATATCTTCTACAGTTACACCGTTACCCGCGTCTTGAATACGTCTTAATCTGTAATACACAAACTGATAAAAATTACTTTGGTCCGGTGCTGGCCATACATTGACTGTAGGTAAGTTCTGTACATAAATTTTAGAAGCTGTGATGTGTGTTGCTGCAGTTGTATTATTAGCTCCGCGTATGCAATCAATTAAGTCATTACCACTAATACCACCGTACTGAATCGTTTCATTGTCCACTTTAACAAAACCAAACTGCGCTAAACCTACTATAGAACTTAATGTAATCGTAGTTTCTGTAGCATCTAACGCTTCAGCTGTAAGTATTGTAGTAGGGTTCTCTTGTCCGCTTTGTCTATTGATCCATAATTGGATAGGACGACCTGTAGCGTTTTTATTAGGTATCGTTATGTACGTTGATTCACTAATACGGTTGATATTAATGTCTTGTTGGTTTTGTCCTGTTCCAGTACGCGTCACCATGTCAAGAAGATCCACTGTGTCTACAGGAAGTGGATACATAATACGACCTTGTTCTAAATTGATTTGACCTGGTTCTACAGTCCACAAGTTAATACCCCGATTAGCCCATTCAGCCGTCATAATATTAAGTGAACGACGTGCAGTTCTTAAGTCATACCCAGTACGTAACTCTTGGCCACAACGTTCGAACGCATCTTCAACGAGATTGTTTAAATCTAAATTAAAGGTACTTGTACCCGAGGTTCTATCAACCATTATTTTTTACCTTTAGGAAATCCGGCTTTCATGTTTGCGTATGCTTTAGGGTCAATTGTAGACTCTGATTTGTCTCGTGATATGCCTTTTTTCTTTCTAGCATTCATATTTGCATACAGACCTACAGGTCCGCCTTCTTTATACTGCGTAAAGTCTGTGTCATCACGACGTGCTTTCTTTTTACCTTTAGGCATTTTATTAGGCATCATGGCGCCCATACCGCGTGAGGGTCTCATTAGCAGATTCTACCTTTGGTTTTGCCTTTTACAGCAATACCATCAGCACGAGCTGAAGCTGAACCACCTTTAGACATACATTTAACTTTACCGCCTTTTTTCTTAGCTACAGGGTTTAAGTCAGTTAGCTTGTCTTTTTTAGATGGGCCTAATTTTAGTTCAATACCTTTAGACATATTTTCATTATCCATACCAAGTTTTTCTCTTACGAGTTTTCTAGCTTCGGCGGCAGGATTCCAGTCCGCTTTATCAGCTTCGAGAGCTGAATCGTATCTTTCTTTAGCAGTTGAATCTTTATATGATTTAGCCATGATTACACCATCTTTCCACGAGTTTTACCGCGTACTTCGATACCACCACCGCGGCAATATTTTTTAACTTTACCACC
>Ga0114978_10002786_pt1 | contig 14403 bp, 15 predicted proteins | sample S_140212_EF_Meta_FD_87027 | JGI IMG/M metagenome (GOLD analysis project Ga0114978, IMG submission 87027) | Freshwater microbial communities from Lake Simoncouche, Canada to study carbon cycling - S_140212_EF_MetaG | ecosystem: Environmental > Aquatic > Freshwater > Lake | place: Lake...
AAAATTGGATTCAAAACTCGTTACGGTCTAGTTGCTAACCCATTCGCTGAAGGTACTACACAAGGCGTTGGTGCATTGAATGTTCTCTCTAATAACTATTACAGAGCATTCAAGATTCAAAACTTAATGTAATATTAGTCTTTATTGACTATCTCGAAAGAGGACTCCGTAAAAAGAGTCCTCTTTTTTTTGAGCATAAATACCATCTATGACAGCTACTAATCGAAACCCAAGTAATCCTAATTTCCTACAGCCTAATAAGTTTCAGTTAAACTTTGCTAGGTCTCCAAATGTGCAATACTTTTGTCAATCATTAAGTGTGCCTGGAATATCAATGTCCGAAGTTCCACAGATGACACCCTTTGTTGACATATATGTACCTGGTGAAAAAGCCATCTATGACTTATTGAATATTACTTTTCTGGTAGATGAAGAGCTTAAGTCTTGGATTGAAATACACGATTGGATTCGTGCCATGACCTTTCCTAAAGAGTTTGAGGAGTATGCTAAGTTAGATAGATTAAACAAATATACTACCCATGTGCAAACTAAAACACCACAATACTCTGATGCAACAGTTACATTATTGTCATCAGCAAATACACCTTACTATAAATTTAAATTTTATGGTGTATTTCCTACCACCCTATCGACTTTTGTAATGTCAGCTACTGATTCTCCAGATACAGTTGTGACTGCTGATGCTACATTTCGGTATATGTATTATGATATTGAAAAATTATTTTAAATAACGCTTGACAAACGCTTGACTTTGTTGTATCCTCTTAATAGGAGGATAATAAATTATGAATCAAATTGAAGAATTATTAGAAATGTGGCGCAAGGATTCTGATATCGACAGAACAGAACCCGGTAAAGCTCTACTCGACATTCCAAAACTCCATAGTAAATACTTAAATATACTTTCAAGGCATCGTTTGTTGGCCAAAGAATCTGATTTTAAGCTCAATAAAATGAGAATATTGAAATGGGAATACTATACGGGTAAGCTTGATGAAGAGCAACTTAAACAATATGGATGGGAACCATTCCCCTATGTATTGAAAACAGAAGTGAATAACTACATTGAAGCTGATGATGATATTAATAAACGCATGGCTGTGAAAGCTTTGCATGAAGAAATTGTTGATGTGTGTTCTGCTATACTCAAAGAACTTAACTCAAGGACCTTTCAGTTAAGGGACTTTATAGCCTGGGAAAGATTTATTCAAGGTGTCTGATTTAATACTACATAAAAAGAATGAAGCTTTCATTCAAGTCGAATGTGAAAAGGGTTTAGCTCAAGAGCTATCGGATCATTTTTGTTTCTTTGTTCCAGGATATCAATTTGTTCCTGCCTACAAAAGCAGACTTTGGGATGGCCGTATAAGACTTTTTGATTTAAGAACCTTTACCATATATCATGGTCTTGTTCCTTATATTCAAAAGTTTTGTGAAGAAAGAAAATACTCCATTGAAATAGATTCTGATATTACCTTGACTGAAGTATTGTCAATTGTTGAAGCTGAATCCTTTATCAAAACATTAAACTTGCCCCATGTGGTTCGTGATTATCAACTTAAATCATTTATACATGCAATTCGCAATAAGAGAATTCTTTTATTATCTCCTACGGCTTCAGGTAAATCACTCATACTTTATATGATTGTTCGTTATCTCCAAGAATCTGGTTATAAAAAAGGTCTTCTTATTGTTCCAACAACATCATTGGTTGAACAAATGTTTACCGATTTTAAATCTTATGGATTTGATTCTGATAAGTATTGTCATCGTCAGTATTCTGGTAAAGATAAACACACCAATAATTTTTTAACCATTACTACTTGGCAGTCCATCTATAAAAATCCAGGAGAATACTTTGAACAATTTGATTTTGTTTTGGGTGATGAAGCTCACCAATTCAAAGCTAAATCATTAACAACCATCCTTGCAGGTTGCTCAAATTCTAAATACAGAATAGGTACAACAGGTACTTTGGATGGCACACAAACACATCGTTTAGTCCTAGAGGGTTTATTTGGTCCTGTATATAAGGCAACCTCAACATCTGAATTAATTGACAAAGGTCAATTGGCAGATTTTAAAATTAAATGCCTGATTCTAAAATATCCTGTTCCTATTTGTAAGATAGCTCGTGATTGGGATTACAATCAAGAAATTGATTACATAGTGACCAATCAAACCCGTAATGATTTTATTCGCAATCTAGTTTTATCGCTAGAAGGCAATTCACTTATTTTATTTCAATTTGTTGAAAAACATGGTAAGGACTTATATGCTAATATCAAACTCCATGCTAAAAATAGGCAGGTGTTTTTTGTCTTTGGCGGAACTGATGTTGAAGTTCGTGAATCAGTTCGTGCAATTACCGAAAAAGAAAAAGACGCAATCATTGTAGCCTCCTATGGCACTTTTTCAACGGGTGTTAATATTCGCAATCTCCATAATATCATATTTGCTTCACCTTCTAAATCAAGAATTCGTAATCTCCAATCTATTGGCCGTGGATTAAGAATAGGAGATGATAAATCAGCCGCAATATTATTTGATATCGCTGATGATTTTCGTTTAGGTAAATTTACTAATTACACCCTAAAACATTTCATTGAGCGTGTTAAAATATATGATGATGAAAAGTTTAACTATAAATACTATAATATAGACCTTAAAGATGACAAGCCAACCAACTCATAATATAAAAATTCTTCGCTTACAAAATGGTGAAGACCTAATCTCTGATTGTGTTATGTCAGAAGATGATTATTTGGTTCAATTAAATAATCCAATGACTTTGATATTTAAAAGAACAATGAAAGGTACGGTAATGATGATGCTCCCATGGTTGCCAATTGAGGTAATATCTGATAATATAGCTACCATAACTCAAGATGATATTTTAACTTTTGCTGACCCAAAAGATGACTTGATAGAATATTATGGAAATATGGTTGAACAAGCGGCTGAAGCAGTTGCAAAAAATGATGTCGTATTAAATACATTAAAAGAAGAATTACAATATATGCGTGATGAAGCTCTTGAAGAATTAGAACCAGACCCACAAGAAGGTATTAAGGTTAAGAATATATTGAATGAATTAGATGCTCAAAGAAGGAAGAAATTACATTGATGCTTGATTATACACCAGATAATTTAAAATTAGTAAGTGAAATCATTCATAAGAATTTAACACCTGACTTGTTACCTAAAAAATGGATAACTCGTAATCAATTTAATCCTTTATTTGGGCATTGTCATACAGCTTCAGGATGCTTACAGAAGATATTTGGAACTAAAGTAATTAAACTATATCGAGGTTTAGATGATGAGAATATATACCATTGGTGGGCAGTTGATGTAAATAATAACATTATAGATATTACTGCTAATCAATATTTGTCCACTAAACGAAAGCCTCCATATGATGAAGGCAAGAAGATGGGAATGTTAGGATTTGAATATCGTAAAAGAGTAATAGAATTAACTGATAGGGTAGCTAAGCAATTACTATCAACCGACACACCGCTACTATAACACTTGTCAAGAGCAAAGTCAAGTAAAACTAAGGCAAATAAGGATATATTATGAGTGAAAAGAAACCAAAACATTATGTAAACAACGCAGACTTCTTGAAGGCCCTAGTGGACTATAAAGAAAGATGTGCTGAGGCAAAGAAAGCAGAAAAAGATGACCCACAAATTCCAAATTATGTTGGTGAATGCTTTCTAAAGATTGCAGAACATCTATCACGCAAACCAAATTTCATTTCATACTCTTTCCGAGATGAGATGATATCAGATGGCATTGAAAATTGCATTATGTATTTCCGTAATTTTGATGAAACTAAATCAAAGAATCCATTTGCATATTTCACCCAAATCATATACTACGCTTTTCTTCGAAGGATTATGAAAGAGAAGAAGCAGCTATATGTCAAATACAAAGCCACCGAGCAATTCGGTATATTAGATGAACATGAAATGTTAGAAGATTCAGACGGTGTAGCTAAGCAGTTTGAATTGTATGCCAACATATCAGAATTCATATTCAACTTTGAAGAAAGCAAAAAGAAAAAGAAAGATAATAAACCGGCAAAAGGAGTAGACCAATTTATTGAAGACCTATAATTACCTATGAAACGCTTGACTTTATTATTATTATGTGTTATGATGTGTGGGTGCGCTGAAGTAAAATTCAGATTTCCTAATTCCTATGGAGTTTTAAATGAACAAAGAGAAATTGTTTAAACATATTAGAAATTTAGAAGAAGAACATTTGGTTTTAGATAGCCAAATTAAAGAAAATCATAGTCATTTTGTGAATGATTTGGACCTTATTAAGATGAAATATCAAAAACTCGAACTTAAAAAAGAAATAGAAACACTTAAACAAAAATATAACGAAACTCAAGCAACACACTAATTTATGAAAATTTGCCTCCTTGGGGATACCCACTTTGGTATGCGTGGCGATTCTTTGGAATTCCATAAGTATATCAAGAAGTTTTATGATAACATATTCTTTCCTTATTTAATTGAAAATAAGATTGATACCGTATTTCAGCTAGGTGATTTATTTGATAGACGAAAGTTTATTAATTTTAATTCACTATATCTGTGTCGTAAATACTTCTTTGATAAGCTAAAAGAAAACAACATTAGGTTTTACACCATCCTTGGTAACCACGATGTGTCTTTTAAGAATACACTCGAAGTCAATTCATCACAGCTTCTTCTAAACGAATACAATAACATCACCGTATTTAATGACTTTGATACTATTGATTTTGATGGCATTAATGTTGATGTTATTCCTTGGTTATGCCTTGAGAATGAAGAACAAATCTTCCAGAAAATAAACGAATCTAAATCACAACTATCATTTGGCCATTTTGAAATAGATGGGTTTGAAATGGATCGTGGTAATGTTTGTCGTGGGGGTATTGACAAAAACAAATTAAACAAGTATGATATGGTTATAACTGGACATTTCCATCATAAGTCAGACGATGGGCATATCTATTATGTTGGCACTCCTACTGAAATGACTTGGGCTGACTATAATGACCCACGAGGTTTTCATATATTTGATTTGAATACCCGTGAATTAGAGTTTGTTCAAAACCCATATCGTATGTTCCATAAATTAAACTATGATGATGGTGCTCAAGATTTTGATTTTTGGAAAGCCTATGATTTTGAAACATTAAAAGAATCATATGTGAAAGTGATTGTTATAAACAAACAGAATCCTTATCTATTTGATAATGTGATTGATAACCTTTATAAAGCTGGTGTAGCAGATATATCTATTGTCGAAGATTTTACTGATACAAGTTTTGATACTGACCAAGAAATTATTGACCAGGCTGAAGATACAATGACCATACTTTCAAAACATATTGACAACCTTACTTTAAATGTAAATAATGAAAAACTTAAAACACTTATGCGTGAACTTTATGTTGAAGCTTTAAACACAGAAACTACTGAATGATTATATTTCGTTATGTTCGTTGGAAGAATCTACTTTCAACCGGTAATTATTTTACCGAAATTAAATTAGATAACACAAGTAATACACTTGTTGTTGGTGAGAATGGCTCAGGTAAATCTACGATGCTTGATGCCTTATGCTTTGGTCTTTTTGGTAAGCCTTTCCGTTCAATCGTTAAACCCAACCTTGTTAATTCAATCAATCAAAAAGAATGTATGGTTGAAATTGAATTTGATACAGGTAACAAATCATATAAAATTATTCGAGGCATTAAACCAAATGTTTTTGAAATTTGGTGCAATGGCGAACTAATAAATCAAGATGCAGCTTCCCGTGACTATCAAGAATACCTTGAAAAGTTTGTTATTAAATTAAACTATAAATCATTTACACAGATAGCTGTATTAGGTTCGGCTTCATTCACTCCATTCATGCAGTTATCAAATACTGATAGGCGAGCAATCATTGAAGACCTTCTTGATATTCAAATATTCTCTACAATGAATGGTATCGTTAGAGAAAAGATGTCAAATAATAAAGATTTAACCATCTCAAAAAAACATGATATCGACATTAAACAACAACAACACGAAATCAAAGAAAAACACATTCAACAGCTAAAACAAAATAGTGATGATAAGATTGCTGAATATGAACAGGACATAACCGACAATTCACAATTTGTTGATGTGTTGATATCTGAATCAATTACTTACAATAAAGATATTGAGGTATTACAGGCCGAAGTAACAAGTCGCCTTGAGACGGAACAAAAAGTTAAAAAGTTTAATCAGCTTGAAGCACAAATTGAAACTAATCTAAACAAGTTTAAAAAAGATATTAATTTCTTTGAACATAATGATAATTGTCCAACATGTAGGCAGGCGATTGATAAACAATTCAAAGAAGAAGAAGTTGGTAATCTGAATAGTAAAGTTACTGAATGTACCGTTGGCCTAACTCAACTCGAAATCAAACTACTTGAAGAGCAGAATAAACTTAATCAGATATCTGAAAAACAAAAACAAATACAAGAACTACAAATTAAAATTGCAACACACAATACTTCAATTACCGAAGTGAAAAAATATATTACTCGGATTGAAAAACAAATTAAAGACCTTGATGATTCAAAGCAAATATCAGATGGCGAAGAAGTGATATTGAAAGAACTAAAAGAAAAACTTGAAGCTTCTGAAAATGAATTGAGAGAACTGATTGATGAGAAGACCTACTATGAAGTGGCTTCTGGTCTATTAAAAGATACGGGCATTAAAACGAAGATTATTAAACAATATCTACCAATCATTAATAAATTAGTGAATAAGTATTTGGCATCATTAGATTTCTTTGTGAACTTTAACCTTGATGAATCATTTAAAGAAACAATCAAGTCAAGATTTCGTGACGAGTTTACCTATAATAACTTTTCCGAAGGCGAAAAACAAAGAATAGATATGGCATTAATGCTTACATGGCGCTCAATAGCTAAGCTAAAGAATTCATCAAATACAAATCTATTAATACTTGATGAAATATTTGATTCTAGTTTAGATACAAATGGCACCGAAGAGCTAATTAAAATATTACATATGCTTGAAGATGTTAACCTATATGTTATCTCACATAAGGGTGATATTTTACAAGATAAATTTTCCAATGTAATTAAATTCGAAAAAATAAAGAACTTTTCAAGGATAGTAAAATGAGTGATATATTAAACGAACAGATATTTACCATTGACACAGAAGCTAATATTCAAAAAGAAAAAAAGGTTGAACCATTGCAATTGTTTAATGATAATCATCCAATGTTAAGTAAAGAAATACCCGAATATAAAATACCTTTGCCTAATCCAAATATGAATCTATTGATTAATCGATTAAAAATGACCATGAAAAAATATTCCGGACTAGGTCTTTCGGCTAATCAATGTGGTGTTTATGAAAGAGTTTTTGTTATTGGTTCCGAACATTTTCAGTTTGCCTGTATTAATCCAAAAATCATTGACCAATCGGCAGAGATGATAAAAGAATACGAAGGTTGCCTCTCCTATCCTGCTTTATATATTAAAATAGATAGACCATCATGGATTATGGCTTCATATTATAATGAAAATGGTGAAAAGATGGAAGTGAAGATGGAAGGACTAACAGCTCGATGTTTTCAACACGAACTTGACCATATGAATGGCATTAAATTTGTTGAACATGTTGGACCAGTTGCATTAAGAATGGCAAAACAAAAACGAGATAAAGTTATTAAAACAATTATACGAAGAAAAAAACATGGTAAATAAACAGACAGTATTGGTATTAGTATTATTTTTATTCTCATTAGTGATATCACTTTCATATATGACTTCATTGGTTAATAACGACCTTGAATTACAAAAACAAAAAAATCAATTTGATGAATTACAAAGACAAATTCTATCTATTAAAAATATGCAAGAAGAAGACCAACAAAAAATGGCATCTATATTAAATACCATAAAGGCTGTTGAAAAAGATATCAATACAACACAAGAACTACAAAGAATACAGGCACAAAGAATTAGTGAATTTAATAAGAAGAAGAAAAAATAATGGCGTATTCATTTGATCCAAAAGATGACATAGAAGCACAATGGCAAAAATGGTTGCTTGCAAACCCAATTGAGAATTTACCTACGATTGATGAGCAAGAGCTTAAAGCTCAAACAATTAAGGACCTTAGCTATGTCTCTAAAATGGATGTCAAAGAATATACACTCTATCAAAAATGGTGTGAAGTGCAAGACCGATACCCATTTGAAACTGTAACTGATTTATGGGCAGGTGAAACGAAAGTTATTGCTGATGAAGAACAGAGAAGAGCTATTGCAGAAATTAAAGCTAACCTTTGGAATCCAGAAAATATTGAAGACTATCTTAAACTTGAACCAGAACTTATCTATGTGAACAAACAAAAGTTGTTACCTGAATTATGGAATTGTATTCGAACATTTTCATCAACAATGAAAAACAATTCAAACATTGGCCGTAATTTAAACTTCATTGTAAAGGATAAGGTTACTAAAAAGTATTTGGGTGTGATTTGTATATCATCTGATTTCCTAGATTTAACACCACGAGATAACTATATTGGTTGGAGTCGAGAACTTAAAACTCAAGGCGCCATGATTAATCATACTGCTATTGGTTCAACAATTGTTCCATTACAACCACTTGGTTATAATTATGTTGGTGGTAAGTTACTCGCATTATTATGCCTTGCTACACCAATACAAGAATTATGGGAAAAATTATATGGAGATAAACTTGTCTCTGTAACAACAACATCATTATATGGCCAGGCAAAACCAAATGGCCTATCACAGTATGATGGTTTACCTTATTGGCAGAAAATGGGTTTCACGGCAGGTTCAGTATCTTTTGAACCAGAAAAAACAACACGATACAAGATTCGCCAATGGCTAATGAAGAATCACACCAAGAAATATTTCGAATGGTATGTTGCAAAGAAACCATCCGGTCAACCACATAAGCGAGACCATAAGAATCGTTCACTACAATTTACCTATTCAAAATTACAAGTGCCTAAAGAATTGATTAAGACAGCTCATGCTCGAGGCATTTATTGGTGCCCATTGTATGATAAAACGGTAGAGTTTTTAAGAGCTGAAGATACTACAGGAATGAAAAAGAACTTTGATACTTCAATCGAATCATTAGTTGATATATGGAAGAAAGATTTAGCCAAACCAAGAATCAGTATTCTTAAAAAGAAAGATAAGGTTTCCCATGAAACATTATTCTATGATGATTTAATTACCCTGTCATGGGAAGAAACAAAAGAAAAGTATCTAGGCCAAGTTGGTCGGTAAACAAGGATAAAGCGCTTGACATTAAGTGAAAGTCCTGTTAGAATGGTTACATTAGATAGTTAATAAATGCGGTGGGTCCGAGACAGTCTTGCCTCCCCGGTAAGATAGAGTGGTCTAACACCACGACACCGCTCCAAATTCAAGAATCTGTTGTTTTTTTGCAACAGATTCAAATGTGTTGTTTTTTTGCACCAAATCCCCAAAATAACCAAAATAATGCTTGACTTTTGACCATTTGTATGATAGGATGGTTACATAAAATTAAGAAACAAATATACGATGTCCAATTATACAATAGAATCAAAATCACAGCTTGCCAAATTAATGGCAACCGAAAATCTTACGATTCAACATTCAAAAATTCAAACAGCAAAGTTTGATCCAAAGAATCGTGTCCTTTACCTTCCAATTTGGCAAGATATGACAGGCGTTCTTTATGACCTTTTAACAGGCCATGAAGTTGGCCATGCTTTATATACACCTGCCGAAGGATGGCATGATGCCGTTGTGGATAAAACCAAAGGTAAGAGTTTTAAATCATTCTTAAATGTGGTTGAAGATGCCCGTATCGAAAAGAAAATTCAAAGAAAATACCCAGGTTTAAAATCATCATTCACCAAAGCTTATGGCGAATTAATGGTTCGTGACTTTTTTGGTATTAAAGGTCGTGATATTAATACAATGAGTTTTATTAATCGATTAAATATCTATACCAAAAGCCAATATAGTTTAAAGATTGCTTTTACAGGTGAAGAAGAAAAACTTATTGAAAAAGTTAAAAATGTAGAATCATGGGACGAAGTAGTTAAAGTTACCAATGAAATCTATGCCTATTCAAAAGATGAGCAATTTGATATGAATGATATCGAAGATTTTGATATGGAAGACATTCAAGAATATGAAGATGACGATTCTGGTGAAGAATCTGATTCTGCCAATGAAGGTGAAGCCGATGAAGAAGGCGAAGGCGAAGATGACAAAGGAAAAGGTTCAAGCTCTGAAAATGAATCTGAGCAAGAAGATGAAGAAGAAGAAAACACTTCTCCTAATGTTAATCGTGATAAAGAATCTAGCCCAGCAATTGAAGACCAATTTGAACCGAGATGTGAGACGGATGAAAAATACCGTCAAAATGAATCTATGCTTTTGGATGAAAAAAGTAAAAACTTCGTTTATCTTAATTTCCCAAAAGCAGACTTAAATAAGGTTATAACACCGTATAAGAAAGTCCATGAATTGATGGAGAAGTCTTGGACCGACCAGATTAATGGTGGATTATTCAATGAAGCTGATGTTCAAAAAGTAGTCCGTGATTTTAAAAGTAAGAATGAAAAATATGTATCCTTACTTGCCAAAGAATTTGAAATGAAAAAGGCAGCTAAATCATTCGCCAAGATTAAAGTATCTGAAACAGGTGACATTGATATTAATAAAATAGCCACCTATCAATTTGATGATAATATATTCCGTAAAGTAACAATGGTACCAAAAGGTAAGTCACACGGCCTTATTCTACTATTAGATTGTTCTGGTTCAATGTCTCAAAACATGGGCGGTTCAATCGAACAAATAGTAATATTAGCGATGTTTTGCCGTAAGGTAAATATTCCATTTACGATGTATGGATTCTCTGATTCACTATCAATGTGGACTAGAGACCATGATGATGATAATTATGGCCAAATGTTTTCTGACAATCCTGGCGAAATTAGAATGAGAGCAGTTTCACTCCGTGAATATCTCAATTCAAAAATGAGTAATGCCGAATTCTCAAGATGCCTAAAAAATATGCTATTACTTAAATCAAGTTATGAAGACCGTAAAAACTATATAAGAACAAAATTTTATAGACCAGATTCAGAACAATTATCTAACACACCATTGACACAAGCTATTTGTGCTATGAAAGATGTGATGTTGAATTTCCGTAAGATTAATAACCTTGATTTAAGTAGCCTGGTTATTGTCCATGATGGTGATGCTGACCAAGTTAGCTATTATAATCCTATTGTTCCAACAGATAAGTCAACACAATATGGCGGTGAATCAATTACAACATACGATTCTAATGTTATCTTTTTAGATTCAAAGATTAAATTTCAATACAAGGTTAATCCAGAATTAATGAATAGAGATTATATGATTCGTGGTACCATGGAATGGTTCCGTAAGGCTACAAATTCAAAAATATTTGGATTCTTTATTACACCAGGTACAGGTAGAAATTTACAATCATCAATACTTAATCAATATTATGATGAAAAGGGTAAAACACTTCACGAAGGTTATGAAAGATATCAAACTTGGGATAAGGCTAAAGACTTAGCAAAAGAATTAAAAACTAATAAGGCTTTGGTTTCAAATAATCCAGGTTATAATAAATTCTTTTTCATCCTTGGTGGTAAAGATTTGAATACTGAAATAGATGAGATTGAAATTGAAGGCAAAGTAACAACCAATAAATTGAAAAATGCCTTTATGAAATTTAATAAAAAGCGTCAGGTCAATCGTGTTATCGTCTCTAAATTCATTGAAGGCATTGCGGCTTAAGTCATTGATTATAAAGGGATTAAATAAATCCTGTAAGTCATTGATTCATAAGAGCATTTAGCGCTTGACTTTTAGACAAAAACCTGATATAATGGTGGTATAATAATGATAAAAGGAGTTTTATATTATGAGTAGTCGTGCCGAATTGCGTGATAAGTTTATCGATGCCCTAGTGGCAACAGGTAAGCCAGAAGTCACCAAAAGTGAAATTAAGAGTATCATGGGTGCTATTGGACTGTCAAATGTTCAATGGTTCACCAAAGATGAATCCAATCGTGTTGGACGAGGTCTGTATCGTGTTCCAAACGCTATAGGCGTATCAAATAATCAATCTGAACCTATGCCTGAATTACAGGCGGTAATCGTTCCAATACTCAAGAAAAGAGAAGAAGGCAATAATCGTATTGCCAATGTGACAACCGAATTGGATCTCTCCGATTTAGTTCCAAAGGCTTATAAGAATTATGTGCCCTTTGGTAACTTTGATGATGTAGCTTCAATCATAGAATCCAATCGATTCTTTCCAGTTTTTGTAACTGGCCATTCTGGTAATGGTAAAACGATGTCAATCGAACAGGCTTGTGCCAAACTTAAAAGAAAGTTTGTGCTTGTCTCCATGACACCAGAGACCGATGAATCTGATTTATTGGGTAACTATGTATTAATGAATGGCGAAATGGAATGGCGAGATGGTCCTGTGACCACAGCTGCTCGTTTAGGTGCCGTTTTATGTATCGATGAGATTGACTATGGTGCTCAAAATTTATCCTGTTTGCAACGGGTGCTCGAAGGCAAACCATTCCTTCTTAAAAAGAAGGGTGAAATAGTGACTCCTGCTTTTGGTTTTACTATCTTTGCTACTGCCAATACCAAGGGTAAAGGCTCTGACGATGGTCGATATATGTTTACCAATGTTTTAAATGAAGCGTTCCTAGAGCGATTCCGTAACACCTACGAACAAAATTGGCCGCCTGTTGGCACCGAGAAAAAGATTATCAAAAAAGAATTAGAATCAGTTGGAAAGACTGACGATGACTTTGCCGAAAAACTTGTAACATGGGCTACAGTCATTCGCCAAACCTTTGAAGAAGGTGGTTGTGACGAAGTTGTTTCGACCCGTAGGCTGGTTCATATCATTGAAACCTTTGGTATATTCAATGACAAAATGAAGGCAATTGGATTATGTCTCAATAGATTTGATGACGATACCAAGACTTCTTTTGTTGACCTTTATACCAAAGTTGATGCTGGTGCTTCGATTGAAGAAATCATGGCACCTCCACCAGAAATAATTGAAGAGGCTTCCCGTCCTGACGATACGGCAGCTGAATCATTATAGTAGTAGTTCGGCACTTGATCTGTCGGCAACGATAGGTCTTTTTTATTATGTTTACCTTGAAAGGGCTTGACAATGTTTAAATTAAGTGATATACTATCATTTCGAAGTGAGAGAAGGATCACCTCTCAACCGGTTTTAATAATGAGTGATTCATATTATGGAGAAAATACGATGTCAAAAAGACAATCTAATTCTGTGAAGTCGAAAATCCTTGCTTATCTTTCAAAAGATAGCGCTTACAATACTTTAACTGCTGCTAAAATGCAATCAGTTTATGGTGTTGCAAACCCATCAGCAACAATTAATGAGTTGCGTAATGATGGTCATGCTATTTACTTGAATACACGCACTAACACAAACGGTGATAAAGTTTCATTTTATCGTTTAGGTGCGCCAACGAAGCGTATGGTTGCAGCTGGTATTGCAGCTATTCGCCTACAAGGTGAGAGAGCATTTGCCTAAAATAATTTAGGAAAAACTGAAAAGGTGTGATACATATAGGTGTCACACCTTTTTTTTATTATGAAATGGACATATCATGGAAATTCAAGTAAAAGTTGAAGAATTAAAAAAGAATAAACTATTTGTAGCAACGCCCATGTATGGCGGTATGGCTCATGGTTTATATATTAAGGCATGTTTAGATTTACAAAATGTAATGTCAAAATATGGAATTGAAACAAAGTTTTCGTTTCTATTCAATGAATCATTAATCACAAGAGCAAGAAATTACCTAGTAGATGAATTCTTACGCTCTGGTTTTACACACCTACTTTTTATCGATTCAGATATTCATTATCAACCACAAGACATTGTTGCTCTCATGGCATTAGATAAAGATGTTATTGGTGGTCCTTATCCAAAGAAATCAATTAATTGGGGTAATGTTGCACAAGCGGCTCGTAATAATCCCGATTTGGATCCAAAAGAATTAGAAGGCTTAGTTGGTGAGTATGTCTTTAATGTTGTAAAAGGCACTCAACAATTTCAAGTAACTGAACCATTAGAGGTGTTAGAAATTGGTACTGGTCATATGATGGTGAAACGCCAAGTATTTGAAAAAATGCAAGACTCTTTCCCTAATATTAAATACAAACCAGACCATGTTGGTCAAGCTAACTTTGATGGCTCT
>Ga0114978_10002787_pt1 | contig 14401 bp, 11 predicted proteins | sample S_140212_EF_Meta_FD_87027 | JGI IMG/M metagenome (GOLD analysis project Ga0114978, IMG submission 87027) | Freshwater microbial communities from Lake Simoncouche, Canada to study carbon cycling - S_140212_EF_MetaG | ecosystem: Environmental > Aquatic > Freshwater > Lake | place: Lake...
AGGTGGCGGTCATCGCGCGGGTGCCGCTGGCGAGTGGAATGCTGTGCGGAAAGTTCTCCCGCACGAGCGCCTTCCCCGAAGGGGATCACCGCCTCTTCAACCGCCAGGGCGCGATGTTCGACCGCGGGGAGACGTTCTCAGGGGTCGACTACGACACCGGGCTCGAGGCCGTTGAACGGCTCCGTCCCCTGGTGCCAGCCGGCGCCACGCTGACGCAGTTCGCGCTCCGGTGGATCCTCTCGTTCGACGCCGTCACGACCGTGATCCCAGGGGGGCGGACCCCTGACCAAGTGCGGGCCAACGCCGAAGCCGCTGATCTTCCCCCCTTCGACGCCCCCACGATGGCCGCCGTCCAAGCGATCTACGACGATGCGATCCGGCCGCTCGTCCACCATCGCTGGTGAGCGTGGGAGGAAAAAGAAGCCAGCCACCTTTTGTCTCCTTTTTCTCGAAGGCCAGGGATGGCTTCGTCCGCGCTCTTTACAGATTCATCCCGAGGAACCCGCCGGCGGCATCGCTGTCGGCCTGTTCGCGGGCCAGTCGCTCGAGCGTCCGCCCCAGATCGCCGGCGGCGATGTAGCGGTCGAATTCCACCTCGACAGCGCGACGGACGCTGAGTTCGAGCCAGGCAACCGCCGGCTGCGTCAACCAGTCGCAGGTTTCCTTGGTGAGCTTCACATTCAGAACGCTCCCCACCGTGTGGGTGTCGAGGTCGTCGGTGAGGACCGTTCCTTCGACCTCGAAGGCCACCCATCCACGCTCCGGGGCATTCGTGAACCGGAACGTGCAGGAGGCGTTCGTGAGATAATAGGCATTGCGGACGCCGTGCCTGGCGACCGCGGCCTGCATCCTCTCGACGAGGGCGCGGAATCTTGGGGATGCCTCGGCCGGCACCTGAGTGCCAGCGAGGGCACGCAGGGGCGTGCAGTCGAAACGAATCACGACGGGCGGAGGGGAGGGTTCCATATGAAGAAAAATACCATGTCGTCTGCCGACGTGCCGCAAGCCCGCATCTCCGGCGGCCGGCGGCTGATGGGGGTTCCCTGGACCGTCACCGTTTACGCTGCCACGGCCGCAGCCGGCGAGCGGGGGGTGGCGGCGGCGCTCGACGAGGTCGAACGGCTCGAGGCGATCCTCTCCGACTACCGGGCCGACTCCGAGCTCTCCCGTCTCTCGGCCGCGGCCCCGACGGAAAGCCCTGTGCCGGTGAGCGACGAGATGTGGGAGGTCCTCACCCGAGCGGTGGCGTTCCGCGACTCGAGCGACGGTGCCTTCGACCCGACCGTCGGGCCGCTGACGACCCTCTGGCGTCAGTCGCGCCGATCCGGTGCCCTCCCGCTCCCTGCGAAGCTCGACGCCGCCAGAGCGGCCGTGGGAGCCGGAGCCTTGGTGCTCGTCGAGCCCCCCCGTGGCGTCCGGCTCACCCGTCCACGGATGCGACTCGATCTCGGCGGCATCGGGATGGGCTATGCGATCGACCGGGCGCTGTCGATCCTCGCTGCACAGGGGATCGACTCGGCGCTCGTCGATGCCTCCGGCGATGTCGGAGCCTCGGGAGCGCCGCCGGGGGAGGAGGGGTGGCGGATCGCGATCGACCCGATCCCCGGCACGCCGGCGGCGATGACCGGGGAGGTCCTCCTCGCCCGTGGGGCGATCACCACCAGCGGGGATGCGAGGCAGTCGGTGGCCATCGGCGGCCGCCGCTACAGCCACATCGTCGATCCCCGCACCGGGATCGGCATCGACGGGCCGGCCGCCGTGACGGTCATCGCCGCGGACGCCACCACCGCCGACGCCTTGGCGACCGCGGCGAATGTCCTCGGTCCGGTCCGCGGCCGGACGCTCCTGGAAAATCAGGCAGGCTGCGCCGGGCGGTTCGTTTCGGTGGACGGGGACGGTGAGAGGATCGTCCGCGAGGTGCAGACGAGTCGCTGGCCCGGCCCCGGGGAGCGCAGCTGCCCTCTGCCGCGCTGAAAACCACCCCTTCCTGCCCACCTTCTTGCCCATTCCTCCGCGCCGGGCGACTTTGCCGGAAGGGGTGACGATTCCCCGAAGTTTGACGGTTACGCCGACGATAACACCCGTGCCGTCGCTGCGCCCAAGTGCACGCGAGTCGGACGTAGCGTCGGGGGGCACTGCGTTGGGATCGGTTCGTCGGCTTCGACGGGCGAGCCCCTTGGGCGCAGCGGCAGCTTTTTTCGTCATCGCAATCCTCAATGCCCGTACGCCGGACCCCCACCGTGCCAAACCTCCTGCTGCGACGAGCCTGGGTGGTCATGACGAGCCTCACGCTCGTGGCCAGCGGTTGCGCCCCGCGGCAGCCGTTCTACTTCTTCGAGGACGGCGACCTCTCGCACTACGTCGGCGCCATCCAGAAGATCGAATACCCCGACACGGTCCATCAGCCGCTCGACGAGGCGGCCGGCACGATCGAGCCACTCACGCTCTCCAACGCCAACTTCGATCAGGTCTGGGAGGTCTCCCTCGAGGACTCGATCCGGACGGCGCTCGAGAATGGCAAGGTGCTCAGAAGCCTCGGCGGCCGCTTCCAGAGCTTCGGCGGCCCACGGCCGCAGGCTGGAGAGCCGGCGGTGTCGCTGCTGACCAACCCGGCCGCCTACCCCACCGTCTACGATCCGGCGATCAGCGAGACCGACCCCTTCCGCGGCGTGGAAAGCGCGCTTGCGTCGTTCGATGCCCAGCTCTCCAGCTCGCTCACCTGGGCCCGGCAGAATCGGCCGCAGAACGTCGGCGGGGTCGGGACGCAGATCTTCCAGCAGAAACTCCTCGGCGACACTGGCACTTGGACGACCGGCATCAGTAAGGTGTCGGCGACCGGCAGCACGTTCGGGATCCAGAATCAAACCGTCTACGACAACAACAACTCTCCGATCCGCCAGGACGGCGTGCCGTCGACATGGCTCACCAATTACGACTTCACCTTCAACCAGCCCCTCCTCCAAGGTGCGGGGCTTACCTACAACCGGATCGCCGGCCCCGATGCTTTCAACAACATCAACGGCCGCCCCAACTTTCGCGGCGTGCTCATCGCCCGCGTGCTCGCTGATCAGTCGCTGGCCGACTTCGAGATCGGCGTCCGCAACATGGTCAGCGACACCGAGCAGGCCTACTGGGAGCTCTACTTCGCCTACCGCAATCTCGAGGCCCGCAAGGCCGGCCGCGACAGCGCCCTCGAGGCCTGGAGGAAGGTCCACGCCCTCTACGTCGAGCAGTCGCGCGGCGGCGAGGCCGACAAGGAAGCCCAGGCCCGCGAGCAGTATTTCTTCTTCCGCAGCGACGTCGAGAACGCCCTCACCGACGTCTACCGCAGCGAGAACCGGCTCCGCTACATGATGGGGCTCTCGGCCTCCGACGGCCGGCTCATCCGCCCCTCCGACGAGCCGACGACGGCCCGAGTCACCTTCGATTGGCAGCAGTCGCTCGTCGAATCGCTTTCCCGCTCGGCGGAGCTCCGCCGGCAGAAGTGGGTGATCAAGCAGAAGGAGCTCGAGCTCGTCGCCTCGAAGAACCTCCTTCTCCCGCGGCTCGACATGAACGGCTACTACCGGTTCCTCGGCATGGGTCAGGAGCTCATCAATCAGAACTACGGCCCCTACAACGCCGAAGGTCTCGACCCGCTTAACGGCACCGACGCCTACTCGACGCTCTCCAGCGGGAGGTTCCAGGAATGGCAGGCCGGCGCGCAGTTCCTCATGCCGATCGGCTTCCGCCGCGAGCTCTCCACCGTCCGCAACTACCAGCTCCAGCTCGCCCGCGAACGCTCCCGGCTCCAGGACGAGGAGATGGAGGTGTCGCACGCCCTGGTCGAGGCGGTGCGGAACGTCGACACGAACTTCGCCCTCTCCCAAACCAACTTCAACCGCCGCGTCGCCTCCGAGCGGCAGGTGGAGGCGGTGCAGGCGGCCTACGATGCCGGCACCGTGACCCTCGACCAGCTCCTCGATGCCCAGCGCCGTCGGGCCGACGCCGAGAGCGCTTACTACCGCTCGGTCGTCGATTACAACCGCTCGATCGCCCAGCTCCATTTCCGCAAAGGCTCGCTCCTCGAATACAACGGCGTGTTCCTCGCCGAAGGCCCGTGGCCCGGCAAGGCCTACTTCGATTCCTACCGCCGCGCCCGGCAGCGGGACGCCAGCCTGTTCCTCGACTACGGCCACTCCCGCCCCGGCGTCTTCAGCCGCGGTCCGATCACGCAGGACTTCGACGGCATCGGCGCCGGGACAGGGGCCCAGCAGCTCCCCCCCCGTGATCCGGCCACGAACGAAGAGACGTCGACCCCCGCCCCCAAGCCGGCCGGCGACGGCAAGGCTCCGGCCGGTAGCAATCCGCTCGAGGAGATTCCGACGCCCGCGCCGCTGCCGAATCCCGCGAAGGCCGCCAGCCCCGCCGCCGCCGCGCTCCTCCCGCCAGCCGTGCCGTCGGTGCTCATGCCCGTCTCGCAGACTACGCTTGAAACGACCAAGCCCTGGGGCAACGTTCTCACCGACTGGAAAGCCGAAAGCGCTCCGTCGGGACGGGTCATCAGCACCCCCGCCGATGCGGCGGCAACGCAGGGGCGGTAGCACCTCGTCGAGGGCACTCGACTGCGGCCGAGGCCAACGCGGGCTTCAGCGGCCCAGGGGTAAATCTGCCGCTGCCCGGGCGGCGGCCAAGCCAGCCGGATCCTCTCGGCCGATCCGTTCGAGGTGATCCCGCGCTGCAGCCGACGGGCAGGCAACGAGATACCCGGCGACGGCACGACGGATGAGCGGATCGTCGGCGGCCGCATCCCACCACCCTGCCACCGCATCGACCGCGTCCCAAGCCTCCGCGCGGGCCAGATCGATGATCGCTAGGGCAGCCACCGCTGGGCTCTGGGCGAGTTCCGCCGTCACCGACGAGATCCTCGCGGGGGGGATCGTCCCGGTGAGGTACTCACGGGCGAAACGGAGGGCCGCAAGGAGCTGACGCTGATCGACCGGCCGATCGGGCCCGGCCCGATCGGCGAGCCAATCGAGCCCCTCGCTGCCGTCGGCGACGAGGATCCCCGCCATCAGCCCGTCAGCCCCGGCGCGGAAGTCACCGCCAGCCGTCTCGAGTGCCGTGCGGAGAGGCGCCGACGACAGCCTCGTCCCGCCGGGCGATCCCTCCGCCACGACGATCCCCAGCGCCAGGCCGTAAAACCCGCGGCGCCGTTGGTCGGTGGCGGGATCGGCCACCCAGCCCTCCAGCGGCCGCGCCGCGAGTGCCGCCGCCGCCTCGCGGACGGCTGGAAAGGGGGCGACGGCAAACTCCGCGAAGGCATCGTCGGCGATCGCCGGCTCGGGATGCTCGAGGCGGGCAGCAAACCACGCGAGCCGTTCGCCAACAGGCTCCGTGATCGCCGGGGCCGTGACGACATGCCCGAGCAACGTCTCGTCCGCCGCCACTGCCGTCCAGCGTGGCGGGGAATCGGTCGATCCGAACAGCACCGCCGTTCCCTCCACCGGCGCCGCCACCCGGGCGGTGACGAGCGTGGGGGGCTTGCCGTCGATGCGGCCGGCAGTGTCGGGGAGCACCTGGATCACCCGGAACGTGCCGGCGAGGAGTCCGGAAGCGTCGGGCCGGGCCCGATCCGCAGCCTCGGCGATACAGACAAAGCCAGCGGTGTCGCGGCGCCGGGCCAACGAATCACCAACCGGCCCGCAGAATGGACAGGCTTCGCTCGAGTTCGCCGGGAGGATGAGGAGCACTGCGGCGAGACCGAGCAGCCGAAAGATCCCGAGCCCTTGGCCCGACGGCACAGAAAAGTGATCCGACTGGCACCCATGCCCTGACCGGCCCGGCAGGTGGTCGAGGTCAGGCATCTCAGTCGTACGCGAGGGATTCGGCTTCCTTCGACTTCTGCAATCGCTGCCGCCAGTAAGGAACGGCACAGAGGAACAGCCGGCCGGTCCCCTCGTAGACGCAAGACAGCTTCTGCCCGGAGAGCCAGTGGCTGAAAAAGGAACGGGCGGGGCGTTTCATCCGCATCGTGATCCCGCTGGTTCGGGCGACCGCGAACCCCCCGTCGATCACGATCCGTTCGTTGTCGAGCTCGATCTCCTCGATAGGGCCGTCGACGCTCAGGACCACCTTTCCCGCGCCAACCAGCGCCGTCTTGTACCAGAGCAATCCCTCGCCGGCCCAGTACGACGTCCAGATCCGTTCGCGATGAATCGCGAGCTTCACCTCTCCCTCGGAGGCCCAGAAGCAACGATGCTCGAGGATCCAACGCTCCCCCTGCTGGACGTCGAAGATGTGATAGCCGCCGAACGTCGAATCGAGATAGATCTCCCCCGTGCCCACGTACCGTGGACGGACCACCGACTCGTCGGAGAACAGCGATACAAACATCCCCCGCGGCGACGGCAGCGGCACGTCCATCTCGATGTCGCCGCTCATCCGATAGAGCGCGCCGCGCTCGGTGCGGACGTCATCGTCGTCGAGGATGACCTTGAGCCAGCGGCATCCCTCGGAGACCTCGATGTCGAACTCAACCATCGATCGACACCTCCGGGCCGGGCTCGAGGCCCCCCTTCGTCCAATCGCACTTCCATCCGGGAAACGCAACCTGCGGATAGGGGTCGGGAGCGAGCGGACCATCCGACGACACGACCACGTCACAGAGCCGATCGGGACGCACCCGTCCCAGCCGGAAGTGTTTCGAGGCGTGTTGGGTGGCGGGATCGATCGTCATCCGTCCCCCGGGGCCATCGAATCCGATCCCCCTGGCAAACACTTGGCGAACCGCCTCGGTGGCAAACGAACCCGCCTCCTCGACCGCCTGCTTCCAGAGGTTGATCAAACACCAGGCGGCCTCCATCGAATCGCCGAAGACGCGATCGTGGCCAAACTCACTCCGGAAGCCGGCCATCCAGGCGGCATTGGCGGGCGTGTCGACGGTTTGGAAATAGCTCGACAGGACCCACTGGCCAGCCACATGGGCGGCCGGCATGCTCCGCAGGTCGTCTTCCGAGACGCTCGTCGATACGAGGGGAACCTTCGCCGGATCGATCCCGGCGTCTGCCAGCGCCGCAAACAGGGCGATGTTGCCGGCGCCGTTGACCGTGTTGAGGATGCAGTCAGCCCCACTCTCGCGGATGCGGGCCACCACGGGAGCGAAGTCTTCCGTGTCGAGCGAAAAGTATTCCTCGCCGACGATTCCGGCATCGGTGCCGGCGAGCCACTTCCGCACGATGAAGTTCGTCGTCCGCGGGTAGACGTAGTCGGAGCCGATGAGGAAGAACTTCTTCCGCTCTCCCCCCGGCGCGCTCCGCAGCCAGTCGAGCGCCGGGAGGACCTGCTGGTTGGGCACCTGCCCGCCATAGATCACGTTTCGCGAGGTCTCGTTCCCCTCGTACTGCACCGGATAGAACAGCAGGCTGTCGCGCTCCTCGACGATCGGGAGCACCGCCTTGCGGCTGGCGCTCGACCAGCAGCCGAACAGCGCCACAGCCCCGTCATCGAGGAGGGACGCCGCTCGCTTGGGGAACAGGTCGGTGCGCGAACGGGTGTCAGGGGCGCGGGGATCGATCGAGTATCCAAGGATCCCCCCGGCGGCGTTGAAGCGCTCGACGGCATCGAGCTCGACGTCGCGCAGCGACGTCGAGCCAATCGCCAGCGGCCCGGTCTGCGAATGGAGCAGCCCGATCCTCACCGTCGGTGCCCGCTGCGGGATGCCGAGCGAACAGCCGACAAACAACGAAGGCGCCAGCACCCGCGAGGCGGCCAGCGTGGCAGCAACGCCAGACCTGAGCACTCCGCGCCGGGAGACGGCGCCACGATCAAGGGGAGGGGTGTCGGGGGGGACCGGCATGTCAGTCCTCGAGCATCCGCTGGTAGAGCAATTCGAACGCCTCAGGTGAAACACTCACCTCGCCGCGGAAGGGCTGATTCATGTCGACGATGAGGTACATCATCAAGCCCAGATACGCGGCCAGAATCCCACCGAGAACGAGCTGGGTGAGGAAGCGCGTGTCGAACATCCAGCAGAGGAGGATGTTGAAAAACGCCCCGACGAACATCACGATCCACATCGCTCGCGGCAATCCGGCCCGAATGGAATGGAGGCGAAGCCTGCGGCACTCGAGGAAGTGATTGATCTGCCGCAGCGCCTCGGCGTGGAGGATCTCCTCGCCGGGAGTGCTGGGCTGGAAGTCGAGGAGCCGGTCGAAGAGGGCCTCGGCGCGAATCGTCCCCTCCTCCGGAATGATCCCCTGTTGCTGCAACGGCCAGGCATATTTGATGACGTAACGCGTGTAATCGCGGATCAGCCAGCGGAGGTTCTGGCCGTGGGGCTCGGGATAGCGAGAGACGTCCTCGTAGAGCGCCGACAGGGCCGCGGCCTCCCGGGTGACGTTCTGCTCGGCCGATTCGACGTTCTGGTAGGCCGTGACGGCGATCAGGCCGAGAAGCAGGCCGTAGAACACGCAGAAGCAGGAGAGGATGTAGCCGATGAGGTCGTTGAGCCCCGGCGCCCGGCGGACGAACATCCGCAGGATCGGCCGCACGATCACCGCCCCGGCCCAGTAAAAGCCGACGAACGCCGCCACCATGAGCAGCGCCGCTCTGGCTGTCGGGATGTCGTAGTACCAGGAGAGGTCGAAGGGCATGGCGGGCGCTGGGATGGCGGGCGCTGGGGCGGCAGGCGGAGCGAAAACTTCAAGTCGATGGTAACAGACGCCCGGCCGCTGTTCACGCCCGGCAGGGGATCACTCGACGGCGTCGCCGTCGATGGCGTAGACAGCCAGATGCTTGCCGTCGGGGCCCTTGAGCTCCTCGATCCGGAATGATCCCGCCACGGCCACCGGGCGGATCGAGAAATCGGCCGACCTGCCCGGCCGCATCCGCACGACGACGCAGTCATGGAGGAGCGCGCCGGGACCAAAACAACATTCCATGTTGTCGCGGACGAGCACGAACTGGGTGATCCCGCGCTGCTGGAAGCTGGGGAGGATGTAGCCGCGAATCCTCACCCGCTGCCCCTGGAGAGCATCGACCGCCGGCGGAAGGATGCCGCGATCGAACGGCTCCCCCTTCTCCAAGGGCAGCTTGAGATCGTCGAACGTGATCTCGCGCACCCTTCCATCGCCCGTGGCAACAGGCGGGGTCTTCACCGCGACCACCGGCGCTGCAGCGCCCGCTGCTTCTCCCTGCGCCCGATCGCCCGCGGTGGCCGATCCTGTCTCCGTGGCCCCAGCGGCCGGGCGCTGCGGTGGCGCGACCCGAGATTCCGCCGGCGCGCAGCCGATCGTGACGGAGACCAGCAGGAGGGCGAGGGCCCACCACCGACGGGCGTGGCGGTCAGCGGACACTGGCATCCTCCAGGTGATAGAACACCGCGCCGTCGACATCGACGGCCCCGGCAGGACGGATCGAGAACCGGCCGGCGATCTTCCGCAGGCGCGGCGTGTACTCGATCATCTGCTTGTCGGCCATCTGCACGAGCACCCGGTCGGTGATCTTCGGATTCCCACCGAAGCAGCAATCCCCCTGGTCGCGGACGAGAAGGAACTGGCGGATGCCGCGCTGCTGTTTCCCTGGATACATGTAACCTTTCAGGAGGACGTCGCGGCCGTGCATCTTCACCGCCGACTCCGGGATCATGTTCGCTGGCTCCCCCTCTCCGGGCTGCAGGGCCGCGTAGTTGAGGCGCTCGAATCCCGGTGGCAGTTCGCGGGCGTAAACGGTCGCCTGGTACCAGAGGCCGCCGGCGAACAGCAGGCTGCCGACGACCATCGAGCCGATCGCCAGCACCTTGCCGGCGAGGACATCTGGGCGGGCGAGGATGTCGCGCCAGCCGACGAGTCCGAGGACAACCGCCAGCAGCGGCACCGTCAGGAGCCACCAATCGACGAAGCCCAGAGGGGAGAGGAGCGCGAGCACGGTCGCGGCGATCGTCACCCCTCCGAAGGCACGATAACCATCGTCGATCGGAGGAAGATCGCCTGTGGCCGACGACTCGGGCGTATCGAAGAGACCGGCAGGCATGGAAACTTCCCAGGGAACAGGGGACTATCGCGCGGAACGAGAGGACCTCATCCAACGGCCCGGCGCCCATTCACGCGGCGCCGGAGGATCGCATCGCCATCCGCGACAGCACCGCCACCGCAGCCAGAAGGAGGGCCACGCCGCACCACCGCCCCAAGGTCGACACCCACGGATTGGCGGAGGGCGTCGATCCAACTTTCACCACGGCCGGTGCCATCGGGGGAGCCTTCAGCTCCCCTCCGGCTTCGACGCGGGCAGGATCGATCGCCACCGTTTCGTCCGTGGCATCCTCGTCGCCCAACACCGGGGGAATGCGGGCGGCGAGCGCCGCTTCGGCCGCCGAGACTTCGGGGGCCGGCGAGCTCGTCGCGGGAGACGCCGCGGCTCCGGGCTGAGAGGACGGGTCGCCGGGATCACCGTCGGATTCGGTGGCCGCGGGGGCACCCTCAGCCGGCTTCGGCACGGCCAGCGCCGCCGCAAAACCAGCCAGTGTCGCCGCCCGGCGGACCGCCTCGGGATCGAGCTTCTCGAGCTTCGCAAGCACCTCGGCGGCGTGGGGGTCGGGGCAGGCCCTAAGGTAGTTCACGACCGGCTCGCGGACGAACAGGTTGTCGGCGTCAGCCTTCTCGAAGAGTTCACCGAGCCGGTCGACGACCGACCAATCCTCCCAGCGGGCGAGATCGGCAATGACGAGGTCGGCGAGCTTCGGCTCCCCGAGGAGGATCCGCAATGACTGCAGGACCCGCTCCCGTGGCACCACCGTCGATTCCTCGCCGAGGAACCGCAGCGCCATCACGGCTGCGTAGGTTTCGGTGAACGGGACGTTCCGCCCCTTGCGGTCGAGAAACTGCGTGTCGACCATGTCGAGCCCCTCGGGGCCCTTGAGCGTGACATAGCAGGCAATGAGGGCGTCGAGGCCCGAACGCACCTCGGCGTTGGCCGGATCGGGCTCGGTGTTGGCGAGGATCGCCCCGATGCGATCAGCGTCGGCCTTGGTGCCGCAGACCCCGAGCATCGTGGCGTAGAGACGGCGCCGGTTGGCGGGAACCTTCGGATTCTCGATCCAGGCGAGCAGTTGCGTCGGGTCCATCCGGCTCTCGAGGCCGCGGACATCGTCGTATGGGGCAACCGCAAACTCGTCATAGGCGTCGCGCGCCAGGGTGTCGTCGGCATCCTCGAGATACTTCTGGAAGAACGCCAGTCGGTCGGCCCCCTTGGCCGGGAGGTCGGCGAGTTTCTTCAGGTAGTCGATCCCGCGATCGCTGACCGGGATTGGGCTCGACCAGACGAGCTTCGGGGGCTCGACAGCCATGAGAAGATAGGTCGTGCCGGCGGGCTTGACCTCGAGCATGATCGTCTCGATCTGGCGGACGCCATCGACATCGAGCAATTCCGCCCCCTCGAGCAGATCGCCCCCCTTGAGCGCTTCGACGACGACGAACCGCCCCTTGGGAAGCGGGCCGTCAGACCGGGGCGACAGCGACGCGGAGGTCGGGGGTTCGACGAGCCGGGCGATCACGGCCACCTGGCTCTGGGCGATCTCCTGCGAGAACGTCAGCGACACGGCCGAACAAAACGGGCACGCCGACGCTGCCGGCATCCTGCCGGCGAGGAGCGCGGCAAGGAGAGCGACCACGAGGCGGGAAAGACGCGCGGAGCGGGAGTTGGGTTTCATGGCCCGATTTTAGCAGGCTCACGAACGCCGGGGGAAATCCGCTTCTCCGCCGCCGTCCCCTTTTTCACCGCGCTCCCACCCGAGGGGGCCGGCAGGGCTCAGCCGGGGCCCTGCAGCCACCGGGAGACATCGGTGCGGTAGGCGGCCAGCGCCGGCAGCAGCGCCGCGAGGATCGCCAGGAGGATGAGGAATGGGACGAGGAGGGCCTCGGCCTCGGGCGCCGACGAGAAAAACCCTGCCCGGACCCCCGCACTCGCGGCGATCCAAGGCCCGATCGCCGCCACGATTGCATGCCCGAGCACCCAGCCGACCAGCCCCCCTCCGACCGCGAGGAGCACCGCCTCGATGAGGACCGTCGCCAGGACATGACCGCGGCGTGCCCCCAGGGCGCGCATGATCGCCACATCGCGGCTCCGCTCGAGCGACGAGCCGACCATGCTGATGAGGATGCCGAGCGCCGACACGAGCACGACCAGCGCCGTGACCATGAGGAGGACGAGTTCGAGGGGACGGACGAAGAGATCGAGAAGCTGACGAATCTCTGCCACCGGGAGCGCCGCTTGGGCGTCACGCCCCTCGTTGATCGCCGTCCTCAAGCCCATCGCCGTCAGCTCCGGTGGCAGCCCAGGGAGCGAGGCGGTCTCGAGGAGGATCGCCGTCACTTCCCGCTGGCTTGCCGGGAGCGGCGCTGGCCCCTGCGGCCCCTGGCCATCTGCGGTCACGGCCGTTGCCACCTCCGGCTCCACCCCGTCCGGCAACGGCTTGGCATGGCCATCCTGGAGGTAGAAACCCTCCATGTTGACAAACACACCGCGGTCGATCGGCGTCCAGGTGCGCTCGAGGATCCCGACGACGTGAAAAGGGTCGTGCACCTTGCCGTCATCGGCGCCGTGGGTGGGGGCGAACGGATCCCCGACTTTGAGGCCGAGGCTGTCGGCGACACTCGCGCCGATCACGCCGGCGAAGAAGTCGTCGTCGCGGAGATTCTCCCCCGATGCGAACCGAAACGGCTCGCCGTCGCCGCGTGTGAGCCGGCCGAAGAGGTCGGAATTCGTGCCGACGACCCGGAAGCTGCGGTAGTAGTCCCCCATGCAGGTCGGCACGGCCACGCCGGTGCTCGCAGCATACTTCCCGTCGATTCCATCAGCGCGGCGCGATGCGGGGAGGAACTCCTCATAGAAGTCCCAGCCGACGTTCTCGATCGGCTTGCTGATCAAGTAGACGGTGTTGAGGACGAGCTGGAGGGGGCTCCCCTTCGCCCCCACGATCATGTTGTAGCCGAGCCCCGCCCCCGACTCGAAGGCCTGCTGGACGATTCTCCCGGTGACGAGCGTCGCCACGACCAATGCCACACCGAGCGCCAGCGACACCGCCGTCAGGGCGCTGGTGAGGGGGCGCTGGCGGATGTTGCGCCATGCGATGCCGAGGAGGTTCATGGGGAATGACCAGCGGGGAGGGACGGTCAGCGCCTGTGGACGGCGGCAGCGCGGTTGAAGTCCTCGAGACGGAGCCGACGGGGGAATTGGGCCGACACCTCCGGGGCATGCGTGACGACGACGAGCGCCACGCCGTGGTCGGTGCAGGTCGTGCGGAGGAGATCGATCACCTGCTGCTGGTGGGCGGCATCGATGCTGGCAGTCGGCTCATCGGCGAGGACGACCCGCGGCCGGTTGGCCAAGGCCCGGGCCACCGCCACGCGCTGCTGCTGGCCGGTGGAGAGCTCCGCGGGGCGATGGTGGAGTCGGTGGCCGAGGTCGACCGCGCCGAGGAGCTCCATGGCCCGCGACCGGTCGGGGCGCCCAGACCCGAAGGCCATCGCCACGAGGACATTCTCCAGGGCGGTGAACCCGGGGAGGAGGTTGAACGATTGGAACACCATCCCGAGCTTGTCGGCCCGCACCCGGTCGCGGCGGGCCTCGTCGAGACGGGCCAGATCGATGCCATCGATGACCACCCTTCCGGCATCGGGGCGGGTGATCCCGGAGATGACGTTGAGGAGCGTCGACTTTCCCGACCCGCTCTGCCCCTCGAGGGCGAGGTGCTCGCCAGGGGCGACGGCAAAGGCCTCGATGTCGAGGACGTCGACCCGGCCACCCCCCGGCATCGCGAACGACTTCCGCACCTTCTCGAGCTGGATGACGGGGGTCGACATGGCATCTCGGAAAACCGGCGGACGGGGCCACGGGGGACGCCCCGCAGTATTCCCGATCGCCACGCGGTGGGAAAGAGCGGGAATCTCGCCGTCCTAGGGGGCGGCGACGCCCCGGCGGGAAGGGAGCGCGGCGGGACAGCCCACGAGTTGTTTGAGCGGCTCCGGCGAGCGGGTGTATATTTGCTCGCGCGTCCACAGCGGCCACCAATCCTGCAATCGTCGCAGGAGGCCGTTCCCACCCCCGGCGCCCCGCCCTCCCCGGCGCCCCGCCCCAGGAGTCTGCCAGTGTCCATCCGCGTCGGCATCAACGGTTTCGGCCGCATCGGTCGCCTCACCTACCGGGCCATCTACGAGAAGTTCGGCCTCGACGGCGACGTGCAGGTCGTCGCCCTCAACGACCTCACCGACGCCAAGACGAACGCCCACCTCCTCGAGTTCGACTCCAACTACGGTCCGTTCAAGGGGCACGTCGCCTACGAGGGGAACGACCTCGTCGTCGACGGCCGGAAGATCAAGGTCTTCGCCGAGAAGGATCCCGGCGCGATCGACTGGTCGAGCCAGGG
>Ga0114978_10002788_pt1 | contig 14401 bp, 10 predicted proteins | sample S_140212_EF_Meta_FD_87027 | JGI IMG/M metagenome (GOLD analysis project Ga0114978, IMG submission 87027) | Freshwater microbial communities from Lake Simoncouche, Canada to study carbon cycling - S_140212_EF_MetaG | ecosystem: Environmental > Aquatic > Freshwater > Lake | place: Lake...
CATGGCCACGTCATCGATGCCCCGGGCCTGAAGCTGGAGCACTACGCGGTCTTCGACACGGCGATGGGCGTTCGCTCGATTAGCCCGCTCGGTCACGTTCGCATGATGGCTGCAGTGCAGCCGTTCATCTCGGGTGCGATCTCCAAGACGGTGAACATGCCGGAGTCCGCAACGATCGACGAGGTCGAGGACATCTACTTCCAGGCATGGAAGCTCGGCATCAAGGCGCTGGCGATCTACCGCGACAACTGCAAGGTCGGCCAGCCCCTCTCCGATGGCTCCAACGGCAAGGCCGCCTCCGACAAGGCCGCGACCATCGTCGAGTACCGCCCGGTGCGCAAGCGCCTGCCGAAGAAGCGCCCAAGCCAGACGGTGTCCTTCACCGTGGGTGGCGCCGAGGGCTACATGACCGCCGGTTCCTACCCCGACGACGGTCTCGGAGAGGTCTTCCTCAAGCTCGGCAAGCAGGGCTCCACCCTCGCGGGTGTGATGGATGCGTTCTCCATCGCCATCTCGATCGCGCTGCAGTACGGCGTCCCACTCGAGGCGTACGCCTCGAAGTTCGTCAATATGCGCTTCGAACCCGCCGGTTTGACCGACGATGCCGATGTCCGCATGGCGCAGTCGATCATGGACTACATCTTCCGTCGGCTCTCCCTGGACTACCTGCCCTATGACAAGCGGGCGGCGCTCGGAATCTTCACCGCCGATGAGCGCTCCGAGCAGGTCGCTGCCTCGTACAACTCGCCAGCCGCGATCACCGCGACCGACGACGATCTTGAGGCACTCGCACAGTCGGTGCCCGTCGAATCACCCGTGGCCCCGCTCGAGCAGACCCCGCTCGGCTCGGCACCCGCGCCGAAGACCGCGCACTCCTCGGCCGAACTGCTCGAGATGATCACTGGCAAGACCTCTGACGCACCGCTATGCCTGACCTGTGGGATCAAGATGCGCCCTGCCGGCTCGTGCTACGTCTGCGAGGGCTGCGGTAGTACCAGTGGCTGCAGTTAAGTGAAGCTCCTGGCGCCTGCAATAGCGGGCGTCGGGTTAAGCCGGGGCGGGTTGTCGTGGGGAAGCGACAACCCGCCCTGACTTGTGTGGGGAAGAGCCGAGGTCCGCGTTCATTCCGCGTCGCGTCCCGCCGTAATCCGGATGAACCCGCGACCACCCTCGAGGTCGCTCACCTGCCGCCGAGTGACATCGACATGGCCCGGGAAGTGACACGACAGGGCCCAGGATTGACAGAGAAGTGGCCCACGCGTGACATCGGCCAACGCAACCAGAGTGGAGGCCCCCTCGAATTGAGGCGGCCTCCACTGTCGTGTGAGGAGCCCGAGTACATTGGCGCTCGCCAATACATTCCCCGGGCTGGAGGCGTTCGCGTTGACGAGAAAGCCTCGTTGGTCGATGTTGGTCACCCTGCTCATCGGGGCGTCCCTCGCTGGGAGCGGATGTGCAGCAGAGCGAGGTGCATCCTCCGCCTCGTCGTCCGCTGACACACCCTCGGTCGGTACGTCGATCACCGTGTCGTCATCGGTGGGGGCGGGGCCGCCGGTCGACTTCATCGCTGACGTGTGGGTCGACAACTGGTTTTCGCTCACGGTCAACGGCCAGGCAGTCGGCGAGGACGTTGAGCCCATCACCCAGGAGCGTTCGTTCAACTCGCAGACACTGGAGTTCACCGCGACCTACCCACTCACGCTCGCCGTCGTCAGCAAGGACTACATGGAGAATGCGAGCGGGCTGGAGTACATCGGTCAGTCACAGCAGCAGATCGGTGACGGCGGACTGATCATGCAGGTGCGTGAGAAGGCGTCGGGCCGAGTAGTTGCAGTGACCTCCCCAGAGTGGCGCGGATTGGTGATCCAGCGGGCGCCCCTCAACCCCGACTGCGTGGCGTCGTCGAAGCCGTTGGTCGACTGCCAGTCGTCGACTCTGGTCGAGCCGCCCGAATGGACGAGCCCCGAATTCGACGATTCGCAGTGGCCCACGGCGACGGTGTACACGGCCGAGCAGGTAGGCGTGAAGCAGGGATATGAGGCGATTTCCTGGGATGGCTCCGCCTCACTCATCTGGGGTCCGGATCTCAATGTGGACAACACCATTCTCTGGCGGTTCAGCATCCTGCGTTCCTAGTGGGAAGTGTGGGCGGGCGTAGACCCACTCCACCTTGCGACATTGGCCCTATGTCACTCGGCGGGCCATGTGACTCTCACTCGACACCTGCGAAGCTCCGCTCCATGGAGGGGTGCGCTACGCGCGATTCGTGCTTTCGAACGTGGGATCTCGGCCCGATCATGAACTCGACGTCGTCGATGCGCTCGCCGTTCGGTTTCGCTGGAGCGATCCCAGTGCGGCGCGCGAGTGGCCCGTTCATCGCGTGTGTATGCGACTGGGATCGTTCTTTGGAGAACCTCGACGGGAGGTGGACGTCGTAAGCGTGCACCCCTTCGGCTGCGGCCGCTCTGAGCAAATCCCGTCGTAGGCCGCCCCGGAATGATCACTCGCCACCCCGCCTCAGCGGTCGTGCGCGCGTAACGTTGTCGGCATGAACATGGCGATCATCGCGACCGGTCTGGTGAAGAACTTCGGATCGGCCAGAGCGCTGGACGGTCTGGATCTGGCCGTGGCGGCAGGCGAGGTCCACGGATTCCTCGGGCCGAACGGGGCCGGGAAGTCCACCACATTGCGCATCCTGCTCGGCCTGCTCAAGGCGGACTCCGGCGCGGTGACCGTGCTCGGAGGGAATCCCTGGACGGACGCCGTCGAACTGCACCGTCGCATGGCCTATGTCCCGGGCGACGTAGCCCTCTGGCCAAGCCTCACCGGGGGAGAGGTCATTGATCTCCTCGGACGCCTTCGTGGTGGGCTCAATCCCACGAGGCGCAAAGACTTGTTGGATCGGTTCGATCTTGATCCCACGAAGAAGACGCGCGCCTACTCCAAGGGCAACCGTCAGAAAGTGGCCCTCATCGCGGCGCTCGCATCCGACGTCGAGCTTCTCCTGTTGGACGAACCCACCGCGGGACTCGATCCACTGATGGAATCCTCCTTCCGCGAGTACATCCGTGAGGAACGGGTTCAGGGCCGCACTGTGCTGCTCTCCAGCCACATCCTCGCGGAGGCAGAGGCCCTGTCCGACCGCGTCAGCATCATTCGCAATGGGCGCATCGTCGAGACCGGCTCGTTGGCGCAGATGCGCCATGTCACGCGTACCTCGCTCACCGCAACCTTGCGAGGGGTACCCGACGGGCTCACCGGGCTCCCTGGGCTGCACAACCTCGCTGTCGACGGCACCACACTCACCTGCGAGGTCGACGCCGTCGCACTCGATGGGCTCCTGAGTCGCCTTGCGAGCATCGGGGTCGTGAGTCTGAGCTGCCAGCCACCCACCCTGGAAGATCTCTTTCTGCGCCATTACGCCAGCACCACCACCTCGTGATCGGCGTCGCCGGAACTCGTGCGCTCATTCGCCTGGCACTTCGTCGAGATCGAGTTCTGCTCCCGGTGTGGGTCGTGGTCATGGTCGGGATGACGGCCGCGACGTCCTCCGCGGGAAGGGATCTGTTCACTACCGTCACCTCACGCATCGACGCCGCAGCGGCCATCAATGGCTCCCCATCATTTGTCGCGATGCTCGGGCGCATCTATGACCCCACGTCGTTGGGCAACACCTCACTGATCAAGCTCACGACCTTCGGTGCGGCGACGCTCGGCGTTGTTGCGAGCATGCTGGTGGTCCGGCATACCCGACGAGAGGAAGAGAACGGCAGGCTTGAGCTGCTCGGTGCTGCCGTGGTCGGTCGACAGGCGGCCTTGGCAGCTGCGCTGATCGTCACGCTGGGGACGATGCTCGTGATCGGTGCGCTGACTTCCCTCGCCTTGGTGGCGACGGGGTTGCCCACAGGCGGGGCATGGGCATTCGGAATGGCCTGGGCCGCAACGGGTATGACGTTCGCCGCCATTGCCGCTGTGGCGGCTCAACTGACGATGTCGGCTCGTTCGGCCAACGCGATCGCACTTGGCTCGCTTGGGCTCTTCTACGCGCTGCGTGCGATCGGGGACACGGTCGGGACGGCTGATGAGCCCGCCATCTGGTCCTGGCTCTCGCCGATTGGCTGGGGTCAGCAGGTGCGGGCCTTCGCGGGCGACCGGGTCGGGGTGCTGGGCTATCCCATCGGGGCGACGGTGGTGATCTTGGCGGTTGCGTTCGTCTTGGCCTCGCGTCGCGATCTTGGGGCAGGTCTCCTACCCGATCGCGCGGGCGCCCCGATGGCGCCACCTTCGCTGACCACGCCGCTGGGGCTCGCATGGCGTCTCCAGCGAGGACCTTTCCTCGGGTGGGTCGTTGGTTACCTGATGTTGGGATTCCTCACCGGGAATCTTGCTGCCAGCGTGGGCTCGTTCGCCAGCACCGACCAACTTCGCGACCTAATACGCAGACTCGGTGGCACACAGGTGCTCACGGATGCGTTCGTGGCGTACATGTTCGGCTTCACCGCATGTCTCACCGCCGCCTACTCGATCACGGTTGCCTTGCGACTCAGGGCCGAGGAGGAGTCCGGGCTCGCCGAGCAGATGCTTGCTACGTCAGTCCATCGCCGGACGTGGCTGGCTAGCCACGTGACGATCGCGGTGGGTGGCGCGACGGTGCTCAGTCTCGTCGCGGGGCTCAGCGCTGGAATCGCCAATGCGATGCGCACGGGAGTGGGCTCGGATGTGGCGGGAGCGGTGGCCGCGAGCGTGGTCTACCTTCCCGCGATCTGGGTGATCACTGGCCTGGCTGTGGCGCTGTTCGGCTACCTGCCGCGCGCCTCGTCCTCGGCCTGGGGCGTCTTGGTCGCTATCTTCCTTCTCGATGAACTCGGAGCCCTGCTGGGGCTCCCGGTGTGGGCGCGCGATCTCAGCCCGTTTGCCCACATCCCTCGGCTGCCTGGGAACGCGATGACGTGGACGCCGCTCGTGATCCTGACAGCGCTTGCCCTCGGATTGCTCGCGGCCGGCGTTCTGCGGTTCCGGCGCAGGGATCTGACGACCGCATAGGTCGGTCGCGCACGTGAGGTGGGGGAGTGTGCCGAGGTGGGAAAGTGCGCCGGGCAGGGGGATCGTTCCGGTGGCTACGCCTGGGCGCAAGTCGACGGGCGAGAGGTGTTGACAGCAATAGGACATACGTTCTAAAATGGCTGAAAGGTAGTGCTACCAAGGCATTGCGTGAGCGGGAGGGGGTCGGAGTGGCACCGAATGTCAGCGACGGCCCTGTCAGCCATCAGCTCCCGAATCACGGTCTCGCTCGTGAGGGTCTCGCTCGTGACGGGCTTGTGCCTGACGACCTCTGGTTCGACCCCACTCTCTACTTTCCTTCGCCCGAGCAACTCGCCCAGGAGAGGCGAATCGAGGTCGAAGCGCAGGCCGTGCATCGGGCACTCCTTGAGGTGCTCTCGCCCGAGGAGTGGTCGCGCCATGTCACGGTGCTCGACGACGCGTCTCCGGAGCCGTCGCTGCCAAACGCGGGCGACGTGCTCGCGGAGCTTGCCTCGCAGGGGTCTGACTCTCTCGCAGTGATGATGCTGGAGTCGATCGATCCACTCGACCTTGAGTGCCCGTTGGACCGCATCAACTACCTCAAGGCCGTCGACCGCATCGAGGCGCGAACGGCAGCCATGAGAGTCCGAGCATTGGCTGCAATCGCGGGTTCCACCTCTGCGCAGGCCTACCTCACCGAGGCTCATATCGAGCATGAGGTCGCCCTTGCGCGTCGCACCTCCTCCTACGCGGCGGGGCGTGCGATCGAGACTGCGCGGTCCCTGGTCAGTGACTTCCCCTCGTTCTATATCGCGCTCGAGACAGGTGAGGTCAGCGTCGGTCATTGCTCAGTTCTGGTCGATAAGACCCGAGTGGTCGCCGACCCAGAGAAGCTGGCCGTGATCGAACGAATCGTGCTTCCCAAGGCCCGTCGATTGACCCCAGGGGAGTTCGGCCGCGAGGTCAGTAAGACCATCATGCGAGTTGACGCCCGGGCGGCCGCGGAACGGCATCGCCAGGCGAGGGCCGCGCGGCAGGTCATTGCCCGCGAATGTGATGAGGGCATGGGATTCCTTGGTGTCACCGACGACTGTGTCACCATCAACGCCCTCTATCGAACCTTGACCTCCGACGCCCGCGCTCTGCAGCGTGAGCGTGGTGGTGCCCGCGCCGCCATGGACGACGATGCGGCCCTCGGGTCTTGCCGCGCCGATGCCCTCGCCACTCGGGTTCTCGGCAAGGTCGTCGACGACGGGTCGATCTCTTGGCAGCGTTCCGATATCCCCGTCAGCTCTGCGCTCGTCATCGACCTGCACACGCTGCCCGGGGAACACGACAGTCCGTGCCTTCTCGATGGCCAGCCGATCCCCGCCGAGATTGGCCGTGAGATGGCCCGAGGGGTGGGCGCGTGGCGCCGCATGGTCACCGACCCGGTCACCGGGCATCTACTCGATTACGGACGCGAGAGTTACCTACCCGAGGCGCTGCGTCGGTTCATCGGCGTCCGCGATGGCGGATGTCGGGCTCCGGGTTGTCGCACGAGCAGTTCCGCGCGGGTCGACATGGATCACGCGACCTCGTTCCCGGGAGGCCCTAGCGATACCTCCAACACCGGGATGTTGTGTCGGAGCCCGCACCATCAACTCAAGAGTGCTGGCTATCTCGAGATCCTCGACGGCGAGGCCGACGGATCATGCACCTGGGCGACACTGTGGGGGCAGCGAATCACGATCGCGCCCCGCCCCTTACTCCACGACCCGGCCGATGGATATTCCCTCGCAGATCCGGATGTCGGTCTCGACATGGGTCCTGATGCACTGGGTCTCGCTGCACTTGGTCCCGCTGCACTGGGTCCTGATGATCCGGGTCCCGATGATCCGGGTCCTGATGATCCGGGCCACGATCTGCTCCCCAAGCCACCCGACCCGCCGCCGTTCTAGGGCACAGCCCGAAGAGTGGTACGAGGGAGCGCTCGCGTTGGCGATCGCTGAACTGACCGTGCCACGTGCACGAACGTGTGCGGCCCGCACGTGCTTGGGCTGATACGCGCACGTGACTACCGCCCCCGGGGCTCCGGTTAGGATCGGGTGCCGGGCGGATCCCCCTCCTGGTCGCGACAGGCTTCCGAGCGAGAGATCCTTCCAGCATGATGCCGCCGATGGTGCCCGAGTCCGATCTCACGCCATATGTCGGCGATCCCGCGCACCGGGCCACCGATTCGATCGCGCGCACCCGTGTTTACCGTCACGGAGTCTTGGACAAGGAGGGCTTCTCTGTTGAGGAGGTCTCCGACCTCATCGGCGAGCCCGACACCGTCGTGTGGATCGATCTGCTCGAGCCCGATGTCGAGGACCTCGCACTGGTCGCCCACGAGCTCGGTCTCCATCACCTGGCAGTGCAGGATGCCGTGGGTGTACGTCAGCGTCCGAAACTCGACCGCTACGGCACACATGAGTTCCTCAATATGTACTCCGCGATTCTCGACGAGGCGACCGGTGAACTCGAGCTCAGTGAGATCTCGGCCTTCATTACCTCGAGTGCGATCGTCACCGTCCGCAAGGACGAGGCCTTCGACATGGACGGGGTCCTCGAACGGTGGGACGGCTCACCGGACCTCGCACGGCACGGCGTGGGATTCCTGCTCTACGCGCTGATCGACCATGTCGTCGATGGCCACTTCGAGGCTGTCCAGGATCTCGACGAACAGATCGAGCTCCTCGAAGATCTGCTGTTCTCCGAAACTGCGCACGGAAGCGACGTGCAGCGGCGCAGTTTCGCACTGCGCAAGAGTTTGGTGACCTTGCGTCGCATCGTCGTGCCCATGCGCGAGGTGGTCAACAGTCTCATGCGCCGCGACCTCAAGCTCATCGATGAAGATATGACGCCGTATTACCAAGACGTCTACGACCACGTTCTGCGTGCCACGGAATGGACTGAGTCGTTGCGCGACCTCGTCAGCACGATCGTGGAGACGAACCTGACCTTGCAGGGAAACCGGCTTAACGTGATCACGAAGAAGGTGACGGGCTGGGCCGCGATCATCGCTGTGCCCACCGCCATCACCGGCTTCTACGGGCAGAACGTGCCTTACCCCGGGTTTGCGAGCAGCAACGGCTTCCTGTGGTCGTGTGCACTCATTCTCGCGATGTCGACCGGGCTTTACTTCTCCTTCAAGCGCCGCGACTGGCTCTGACGCTCGTCCCTTGACTCGGTGCAATCCCTCACCACGCGCATTCCCCTACGACGCGTGGGGACCTACGACGCGTGGGGACCTACGACGCGTGGGCACCTACGACGCGAGGGCGAACGCCCCGGCACTGGTCACCTTCAGGATCGTCACCGGAGCATTCGGGCGGATACCCGTCGCGGGGACGATCGTGATCGGGCCGGTCGCACCCGCAAAGTCAGTGGAGTTGGTGAGTGCTTCGAGCACGGGCGCATAGTCGGTTGAATTGGCCGACGTCATGGCATTGAGGAGCAGTCGAACCGAGTCGTAGGCGAACACGCTCCAGACTCCGGGTGCCGTCGAGAACTTCGCGGTATAGGCGCTGATGAAGTCGGCGGCTGCGGGGAACTCGTCGGGAGTCGGCACACCGCTGAACACGCATCCCTGCGAGTCGGGGATCCCCGCCGCGGAGATGAACCCCGGATCCTGGTTGCCCAGGCCCATGAAGCATGCGGCCGTGCTGCCTCCGGCCGCTGCGACCGCGAGGGCATTCGCGATGACCGACCCCTCCGGGTAGTACGTGCTGACGTAGACGACGTTAGGACCACTCGAGAGGGCTGCGGTGACCTCCTCGGTGTAGTCGACCTTCCCCGCGACGATGGGCGTCATCGTCACGGTGATGCCGTCAGCGTTGAGCGCCTTGCTCAGACGGTCGGCCATGCCTTGGGTATATGCCGACGGATCGACCAGCATGGACACGTTTGTGGCGTTGAGCCCCTTGATGTAGGCCACCTCGACGGGTGAGATCTGGCTGTTCTTCGGCCGGATCGTGACTCCCTCACCTGCGGTGTCGTCGCTGGATGTCATGTGGACGGGAACGACCTCGCCATTGATGTACAGGGGCAGGTTCTTGAGCCCGACCGACGAGTCGTCGATGCCCACCACCGCGACGGCCGGGCCGTCGACGATTTCCTGGGCGAGGGCAATTCCGGTGGCGGGGTCGGCCTTGTCGTCGGCCTCGATGATCACGATCTGACGGCCGAGTACACCACCGGATTCATTTGCCTGGTCGACGGCGAGCTGAGCGCCGCGCAGGATGTCCTGACCGTTGGCGGAGAGATCTCCGGTGAGGGCAGCCTCAACGGCGATCGTGATCGGATCAGAAGAAGGCTCCGGGGTCGGGGCCGGGGAAGTTGAGCAGGCCGTCACCGCGACAAGGATCGGCACGGCGGCGGCAAGTGCGAGGAGCTCACGACGACCCCGGCGGCTCAGACGTCGGCGAGTCGGCACGGACATGGACTTCCTCACGGGGCTGGGTGCTCGGGCTGGGTGCTCGGGCTGGGTGCTCGGGCTGGGTGCTCGGGCTGGGTGCTCGGTACATGCACGAGTTTGCCCGACGCGCTCGAATCGTAGGCGATTGACGAGCAGGACGTATGCACGGCCACTCGCCCACCCCTACTGCGTGACCGTGAACACTCCGGAGGTGACCGTCTTGACGGAGAGGATCTTCACCGGCACGTTCGGACGGTTACCCGTAGCCGGATCGATCGTGACCGGACCGGTGGCTCCGGGGAAGTCGACCGTCTTGTGCAGGAGGGCATCGAGGACGGGCTGGTATTCCGTCGAGTTCGCTGCCTTCATGGCATTGAGTAGAACCAGAACAGAGTCGTAGGCGAATACGCCCCAGACACCGGGAGGGAGGGAGTACTTCGCGGTGTAGGCCGTGATGTAGGCGGCTGCGGTGGGGAACTCGTCGGGGGTCGGAACACCGCTGAAGACACAGCCCTGGGAGTCGGGGATGCCAGCGCCGTCGATGAAGGCCGGATCCTGGTTGCCCAGGCCCATGAAGCACTTGGCGGTGCTCCCCTTGGCCCTGGCGTCTGCGAGCGCCTTCGCGATGAGCGCGCCCTCGGGGAAGTAGGTGCTCACGTACACCACGTCGGGATCACCGGCGAGTGCTGCGGTGACTTCGGCTATGTAGTCCTTCTTGCCCTCGGTGATGGGGGCAGAGGTCACGGTGAGGCCATCACGTGTGAGGGACTTGCTCAGGCGGTCGGCCATCCCCTGGGTGTAGGTCGAGGGGTCGACGAGCATCGCCACCTTCGTGGCCTTGAGCCCTTCGATATACGCGACCTCAACGGGGGAGATTTGGCTGTTCTTGGGCTGGACCGTGACGCCCTCGCCCGTGGTGTCATCGCTCGAGGTCATGTGCACGGGCACCACCTGGCCGCTGATGTAGACCGGCAGGTTCTTGAGCCCGACGGAGGAGTTGTAGGGCCCGATCACGGCGACGGCCGGGCCGTCGACGACGCCCTGGGCGGCGGTGAGGCCGGTGGCCGCGTCGGCCTTGTCGTCGGCCTGGATCAGGACGATCTGCTTTCCGAGGACACCCCCAGCGGCGTTGGCCTCATCGACCGCGAGCTGGGCGCCGCGAAGGATGTCTTGGCCGTTCGAGGCCTGGCCCCCGGTGAGTGGAGCCTCGAGGGCAATCGTGATCACATCGCCCGAGGCGCCCGGTGAGTCCGACGACGAGCACGCCGCGAGGGTGAGGGCGATGGGGAGAACGAGCGTGATCGCTGTCAGGGTCCTGACCTGGCGGGCACGGGGTGACATGGGGGTCCTCATGCTGCCGTGGCGTGGAGAGCCATCGGCGGTTCGTCGGATGCGGATGAGCAGTGGCAGCGTTGTCGGCAGACACGCAAACTTACCTCGTCGTGACCCCCACGCATGACCGAACGGAGACCTGCGTGTCGCCTACGACCGGCCATGAGCCATGCGCACGTGAGGAGTGTGGGAGACATCACTAGGCATCGGCGCACTTGTGTCACCGGCTCTCGTGGTCCAGACGACCACGGGCTCGTCAGGCTCCTATCTCCGTGATTGCTCCGCCCAGGCGCGTCGCGATGATCGATTCCGCCTCGGAGATGATGCGGGCCACGAGGTCCTGGCATGTCGGTACGTCGTCGATCAGGCCCTGCGCTTGGCCAGCCCACCACATGCCACCCTCGACGTCGCCCTTGGTCAGGACCTCGGCGCGACCGCGAGCACCGGACGCCAAGTGGGCGACATCCTCGAACGTGCTTCCCTCGGTGGCCTCGATGGCGGCTATCTGCTCGGACACCGAGTTGCGTACCACTCGGGCGGTGTTGTGGAACTTGCGAAAGACCAGCAAGGTTGCGCGCTCGTCGTTGGCGACGATCTGGGCCTTGACGTTCGGGTGCACCGGTGCCTCGACAGTGGCGACGAATCGCGTGCCCATCGTCACGGCAACCGCGCCAAGTGCGAGGGCGGCGACCAGGCCGCGGCCGTCGGCGAAACCGCCGCTGGCGATCACCGGGATCCGCAACTTCGCTGCGGCAGCGGGGATCAGGATCAGGCCTGAGATGTCGTCCTCGCCAGGGTGGCCAGCACATTCGAAACCATCGATGCTCACGGCATCGACGCCGATGCTCTCGGCCTTCAGTGCGTGCCGCACGGTGACGGCCTTGTGAATGACCTTGACCCCAGCGGCCTTGAACGCCGGCATGTGTGGCGCGGGGTTGCTCCCCGCCGTCTCGACGATCGTGACGCCGCTCTCGATAATCGCGTCGCGATACTCGTCGTAGGGCACGGGCTTCAACGTGGGCAGGATCGTGAGGTTGACCCCGAACGGTCGGTCGGTCATCTCCCGGCAACGAGCGATCTCGGCCGCCAAGGCCTCGGGGGTCGGCTGGGTGAGGGCCGTGAGGAAACCGAGGGCGCCGGCGTTGGCGACGGCAGCGATGAGATCGGCTGTGCCGATCGCCGTCATCCCACCGCAAATGATCGGGTGGTCGACTCCAAAGATTTCGGTGAAGCGGGTGGTGAGCACAGCCATCCTTCGGGTTTGTGTCAGCGGAACTGGGCGATCCGGATCTCGGTGTCGTCGATCGGGTAGGTGGTCGACGACTCATGGGCGAGGCCCTCGGGCATCGGCGTGGAGTCGGCGATCCGGTAGAGGTCCTTGTAGGCAAGGAGAGCCCCACGGCTGTGGCTGGCGATGCTTGAGGCCATGTCCGCAACGACGGTGTCGAGGTTGGCTCGCGGCACCGAGAGTGCAGCGAGGCCCCAGGCTGCCGCGTCCTTACCGCTGAAAGTTGTGGCGGTGTACGACAGGTATCGCGCTCGGGCTGGGCCCACGGCGCGGGGCAGTCGCTGGCTCATACCCCAGCTCGGCCGCAGCCCCCACTTGGCGTGCGTGTCGCCGAAAACTGCCTCGTCTGCGGCCACGACCACATCGCACATCAGGATCAGCTCGAGGGCCCCGGTGAAGCAGAAGCCGTTGACCTTCGCGATCACGACAGCCTCGAGGCCGAGGATCCGGTCGGATACTTCACGCGCGGGCAGGTCGAGGAGATCTCCGACTGCGCCCCCGTCGAGGGGTGCGCCCTCCAACGACTTGAGGTCGACCCCAGCGCTGAACGCGCGCCCGGCCCCCGTGATCACCACGACCGAGATCGAAGGGTCGGCCGAGACGATATCGAGGGCGGTCCGCAACTCGGCGAGCATGGCGACGGTGATGGCGTTGAGTGCCTCTGGGCGGTTGAGCGTGATCGTCGCGACGGAGTTACTGCCGCGCGACGGCCTGGACTCACTCGCGGCATCGGTGGCTCGTTCGATGCTCAGGACAATGGTGTCGAACTCACTGGGGTTGTGCGCTGGCGTGTCACGGACCGTCTCAATGACCATTCTGCCGCTCCCCTCTGCCGACCACGTGTCGTTGTCGCTGCGCCCGACCCTAGGGGCCGTTCCCGAGGGGGCGGCGTTCAGGGTGTCGGCGTTGACTCATGGATTGGGTGATCGCGAGTGGGATCGCGAGTGGGATCGCGAGTGGGCTCGGCGCCCGGTCGCCGAGATATTGAGGTCAACGGTCCCTGTCGCGAGCCGTCCCCAGCGGCTAATATTCGGGGCGCACTCGGACCGGTGTCCCGCCGGCCCCCCGCCACCGACTGAAGGCGTGTTTGACATGGAGATTCTGCGTGATCGAGTGGCCGTCGTCACCGGCGGTGCGAGCGGAATTGGCCGGGCGATGGCGCGACGTTTCGCCGCCGAGGGAATGCACCTGGTCATCGCGGACATCAATGCCGAGCGCCTTGCCGAGTCGGCGGCCGAACTACGGAGCACCGGCCGCGAGGTCACCGAGGTGGTGCTTGATGTCTCACGTGCCGAGGACATCGCGATGCTCGCCGACACCGCATTCGATCGCTACGGCGACGTCGCCATCTTGTGCAACAACGCCGGAGTCACCAAGCGGGCTCGCTCGTGGGAGCTCACGCTGGATGACTGGACATGGGTCCTGGGCGTTGACCTCTGGAGCGTCATTCACGGAGTGCGCACCTTCGTCCCCCGGATGCTCACCCAGGGCGCGCCAGCGCACATCGTCAACACCGCCTCCGTGACGGGCTTGATGCCGCTGATCGACATGGCCTCCTACTGCTCCGCGAAGTCGGGAGTGGTCTCGCTCTCGGAGTGCCTGGCGATCGAACTGGCCGAAGCAGGTGCCGAGATCGGGGTGTCGGTCCTAGCGCCGGGCTTCATCGACACCAATATCGGAGAGTCGGGTGCACATCGCCCGGCCGTCTTTGCTGAGAGCGCGCCCGCCAACCGACCGCGGTCAACCACAGGGCTCGAGGCGACGATGACCGCCGACGACGTGGCGGGGGTCGTCCTCAACGCCGTGCAGCAGAACAGGTTCTGGATTCTCACGCACCAGCAGTACCGTTCGAGTCTGGTGGAGCGCGCCGAGGGCATCGGCACCGATGCCCGCCCAGTGAGCTTCCGCGTCGTCTAATCGCATTCGCGGCCGGCCAACACCCTTGGCGGCTCAGCCGATGCCGACTCCTAAGGCCACCACCAGGAGCACAATCACGGTGGTCAGTTCTACGACGGCTCCCAGCACGTCATCGGTGATGCCCCCGAAGCGCTGGTGACAGAGCCTCACGAGCCATGCCGCGAACAGTAGGCCAAGCACAACCGAGGCCATCAGGACGATGATCACGCGCAGGCCGTGATCGTCGTCGAGGGCGCCGAGTGCTGCGGCCCCGGCCAGTGTCGCCACGGTGAGCGCCGCGGCGGCGCGTCGTGGAACGGTGCCTGCGACGACGACACCGAGCCCATCCGCACGCGCGGCAGGCACCAGCGATGTGCAGCACCAGGTGACCGCGAGCCGGCCGGTGACCACTGCTGTCAGCAAGG
>Ga0114978_10002789_pt1 | contig 14400 bp, 16 predicted proteins | sample S_140212_EF_Meta_FD_87027 | JGI IMG/M metagenome (GOLD analysis project Ga0114978, IMG submission 87027) | Freshwater microbial communities from Lake Simoncouche, Canada to study carbon cycling - S_140212_EF_MetaG | ecosystem: Environmental > Aquatic > Freshwater > Lake | place: Lake...
CTTCTAAATTTGTAGAACCCGAATGGGGATTTCCAAAAGGACGTAGAATGAGAGGAGAAACAAATGTACAATGCGCAGTTCGAGAGTTCTTTGAAGAAACAAATATTCCTGAAGATGCGTATCAAATAAATGAAAAACTAGTGTTTACTGAAATCTTTATTGGAACAAATAATATTCAATACAAGCACATTTACTTTGTAGCTTTACTAAAAGATTCAAAGCTTATTAATTTAGCACAAAAACTAACAGTCGCTCAACGTCGTGAGATATCAAACATTGCGTGGAAAACTCTATCAGAATCAAAGCAGATAACAAGGCCACATTATTCTGAACGAAAAAAGCTACTTACGGATTTAGAACGTACAGTTTCTCTTGCCTCACAATAATGGATTATAGCCTTCTAGCATTGTCTGCTCTAGCTGTATTTGGAGTTTTACTAGTGTCTGGAACGATTGTTTCTTTACTGTCAACACAACTTCAATGCTCAAAAACTGGAATAGGAACTGCGTTTACGCAAGGTGGAATTTCAGCCGTAGCTCCTACACTTATATATTCTCTTGCAGCAGCATTTTTACTGATTCGGAATCCTTTTTCAAACACATTAGAATCGTTTGGTCTTCCTCCTCAAACCGCTAGAGTTGTAGGAGTTGGATATCTAACAATGTTAACTGCATGGGTGACAACTGTACAAAACATTCACGCAAGTGAAAAAGCGGTTTGTCAAACAAATTTGAAAGAGATGACAGATTTTAAGAAAAAGATGTTAGCAGAATTAGCACAAAAGGAAAAGGCAAAAGAAGACAATGCGGCTAAGAAGTAAGCAGAAAGGAAAAATGCTGGAAGTAGAGTAATGGAAGTTGTTGCTTACAAAAAACATAAAGTGTATTTAGATACGATTCCAAAAGGAACTTTAGTGTTTCGTGCAGTTGCAAATCCTGAAGATGATTTTACCGGAGTTGTTGTAGGAGACACAAAATGTATTTCGCCTACGTATAACGTGTTTTTTTACTTTAATCCATTTGTAACTGAATCTCAGCCCAAATGGTATGAACAAATCAAGAATATGGAAGTGTATGAATTGACAAAAGATATAAAGGTTATGTTATTATTAAAACCATCCGGAGATACACGGGGTGATCCAAGATCTAAAACACGAAAAAAACCATATCTTATATCGTGCAACAAAACAGCAAAATCTTGCTTGAAGGGAAGAGAGTATGACCCATGTTTTAGTAAAGATTTTCTAAAAAAGTATCCGGATGTTGTAGGCTATATTGGCATTGGAAAAAGTGATGCTCAAATTCTTTCGGATAGTATGAAAACAGATTTAAAGAGCGTTGTAGACTATATCCAAATTTCAGAAGATGACCGTAATATAAAAGGATCTCCTGAACTTGTATTGTATCCATTACAGTCACGCAAAGTAGATGATATTATAATTACAGATCCTGAAGAGTGGAAACGGCATAATAAGTTTAATTACAAACATCTAACATCGCTTCCGAATACACGAAAGGATTTAGTAAACTTTATAGAGAATCGTACAGTGCGAGACCAGACTACAGGCTATTATTTGTCCAAAGATTTATAATACCTCAACAACAAGCGAGTCATTGACAACACTGACACTCACTGCCTTTCGGTGTACAACTACCTTCTGCTCCTTATACTGTACCGTAATCGCAGGAACCTCAGGAACCTCAGGAACCTCGGTCTTACTGGGATCTGAGATATCGAAACAGTCCGTAGATGTGTACCACAAACTATCCAAATATCTGTTTGCGGTTACCTTTACAGGGACATCAGGCTTCAACACACACAAAAGATGGCATCCATTATTTGCTAGGTGAATGTTAAACGTTTCGGGGGCATCATGACTGGTTCTCTTGTAGGACAAGACTGTTGAGAAGCCCTCAACTAGCACGTGGACATTGTTGAAGAGGGTAGAACCTTTTGCGACAGAGTTACCTACATTAAAAACCACCCCGCCAGTATAATCAAACGATCCATCAATATTGTAAATTTCTTCTTCAGGAACATCAATTGACATTTTACTTTATTAAGTAGTCCCATTTAAAATTTGTATAAGATATTCGACTATGTAAGGTTACAAAGAATAATCTAGAAAATATACAACACTTAAATACGAAACAACGGCAAACCCAAACATCCACCACCAGACCGGAAAGACAGTAGATTCTTTCTTTCCAGTTCCGAAAGGACGTATGCGACCTTGTTGTCCAAAGGCGATCGACGGCTTTATGTAAAGAAAGCCCGCGACCAAAAAGAGATATAGAGCTATCATCCAAAGCTTAGGATTTTTGCGTATAGTTGCTTCCATTATGATTTCGTCGCCAAAAATAAGTAGAGAGAATGTTCGTCCTACCAAATCGAAAAGCATTTTCAGATTCGATCACACGTATTTTTCTGAAGTACAGAAAGACCGATATTGATCCATTAGATACAGCGGATTCAGAAGAAGATTTATGTATGCGTCGAGGCGATATGTCTAAAAATTCAAGAGAGCTATTTTCTTATCAAAAAATTGTTCGTGAATACTTGATGATGGAAACACCCTATCGTGGTCTTTTACTCTATCACGGTCTCGGATCAGGTAAAACATGCTCATCCATCGCAGTCGCTGAATCTTTATTAACAAACAAAAAATGTTACATTATGTTACCTGCTTCCTTAGCTGATAATTACAAAGGTGAAATTCGTAAGTGTGGAGATCCTATTTATGCGTTTGAGCAATATTGGGAACCTAAGTCAATTAAAGGACCTGAGGATGTCGCACAAGCAAAAGCTATGGGTATTTCACAAACATTTTTGGATACAAATGGTCGTTACTTTATAACATCTCCGGATCGTCAACCTAATTTTCGTACTCTTTCGGCAGACATTCAAAAAGGCATTCGCGCACAAATTGATGATTTATTAGACCAACGGTTTACATTTATTAACTATAACGGTATCTCAAGCTCGAATATTGATAAAGTTCTTCCACCTGAAAATACACAGCAGTTTGATGACTCGGTTATAATTATTGATGAGGCACACAACTTAATTAACTATGCTGTGAATGATACAATACGCCGCAAATTATATGATCGTATTTATGCCGCAAGAAATTGTAAAGTAGTAGCTTTATCAGGCACACCAGTTATAAACAGACCTCAAGAAATTGCTTATCTTATGAATTTGTTGCGTGGACCTATTGAGCGCATTTCTTTACAATCAAAATCGGCAACGCAATGGGATGAAGCACTCATGACTTCATTTTTCCGTAAATTAGTAGATGTAGATACAGTTGAATACAATTCCATAAAACGTACGATTCTATTAACCCGTAATCCCCCTTATTTTGAAAGTCAGTATAACGAAAAGGGTGAGCGTATTGCAGTAAAGTACAATAAAGACGCAGACCAAGAGCCTGATATAAAAGCATGGGTCCAAACGTGGAAAACAAAGTTTGAAACTGCCTTTGGTGGAATTGAGTTACCGGAAACTGAAAAAATGGTAGTTGAGCAATTAGAATTGTTACCTACAAAGTTTGAAGACTTTATGAATTTATTTGTAGATGGATTATCTATTAAAAATTCAAGTTTGTTTATGAGACGTATTCAAGGGTTAATTTCTTACTTTAAAGGCGCAGATGAACGTTTATTACCCAAGCGATTAGAAGAAGAGAATACGTTAGTTAAAATTCCTATGTCACCTGAACAGTTCCAGCGTTATTTAGAGACGCGTTGGATAGAAGTTCAAAGAGAATCACGAAAGTCCCGCTCTCCTAACCTAAATGATGACTTTGGGTCATTCCGGATGACATCACGTCTTGCGTGTAATTATGCGATTCCGCCCGAATTAAGAACTACTGTGGCAGAAGGTGAAACTGAAGAAACAGTTGTAGAGAAATCAGATGTATTGGAAAAATTGAAAGCGGATCCTGCACGTTACTTATCTGAAGAAGCCTTAGCTAAATTCTCTCCAAAGATGTTGGCAATTCTAAAAGACCTAAAGGAACACGTAGGTGAGCCGGGAAAATTCAATAATCAATTCATTTATTCGCAATACAGATCTCTAGAAGGTATTGGGGTCTTTAATGCAGTCATGGATGCAAATGGATTCCAGCCTTATAAATTGGTAAAAAAGGCAGGTGTATGGTCGGAATCATCTGAAATGAAAGAAGGTGTACCTGCATACGGTGTTTTCTTGGGTGGTGCAGAAGAAGAACGTGAACTTCAAAGACAAATTTTTAATCAAGATTATGGAGATACATTCCCTCAATCTCTAAAGGATTCAATTAAAGAACATCGTTTGTGTGTATTTCTGGGTTCAAGAGCAGCTGCAGAAGGTATTACTTTGGCAGATGTACGCAGAGTTCATATTATGGAACCCTATTGGAATCCTGCGTTAATCGAGCAAGTCATTGGACGCGCAATACGTATTTGCTCACATCGCAAACTTCCATTAGATCAACGGGATGTAGTTGTCAAGTTGTATATGAGTGTGTTTACGCAAGAACAAACTACGACAAATGAAGGCCCAAACATTGTTCCAATTCGTCGAAATGATATGACATTAAAACGGTATGAAGGAAATGAACCGCGTGAAACGTTTATGAGCTCTGATGAATATTTGTATGAAGTCGCTTATGAAAAGGGGCGTATTGTTAAAAATATTAGTTTATTGATGAAACAAGCTGCAATAGATTGTGAAATTCATAGAAGATTACATGCAAAAGAGAAGCCTGTGATTCAATGTATGCGATTTGATACGACTGCTACAGGAGAAGATTTAGCTTATAAACCTGGATTTCGTTCTGATGATTTAGATACTTTGTATTTGCGAAATATACAGAGAAAATCAAGACGTCTTCAAATTGTCAAAGTAAAGGGATTAGTCTTCATATTAGATCCTGATACAAATGAAGTCTTTGATTCACCTGCCTTTCAGGATACTCGAAGATTAATTCGTCTAGGCTTACGAACAGCGCCAGGAGAAATCAGGTTTTTTACCTCAGTAGTTTCATAATATGGCATCAAACATTCAACGTGGACCGCGCAGAATGGATGCAGGTGATTGGATTCGTATCAAACGTTTGCAAGGTGGACGAACCTATTTAACTAAACAAGTAAGTGATGCAGATATGATAAACCCGCCACCAAGACTCGAAACAGGTACAAACAGAAATGTATACACAGAATTTGGAACATCAAAAATTCGTCGTCCTGCTTCTAACTATACAGACTATGTAGCATCACAAACTGTTGATTATATTTTGGAATCAGGCGGACCTGGACCTGTTAATAAAAGATTAGTGGCACACAAATTGTGTACATGTGTAACAACAGATCCAGTAAAGCATAATGGTCTTTGTGTGAAATGTCAATATGATCCAATTGTTGTTCGCAAGTAAACTTTAGACATTCTAAACTAACAACCTTATAATAGAATGACAGGCGGATTAATGCAATTAGTTGGAAAAGGAGCACAAGATGTGTTAGTGACAGGAAATCCTTCCTTTACACATTTTAAAGCCGTTTATAAGCGGCATACCGAATTTGCGATGGAACATTTCCGACTGTATTTTAAAACTACAAATCTAAATCTTCCAACATCTGGTAGTTTAACCTTACGAGCAAAAGTTGAAAGGTATGCTCAGTTACTGCATGATTGTTATGTAAGTATAACATTGCCAGATATTTATTCACCTGTTGTTCCAATAAGTCCGACCACTGGTGTAACTAACTTAAATCCTTTGTCTCAAGCAATTGGATATGAATTTCAATGGATACGAAATGTGGGATATAATATGATAAATTATGTGGCAATTCTAATTAACGGTCAAGAAATTGCAAGACATACCGGGGAATGGATGAAATTATATGCTAATCTAAAATTTGATGGTAATAAAAAGGCGTTATTAGAGCAACTTGTTGGAAATACTCCAGAACTGTATGATCCTGCGAATGCATTTAATCGTTTAAATCAATATCCTCACTCAATTTCAAACTCCGCAAATAATGCTGCTCCATCCATCACAGGTAAAGTTTTAACAATTCCTCTACACTTTTGGTTTTGCGAATCGATTGGATCTGCAATTCCACTAATTGCCCTTCAACATTCAGAAGTTGAAATTGTGATTGATCTAAAAAATATTTACCAACTGTTTACTATCCGTGATACACTAAGATTGTCAACTACATTCGGAAAACGCATTCCATGCCCAAGTTCACTTAGTATCGCTACATTTTTATCACCACCACTATTCCCATCACAATCACCTTCTCTACCCACACTTATAACATGGAAACTAAATCCATTTCTAGAATGTAACTATATATTTATATCTGATGCCGAACTAGCCCATATAGCATCTACAGATCATTCATTTATTGTTACGCAAATTGATATACGTGAAGCTCAACGTCAACATGGACCGTCAAACGACCTAGATTTGATTATGAGAAATTTGTGTACTCGAGTTATTTGGGTAGGTCAGCGATCTGACAGAGCTTTATTAAACGATTTCGATAATTACACAAATTGGGAAAATCCCTACCAAGCTCCATTATTAAGTACATCGTCATTTATGACACCATACTACACATCTGGAAATCAACAACAAACAGGTATAACAAGCCGTGATATTTTACTAGAATCTGCAATAGTCATTGATGGAAAGGAACGCTTCGGGTTTAAGCAAACCGAATTTTTTGATCATATCCAAAATTATCGTCATCATACAGGACGTACAATTACTGATCTACCGGGGATCTATTCATATTCATTTGCTTTAGAACACGATAAAGGCCAACCATCTGGTCATATTAATGGATCACAATTCAATAAAACAATTTTACGAAATACCTATGTGGAACCTCCGTTGGCAAGTGTATTTGGAGTCGTTTCCCAACCATCATCTGTATGCATTCTCAAATCAACGGCAGGTAGTTCAAATCCGGTTATAATCTCACCTCAAAATATTAATAATTACTCACCTGATGAAATTGTTCGAGTTGTGAATAAAACAGCCGCAAATACGCTTGCTTACACGTATAATGTTCGAGCATTTGTAGAATCCTATAATTTCTTACGAGTTATGGGAGGCACCGCAAATGTCGTGTTTTCTTCATAATAAGAATGAGCACTGGACTTTCAATTGTAAGCGCATCGTATGGAACAAGTAGTGCAACAAATGACGTAACAGCTACAGTTGCCTCTCTAATTAAAGACGGTTCATTGAACTTTACTGTAAGTCCTACGACGTTAAATACAAATGATCCAGCGCCTGGTCAAGTAAAATCGGTAACAATTTCATATACGATCAATGGTGGAGCAAGCAATACTATAATAAAAAATGACAGCGACATTGTATCGATTGATGCCCCACCGGTAACAACCGCATCGGGATTACAAATTACAAAAGCAGAATATGGGTATGCTGGGAACTATACAGATGTTACTGACGCGGTCCAAAGTCTTGTAAGTAATGGTTCAATTAATCTAACAGTTGGATTTAATGCTGTTGGATTACCAGATCCTAACCCAAATAAACAGAAAGAGTTAAAAGTAGAATATACTTTGAATAATAAAAAGGCACAGCAAACTGTAAAAGATGGAAGCCCATTTAAGCTAAGCGCCCCTCCAGCAGAAGCTGTATCCAATAGCTCACCTTCTAAATCCGCAGGATCAGTTATGTATATTCTTTTTAAGAATGTAGCTTACTTTTTTACAATGTTTTTGTATACCATATCAATCTTTGCAGCAATTGAATACGGAAACCAATTTTTATCACCTATGTTATTTGGCGCACTTGCATTTTTCATGCCACTCTTTTCCTTTTGGGGATTGCCAGTTCTAACATTTTGGATTCGACTGTTTAGTTCTCAAGACTTTATCTATTAGTTTAGACGTTTCTTACCTATTTATATAGAATGGATTTACCAGTGAAAGTTGTTAGAAAGTGGCAGAAAATATGGCACGATTTGTGCGAGATGTCGTATTACAAGGGTGAACGCGTATCGTCAATCCTTATTGAATTTTCAAAAGAAGAGTATGATATCTTTGTGAATGCGTATAATACGAATCCTAGTGAGTTTGACAAAATTTGCTTGGAACGTATTTGGAAACGGTATGATCGCGTTGAACCAAAAATTGTAAAAGAACTAAACTCAATGTATGTTCCTCGTATTCTGTTTGAAACGATTGGAGCATATACATGGTTTGCTTATTCATTTCCAGAGTGTAAGCTAAAGTTTTGGGAAGAAGACATGTAAAAAGTGCCTTTCGGCTATTTATTTTTATTTGTGTTATTTCTAACTTCTTTAGCGAGTCATGTTCTTGAACTTGGCGATTCCAATGAAGCCCGCAAAGACATCACCTGACTCGCGTGCCTCGTAGACACGACCCGTCTTCTCGCCAACGACATATGAGATGTCCTCAAATGTCACGTCCTCAAAGTCCTCATCATCATCCGCGTCAGGGCCCTTGACGAACCTGCCGTTGTCGCCGTCCCAGAAGGTTCCGATCGGGTCAACATCCGCAACTGTGCTGATGCTCTGCAACTCCTTGAGAGTAACACTGGTCGGCTCGGGCTTCTCTTCATCTTCGACCTCATCTTCTGACTCAGGAGCGCTGGCTCCTGCCATTCCGCCATCAGGGTAGTCAGCAGTCGTCTCTTCAACAGGCGCCTTCATCTTCGCAAATGCGCGCATGTGATCGGCGAGTCCCTCCTTGCGGAAGTCGTCATCGGTCAGGTCCTCAACATACTGCTGAAACTCCTTCTTAAGCTTGTCGGTAATGTCTACCTTCACATTCTCAAGAGCGGACTTTAGCTGCGTCGTCATGACTGGAGAGAATCGCTTAATACGCTTCTCCTTAGCCTCTTCCTTCTTTGTTTCCTTTTTGGGCTCCTCTTTCTTTGTCACCTTTTTTGTTTCCTTTTTAGTTTCAGGCTTCGCGAGGAGTTTGTCGAGCTTCTTTTGCTCCTTCTCAATCTTCTCACGCTGTTTTTCTTCATCTTTTACAGAACCATCAGCCAGCTTCTTTTGCCAGAGAGCAATGTTCTTCTGGCATGTTGAGATTTTCTCTGCGTTTTCATCTTTCGATTCCTCTGCAGGTTTTTCTTCTACAACCTTCGCAGGCTTCGTTTCAGCCGGCTCAGTCTTTTTTGTAACAGGCTTTTCTGTCTTAGATAGCATCTTCAACACTTCTCCAACGTGGTCCACATCAGTTTCCCAACGTACGAACTCGAGTGCTTCATCAGCGTCGAACCCATAGTTCTCAGCCAAACACTCGACCAGCTTGTACAGGATTGTCTCCATTTGCTTGTTTGATGCCATTTGCTCACAATATCGTTATGTGTTTAGATGTGAAGCTTTAGAATCCGTTTTCAATGAATCCCTGACAAACATTCGTTTTAGATGTTTCAGTTTTTCATCCCATATCTGTTTTTTAGATTTGTATTCTAAGTCTTGAAGCTCATAAATATCATACGCACGTTGAATCTGTTGTACGGGAGTTTCATCTAGATAAATCGTACGCATATACATATAATTTTCATACATTTGAATAGCAGGAAGCTGATCAACATAATCACGATCTTCACTAAATTTTACAGAGTTATATTCACGAATTGTAATTGGGATGTTTCGAAACATACAGAACTCGCATATTTTTCGTAAAATAGGATCATTTTGATCATACGTTTTTTTATACACATAAGCAATATTCATCTTATTTGAATAATTCCGGTGGAAGAGGTTTCCCATGTTTGTACGAGCAAAAAAGGCTAGGTAAGCCAAATCTGTTTTTTATACATTTATCCATACCCAATCGCCGTAGTCATCAAACTCGACATCATGTTTTAGTAAGCTACGCACTAGCAACACCTTATCTTCTCGTGTCATTGCTGTTACGTCGTACGCATTTCCTATGCGCCAGTCTAACCCGAGTCCCATGAACGAGTCAAACAGCTCTTTTTCTGTACTACACTCCCGTCTCCGCTGATACGGGCTGAGTGTGTCTGGATCGCGATGATCGTATTTGCATCCACCCTCTTCGGGTGATTTGCAGGAGTCAGGATCTGTCGCTATAGCACGGCAGTTGTACCCTCGCTTTCCGCGAGCAAGCCAGCTGTCATAATGTCCACATCTCTCATGCCTGTGCTGGCAATCAGACCATAAGCATGCATTACCGTACTTGCACCACCTAGGAATGCGAGCGCGACGAGGCTCCGTAATGGTAACCGTCGTCGCGTCCGATGAATCCATATCAATTGATGGCATTGGAAGTTCCATTGTCATTTGTAATCTCGCAAACCTTTAGACCTAACAAATCCGTTTTTCAGGGACGCGTTATGAATATTTTTAAAACTACGAAACTATTTAACAAATGACAGATACAGAGTTTGCAAAGACTCATTTGCGTAATCACTTAAGTTCATTATTGGTTGGACCTGTCGCTGAAGGGTTTTGGAGTATTCAGAAATCTGCAAAGGAGTTATGTGAGCGCAACAAACAGCCCGATCAAATTTTGCGTACGTTTCAAAATTTATTAACAAAGATTCCAGAATGGTCCGATTCAACGCTATCTACAGAAGTAGAAAGAATTGAAACAGTTTCAAAATGTAATTACTTGGATGACTTGATTTTTGGAGTGTTTATTTCGTATATGAAATCATTTGCATCTCTACATTATACCGGAAACTCAAGAGAGATTGAAATTGATTTTGAGCGCCCATCTATTTCAAAGTTCATTCACGAATTGTACATTCATTCTGCTAGAAAGTTGTGGCAGACTGCATATTTAGTAAATGTAGATGTATCATCTGAAGTCCAAGCACGTAATCGTCAAGAGATAGAAAGAGTAATTAGTGATTGTTTAGAGCAAGTAATTCGGGGATTTTTGCCGTGGCAAGCAATTACGAAAAAATACTTCACAAATCCACCAGAAACCCCTGAGTTTGTAAAGCCTATTGCTGAGGTAATTGAAAAAGATGAGACAAAGGTGGTATCCTTTGATGATTCTGAAGAAGATGATGAAGATGAGGAAGTTCCAAGACTACAGATATCCGAAGAGGACGCCACACTCGACATTCCTGAAATGCCTATGAAACACGTAGAACTAGATGCAATGTCTGAAATTGAGAAGAATGCATCGGATACGCTCGTTCTAAATCTGTAGAGAATTACGTTAAAAGACAACAAATGATGATTGTAATAGCCTCTGTCGCAGTTGCGTTAGTCTCCTTTATTTTATATGCTCTCGATCGCAGATCAAAGAATGAGCCTATTTCATGGGAGACAGCGGGGAAACTATGTTTATTCGGAGGGATAATAACTTCTGGAGTTGTATTTGCTGCCACAACAGAAGGTGTAACAGAGGTTATAAAAACAGTAAGTGAAAATGCACCTGATATGTTTGTTGGACTTCCAACTTTTTAAGCATCAATCATTAAAACAGAATTACCCTCTGCGCTATCAACTCCATATAGCTCTTTTAGAAGTATTACTTCTTTTCGCGGAATCGCGCTTTCTTTACAGAAACGACCTATCGCTTTGTAAAGATTGAATCCATGAAATCTGTCATGTTCTTTATCCTTTTTTCCAAATAATATAGACGTTCCATCATCTAATGTAAGCCACTTGGTGAATAACGTATATAACAAATTTGTTTCGTCTGCTTTAGAAAACAAATCCCAATAAATAGAAGTAACAAGCCGTACTAAATCAAACGATGGATTTGGCTTCATTTCAGGAAGTTTTGAAATATAGTAATCGCCATAATTATATTGTCCACCGGCTTCTTCATTAATACAAAAATGATCACTCATACATAGCTTAGAATCCTTCATTCCTGCTAGTTTAATAGATGCGATACCTCTTTCAAAATCGATTAGTTTAATTGTGTAACCATACGTTGGAACTTTATATAACACTCCGCCGGAATTATAAAAATAATTCTCTGTAGTTGTTGAAATATACATCACATTGTTCGCGTGCAAATCATTATGCGTGAATCCAAAGTTACGTTGAGCATATGCTAATGCAAACATAACTTGCGAAATCCATGCTAAGTGTTTTTCTGTTTCAGGATTTAGCATCATTAATTCATACAAAGTACCCTGGCATTTTTCCATAAGAGTAACTTGTACTGGAACATTCTTGAATGTAGCCCATGCAAACGGTTCACAACTTTCATCGTCATCTTCTTCCTCATCATCCGACTCACAATCACAGGATTGTACCCCAAAAATATAAGAAGTGGATACAGACGATGAATCAGATTCATCATCATCTTCTTTCATTTCATCATGTAGAATTGTAGTTACATCTGCCATATGAATTTCGGCAGTATTTAAAACATCGAGTTCGGAAACATCGTCTAGCTCAACCTTTTCACCTAATTGTATAGTTAGGCGAGCAGTTCGAGTGTGTTTAAATTCGGTAGATTCTTGGATTTCATCTGATAATTTTATATTGAATAGTTTTCCAATATTTTGCGAAAACCAGGAACGTTCAGATAGTTCACCATAATCATCTGAAATATCAATTGTATGCTCGGCAGTAGTTCCTGAGAATACACCATACACAGTTGGAAAATGTACACATCCTGATTGAGAAAGTAAAGCACTTAATAAAGACCCAACATATGCGGCATTGTTTGGATCTTGAACCTTTTCCATAGTTAATCTTGCTTGTTCTTGAGAGACTGGAAGACCAAATGTTTTAGCATAGTCTCCTTGCATCCATTTGTAAGGTGATAATAGCATAGTTGTTTTTCGGTGAGTGTCTACTATATTTCCTTTGACAGTTCGAATTTTATTGGGTCCGAGAATAGCAGCTACTTCTTCGTTTAATTTGATACCATAGTGCGACAGTGGCTCGAGGTCAGCTGTTTTAAAAAGCTTTTCAATAGTAGGAAAATATGGTTGTATATTATCCAATCCCCAGTGGGCAAACGCTGGAGGTGCTAAAGATGAGACATCATACTTGTGGATATTTAGCAAAATTGGTGAACTTCTTAATTCGCTATTGGAAGTTTGTTTGACACGCTTTACCATATTATAGAGTTATGTTAAAGCATAATCAAAAACTTCACGCATACATAGTAATATGAACTTTAATATCAAAAAATTTAGTATGGACATGATACGAGATAGATGTTCACTCGATTCTAAAAAAGCCCCTATGATAGTTCTAATTGGAAAACGTGATACTGGAAAATCATTTTTAGTTCGCGATGTATTAGCAAATACTCGCGATTGTTTTCCGATTGGAACAGTTATATCTGGTTCAGAAGTAGCTAGTCCTTTTTTTCAGGATATTGTTCCTGCAAAATTGATTCATGACAAATACAATCCTGCGATTGTAATGGGTTCAATAAAGCGTCAAATGGCAGTAAAGCAATCTCGTAATCATGAAAATAGATCAGGTGGACGTTCGAATGTTGACCCTCGCGCGTTTCTAATTTTAGATGACTGTTTGTATGATAAAACATGGATGAATGAGGAATCAACACGGTATGTGTTTATGAACGGTCGTCATATTGATCTTATGAGCATGATTACTATGCAGTATCCATTAGGTGTTCCTCCTAACTTACGAACTAATATTGACTTTGTGTTTATTCTTCGTGAGAATGTGATTGGTAATCGTAAACGTATTTATGATAATTATGCTGGTATGTTTCCAACGTTTCAAATGTTTTGCCAATTTATGGATCAATGTACTGAAAATTATGAGTGTCTAGTTGTTTGCAATGGTATTCAATCAAACAGACTAGAAGATCAAGTATTTTGGTATAAAGCAGAAGGGCACCCTGCATTTAAAATGTGTGATGAATCTTTATGGGCTGATAATAAGCCGTTTGCCAGCGCAATGCTTTCAGCAGATGAATATTCGCCCGATAAAATGAAACGAAAATCAACGGACCCTTGGGTAAAAGTAAAAAAGACAGTTTAATATCCAAAAACGTTTTTCTTTGTTTTACGTTTGCGTCCACCTACTTTCTTGCCGGTCTTACGTCTGCGTTTGCGGCCACCATCAAGAATCATACCTTCATCAGCAGGCTGAGCCGATGATCCAAACCCAATATTTCCAAACGCATTTGTAAGATCACCCATTTGTCCTTCAGCTGCTTTTGAGACACGGCGTGATTCGGCCGATTTTGCTTTCTTATCATCTTTAATTTGTTTTTCCGCTAAAACCGCCGCAGCTTTTTCGGTAAGTCTTCTTTCACGGGGCATTTAGTTTATATAGAGATTTTTACATATCACGAATAGCTCCCTCAGATGGATGAAGAGGCGTGTTGAATTGCTGGGTCAAATCAGCGATCTCTAGATATTTAGAATCCTTCTTTGAATCTTCAAGACTCTTCTTTCTACGTTCGTCA
>Ga0114978_10002790_pt1 | contig 14396 bp, 11 predicted proteins | sample S_140212_EF_Meta_FD_87027 | JGI IMG/M metagenome (GOLD analysis project Ga0114978, IMG submission 87027) | Freshwater microbial communities from Lake Simoncouche, Canada to study carbon cycling - S_140212_EF_MetaG | ecosystem: Environmental > Aquatic > Freshwater > Lake | place: Lake...
CCACTGGCTGATAATACGCTGCCTTATACCACTCATTCTCGCTCGGAATCCAATACGTCGTCGTCGCCGAGGTGTTCGGGTTCACCGCGTTCTTCGTGGCGCCCACCCCGCTCATCGCCCCATTCAGCGTGTAGGCTCCGTTCTCCGTCGTCGTGCCGTTCTGCGCTCCCGTCGTCTGACCGTTGGCCACCCAATTCGCAAACCGCGCCGCATCAAACCAGGTCACATACGTCACAGGACGGGCACCAGTCCCCATCACCGCATAGCTGTAGTTCCCGCTGCTCCCGGTTTGTGTGATCCCGGCGATGTTCAAATCCGTCCCCATGACCGTGTTGTAAAGGCTATACGTGTCCGTCTTCGCCACCGCGTTCAGGAATGCCGTGTATTGAAACAGGTTCACTTCTTTCGTCGCGATCGAGTAGGCGTAGGACACCGCTCCGTAGCCCGTCGAATCATTCGCGTTCCCGGGGTTGCCGACTTGGACCAGGTCAATCGGAATGGCTGCCCTCGCCCCGGGGTTTCCCACCGCCAAGACACTCAGCGCCGCCAGCACTCCCACCAGACATTTTTTCATGAGCGGATCATACCCCCCCGCGCGATAGCGCTTCGTGGTGCAGGGAGCACAACCGGAGCGGAGCGACGTGTTTCTCCAGAATCGGCCTTACGCGCGGATCAGAGGCCCCCCGGTGATCTTGCATTTTAGCCGCCCTCTGCTCTTGTCGTGCTGTGGGGGATTTACTCGTGCGCCGGAAGTTGGATGAGGCACGCTGGAGACTTATCCGGCATCACGTTCTTCATCACGGCGTGGAGGCTTGCTTGACCGGGCTCTCTCTGGTTTTTGCCGTGCGCCTGCTCGCGTTGCGTTTCCCTGTCTTCCGTTCCCTGCCGGCCCCGGTCTGGCTGGCCGTGGTGATCGCGCCCTGGCTCGCGGTTGCGGCCCTGGCCCTGGTGCGCTGGCGTTCGCTCACCGCCGTGGCGCGGGAAGTGGATGCGCGGGCCGCCACGAAAAACCGCTTTCTCACCGTATTGCAACTTGATCGGGAAACCCCGGCTTTTTTCACGGACGCGGTGAAAAAGGAAGTGGCCGCTTTTGTTTCCGGCTTTCAACTCACGCGCCATCTCCGCCTGAAAAATCCCGGCAGAAAACTTCTCTGGCTGCTGGTGCCGCTGGCGGCGCTGGGATGCCTGGAGCTCTTCCGCCACCGGCTGGCGACGCAGCGTCTTCCCGCCTTAACCCAAGCCTGTCAAATCGTCGAAAAAGCCCGGCGGGCGGCGGATCACCACGCGGAAAAAAATCCTGAGTTTGAGAAGCTGGTTCACGAGTTGGAGGTCACTCTCGACCGGCTGCCGGACTCGCCGGAACCCCTGCGCGATGCGTTACGCGCCCTGGCCGAGTTGGAGCAAAAATTATCGGCTGCCTCCGGCGCACCGGCGCTGTCAGCCGACGAGGCGGCTGCGCTGGCGGATGCTCTGGCCGGGGAACATCCCCAACTGGCCGCCGATTTGCGCTCAGGCAACAATCAGGCTGCGGCGGAAGCTGTCGCGCGATTGGACCCTCAAGCGTTGTCCAAGGCTCTGGAGGAGGCGGCCCGCCATGTGCAAAAATCGCGGCTGCAGGAATTGTCGCGTCCGGATGGTGGGCAGGCGCAGAAGCGGCTGGGCGCGATCCTGCAATCCTCCGGCGCCGGCGACGAATCGGGGCGTCGCAAATTCCTTTCCGATCTCAACGATATCAAAAACGGCAACTCTGGTGCGAGCGGGGAAACCCCGGGAGGGAAAGACGGAGAGGCCGGCCAGTCGCCGCAGGGTGGCGAAAAATCCGCCCCGGCCCAGGCCGAAAATGCCCCGCCCGGCGGAGCACCCGGGTCCGAGAAGGATTTGGGTCGGGGCACGGACCTTGCCGGTCAGGCCGATCCCGGCCGTGACCTGCCTGCGGTGGAGGAATTTGTTCCGGGAACAGCCGGGCACGGAGACGCGCTGGTCGAATTTTTTCGCGCCACGGGCCCCGATGATCCCAAGGCCGCCCAAGCGTACCGCGCAGCCTATCAGTCCGCCCTGCCTGCCGCGCTCGATGCCGTCAACCGGGAGGAAGTTCCCTCCGGATCCCGGCTTTTGGTGCGCCGATATTTTGAAGCCATCCGCCCGAAGGAGTGACAAGCAGAAGCGCAAGGCCTAATGACGAAGGACTCATGACGAAGGACCCCGAAAAACAAGCGGCGGAGTTTTGTGCGGCTTTTCAGAGCCTGCGCGGCGAGATGGAAAAAGTCCTCGTCGGTCAGGCGGAAGCCATCCGGGGGGTGCTCACCGCCTTCTTTGCCGAGGGTCATGCCTTGCTGGAAGGCGCTCCAGGACTGGGAAAAACAGCCCTCGTGCGCACCCTGGCCGACGCAGCCGGATTGAATTTCTCCCGCATTCAATTCACCCCCGATCTCATGCCGGCCGACATCATCGGCACGAATCTCATCATGGAGGATGAGCATGGCAGAAAACGGTTTCAGTTCGAACAGGGGCCGGTTTTCGCAAATATCGTTCTGGCGGACGAGATCAACCGCGCCACACCCAAGACGCAAAGCGCCCTGCTCGAAGCGATGCAGGAACGGCACGCCACCGTGGCCGGAGTGCAGCATCCGTTGCCCCGGCCGTTTCTGGTTCTGGCCACCCAGAATCCCATCGAAATGGAAGGCACGTATCCGTTGCCCGAGGCGCAACTCGACCGCTTTCTCCTCAAGCTTCATGTGGAATATCCCGATGCGGAGGAGTTGCACGAAATCCTGCAACGCACCACGCGCGAACACGCTCCCACGGTCGAGCCGGTCCGGCTGGAGAACGCCGCCGCTCTGCGCGATTTAGTTCGTTCCGTTCCGGCGGTGCGCGAAGTGGAGGCGCGCGCCATCCACTTGGTTCTGGCCACCCATCCCGACCGCGCCGAGGCCACGCCTCTCGCCAAAAAATTTGTCCGCTATGGTGCCAGTCCCCGGGGTGCTCAAGCCCTCATGCTTTGCGCCAAAATCAACGCCTTGCTCGACGGACGCTACCATGTGGCCAAGGACGATATTGATGCCTGGGCCATTCCCGCCCTGCGTCACCGCATCATTCTGAACTTCGAAGGCGAGGCCGAGGGCGTGACCTCCGAGGCGGTGGTGAAAGAAGCTTTGGCCCTCTAGTTTGGCCTCGGGCCGTTCTTTTTTCTACTTGGTTTGAAAGAGGCTTCGGGCGCTTTGATTTTCCACCGTGAAGAGCCCGCCGGCAATGGACGTCCCATCCGGTGCCGCGGCGAGAGCCATCACCGGGCCATTGAGCCGTGCGCTTTGCGCAGAAACGAGACCGTCCAGCGTGCCATCCGCTTTGAGCCGTGCCAGGCTGCGGCACGGCTGACCGAGGACGGTGTTGAAATTGCCCCCCACGACAATTTTGCCATCGCCCTGCACGGCCAGTGCGAGCACGACGCCGTTGGTTCCCGGTGCGCCGCTGGCCCCGCCGAAATTTTTGTCCACGCTGCCGTCCGTCTTATAGCGAGCCAGATTCATGGTTTCGACTTGTCCGGCCTGGGTGAAGAGACCGCCCACGATAATGCCGCCATCGGGTTGAATGGCCAGGGCATTAATCTGTCCGTTGACCCCGTTGGCCTGCTTCTCGGAGAAGGCGCGATCAAGCGACCCGTCGGCATTCAAACGCGCGATGTTGTTGCGGGGAATGCCGTTGACCGCAGTGAATTTTCCACCGATCACGATTTTGCCATCGGCCTGGACGGCCACGGCTTTCACCTCGCCATTGACGCCCTCGCCGCCGGAAAAAGCCGAGGACAGGGCGGCTTCACTTTGCGCATACGCAGCACCGACTGAGACGGCCAGAATAAGAAGAAACCATTTCATCCCGACACTCCACTCCTGAAAATGCCCGAAATCAAGCACTCACGCTTGATTTGCAGCAGGGAATACGCGAGTCTCGCCTTTTAAGCACTCGTAGCTCAACTGGATAGAGTGTCGGCCTCCGAAGCCGAAGGTTGTGGGTTCGACCCCCGCCGGGTGCAATTAAAAAACTGATTTTTAACGCTTTACAAAAAGGCGGTAGCAAATCGGAAGCAAGGGACTGGTTTTTTTGTCCCTATTGCGGCGGGTTCCGTCGCGACAGGCGCACTGCTGAATTCCACTGAAAAATAAAGAGCCACCTGCACCTCACCACCAACCCCGCCAGTCGCGCAGTTTCCCCAGGGCTTGCGCGCGGTGGCTGAGACGGTTCTTCACCTCAGCCGGCAGCTGACCGAAGGTTTCGCAGGAGCCAGCGGGGACAAACAGCGGATCATAACCGAAACCGCCGGCCCCTTTGCGTTCGTTCACGATGAGGCCTTCCACCGCGCCCTCGAACGCGGCCAGCTTGCGTCCGGCCCGTGCCAGCACGATCACGCAGCGGAAGCGCGCTGACCGCTCTTTTCCCCGCACCCCATCCAGATTACGTAAAAGCAAAGCGTTGTTGTCCGCAGCCGAGGCATCCGCTCCCGCATAGCGCGCGGAATACACTCCCGGCGCACCAGCAAGGGCATCCACCTCGAGGCCGGAATCATCCGCCATTACCCAACCTTCGAAGCGCTGCGAAGCCGACACCGCCTTGAGGGTGGCGTTGTCCTCGAACGTGATTCCGCTTTCCTCCACCGCCGGCATGTCCGGCAGGATCGTCAGATCGGAAACCGCAAACGCGGTGCCCAGGATGGCCCGGATTTCCTCCACTTTGTGGGTGTTTCGGGTCGAAACCAACAAACGATGGTTTTCATGTGTCGAAGTCTCTGCCATATTTCCACCCCTTTTCCCATGGCTGTCCAACGCAAGCAATTTCCCTTTCCTGAATTCGAATCCAAATGGCAGGGGCGCTGGTTCGACGAGGGTGCCTTTCGCGCGCCAAATCCCGGCGAGCCTGGCTTTGATGCAGAGAAGCCGAAATTCTACATCCTCGACATGTTCCCCTACCCCAGCGGCGAGGGTTTGCATGTCGGCCACGTCGAGGGCTACACCGCGACGGATATCATTTCGCGCTTCAAACGCATGCGCGGTTTCAACGTCCTGCATCCCATGGGTTGGGATGCCTTCGGCTTGCCCGCCGAGCAATTCGCCATCAAAACCGGTCAGCACCCGCGCGTGACCACAGCGCGCAATGTCGCCCGCTTCAAGGCCCAGTTGCAATCGCTCGGTTTCAGCTACGACTGGTCGCGCGAGATCAGCACGACCGACCCGGAGTATGTCCGATGGACGCAGTGGATTTTTCTCCAGCTCTACAACTCGTGGTTCAATCCCGCCACCAACAAGGCCGAACCCATCACCACGTTCCAAGGGGGTGATCCCGACTGCGTGCGACTGGCCTATGTGGCCGAAATGCCGGTGAACTGGTGCCAGGCTCTCGGCACCGTTCTCGCGAATGAAGAAGTGATTGATGGCCTGAGCGAAGTCGGCGGTCATCCGGTGGAACGCCGTCCGTTGCGTCAGTGGATGCTGCGCATCACCGCCTTTGCCGAGCGCTTGATCAAGGAGCTCGACGGCCTCGACTGGCCCGAGGGGATCAAGCTCCTGCAACGCAATTGGATCGGCCGTTCCGAGGGCGCGATGGTCTCGTTTGCGATCGGCAATTCCCCGCAGGGCTGCGAAGTCTTCACCACCCGGCCCGACACGCTTTTCGGCGCGACCTATATGGTATTGTCCCCCGAACACCCGCTGGTGGGCAAGATCACCACCGCCGCGCAGCGCGAAGCTGTGGAGGCTTACCAAAAGCAGGTTTCCTCGAAATCCGATCTCGAGCGCACCGAACTGGCCAAGGAAAAAACCGGTGTCTTCACCGGCGGATTCGCGGTGAATCCCGTCAATGGCGAACTCCTCCCCGTCTGGATCGCCGACTATGTGCTGGCGAGCTATGGCACCGGCGCCATCATGGCCGTGCCCGCGCATGACGAACGGGACCACGAATTCGCCAAAAAATTCGGCCTGAAAATCCTTCAGGTTGTGCAGCCTCCGGGTGAAGAGAACTGGCAGAGTTTCACCGGCGAGGGAAAGGCCGTGAACTCGGAGTTCCTCAATGGCCTCACCACCACCGAGGCGAAGAAAAAAATCATCGGCTGGCTCAAGGAAAAAAGCCTCGGCCGCGGCACGATCAATTACAAACTGCGCGACTGGCTTTTTTCGCGCCAGCGCTACTGGGGCGAGCCGTTCCCCATTGTCTGGGAAGGCGGAAAACACCGGGCTCTCGACGCCAGCGAACTCCCCGTCATTCAACCCGAGATGGAGGATTTTAAACCCACCGGCACCCCGGAGCCGCCGCTTTCCAAAGCGACCGAATGGCTGCGCTACTCCGAACAAGCCACCCGCGAAACCAACACCATGCCGCAATGGGCCGGCTCCTGCTGGTATTATCTGCGTTTCTGCGATCCAAAAAACACGGTGCAGTTCATCGGCAAGGAGGCCGAGCATTTCTGGATGGGGAATCAGGAACTCAAGAACTCAGGAACAGAAGATCAGAAATTCCAGGGCGGCGTGGACCTCTACGTTGGCGGCACGGAACACGCCGTGTTGCACCTGCTCTACGCGCGCTTCTGGCACAAGGCGCTCTTCGATCTCGGCCATCTCAGCACGCCCGAGCCATTCCAGCGACTGGTCAATCAGGGCATCATTCTCGGACCGGATAATCAAAAAATGTCCAAGAGCCGCGGCAACGTCGTGACCCCCGACATCGTGATTGAAGAATACGGTGCGGACTCGTTGCGTCTCTACGAAATGTTCATGGGTCCGCTCGAACAAATGAAACCCTGGAGCATGAAAGGCGTGGAAGGCGTTTATCGTTTCCTCGGGCGCGTCTGGCGCCTCGCCATGGAGGAAAATCAGGAGGGCAAATGGATCCTCTCGCCCAAACTCTCGAGCATTCCCTTGAGCGCTCAGCAACTTCGCGTCGCCCACGCCTCCATTAAGAAGGTCACCGAGGACATGGAGGCACTGGCCTTCAACACCGCCATTTCCCAGATGATGGTGCTCACCAATGAATTCGTCAACGCGACGCCCCGGCCTGTCGCCGCCCTGCAGGTTTTGCTGCCGCTCCTCTCCCCCTTCGCGCCCCACCTCGCCGAGGAACTCTGGGAACGCCTCGCGCAAAAATTTCCCGGCTTCGAGGGCCGCGCCTCCCTGCAAACATGGCCCGGATACGACGAAAAACTTCTCGTCGTCGAGGAAGCCGAACTGGTCGTGCAGATCAACGGCAAGGTCCGCGACCGCATCACGGCCAAGCGCGACGCCAGCGACGACGAACTCAAACAGGCAGCCCTGGACCTGCCCAAAGTCCAGGAGGGCATCGCGGGAAAAACCGTCGCCAAGGTCATCGTCATCCGCGGCAAGCTCATTAATATCGTCGTTCCATAGGTCCGGCTTGGCTGTGGCCGCCCGATCATGCTATCCACCCTGCGATGCGTCCCGATCTGACCCGAGCTTTTACCTTGCTGGAACTTCTGGCCGTGCTCGCCATCGTCGCCGCGCTGGCCACCATGGGACTTGGCGCGGGCGCCCGGACCATGGCGAAGGCAAACCAAGCGGATTCCGTGGCGCGTTTACGGACCTTGGGCCATGCCATTCATCTCTCCGCAGGCGAACACGACCAGTTGCTGCCCGGTCCGCTCTGGCCGGGGCAGGTCATGCAGTTCGATGTCGCTCGCGACGGCCGCCTCGTGCGCGATCTGGCCGAATATCTGAACATCGAAAGCAAAAGTCCACCCTACCTCGTCGAACGCATGATTCCCCGCGCTTATCGCCAGGCCATGCGCGGCACCAAAATGGAGGACGCCCGGATTTATATCATGAATACCGGTGTCGTGATGAACGCTCAGACCAATCAGCCTTTCGGCTCGCTCACCAGCAGCCCGATCCTCGCCCCCATGAAGCTCGGCGCTTTGACCGCCCTGCCGGCGGAGGAAAACTGGATGGCCTGCGAGGCCGATCAGCTCCATCCCTATGTCGTCACCGCACCCTGGAAGGCGAACACCCCGGCCCGGCCCGTTCATGACGGACGCCGCGCTCTGGTGCGATTCGACGGAAGCGTTGATTTGGAAAAAACCACACCCTGATTTGACCCACACCACATGCTGACTAAACCCGGCCCGTTTCTGATATTCCTTCTCGTTTTTTCCATCCTGCGAACCGCTGACGCGCAGGAACCCATCGCTTCCCGGGAACAGAATTTCCGCGTCGAACTGGTTGCCGACGGACTCACTGTCCCCTGGGGAATGGTGAAACTGCCCGATGGACGCTTCCTCGTCACCGAGCGGCGCGGAACCCTGCGCATCATCGAAAATGACACACTCCTCCCCCAGCCCGTCGAGGGCGTGCCTGCGGTCTGGGCGCAAGGACAGGGCGGGTTGCTCGACATCCAACTTCACCCGGACTACGCTAGGAACGGCTGGATCTATCTTTCTTTTTCCAAACCGATCGGCGATGGCGCGCTGACCGCAATTGCCCGCGCCAAACTCGAGGGAAACCGCCTGGTGGATCTGCAAATCCTCTTCGATCCGCCACCGGAGGAGGCGACAAAAGGAGGCGCGCATTTCGCAGGCCGCATGGCATTTGACGGACAGGGCCATCTCTTTTTTTCCATAGGCGACCGCGGCGATGTGACCACGCCGGCCAACAACGCGCAACGCCTCGACAACGTGAAGGGAAAAATCCACCGCATCTTCGACGACGGACGCATCCCGCCCGATAATCCGTTCATCAACACGCCCGGCGCCCGTCCCTCCATCTGGAGTTACGGCCACCGCAACCCGCAGGGACTCGTTTACGATTCCGCCACGAAGCGGCTCTGGGAGACCGAACACGGCCCGCGCGGCGGCGATGAACTCAACCTTATCCTCAAGGGCGCAAACTTCGGCTGGCCCGTCATCACCTACGGCATCAATTACAACGGCACCCCCATCACCGATCACACCTCCCAACTCGGCATGGAGCAACCCGCCGTTTATTGGGTGCCATCGATCGCCGCCTGCGGACTCGCCGTCTATCACGGCACCCGCTTCCCGAAATGGGAGGGAAACCTTTTCGCCGGCGCACTGGCCCACCAGAAAATCGTCCGCATCAAGCTCGAGGGCGAAAAAGTCGTCGAACAGGAAATCCTCCTGGAAAAAACCGGCCGTGTCCGCGACGTCCTGTGCTTTGACGACGGCTACCTCTACGTCCTCTACGAACAGCCCGGCCGGATCGTCCGACTCGTCCCGGAATCCTGAAAGCAAGCGAACGGGGGGAAAAGGAGGGGGTTAAACCCGGACCATCCGACCGGGAGGATCATTTTCGATGCGGGACCCTCAACACCCCGCTCTTGCCAAGGCGGAATCGTTTGATTCAATGCCATCAGGTTTCCCCTATGAAAAAGCGTCTTCTTTTCGTTGCGGCCTGCGCTCTCCTCGCCACGCAATCAGCCCCGGCCCAAACCGCCGGCTCGCTTCCCAAGAGTAATGACGAAGGACACTCCCGCTTCTGGGATTATTACAAGCCGACCCCCTCAAACTACATCGGCTCGACCGACTGGTGGAACGGGGAGGTGGCGCTCGGCGATTGGTGGGGCGTCCGCAACCTGCTTGATGACAGCGGCGTGGAAATCTCCGCCAGTTATACCAACAACATCGCAGGCAATCCTCTCGGCGGCATTGATCAGGGCTTCACCTATTGCGACAACATCAGCTTTGGCGTCGAACTCAACTTCGGCAAACTCATCGGCTGGCAGGGCATGACCCTTACGGTGAGCGGACTCAACCGCGACGGCAACAACCTGTCCCAGGATTACGTCGGCAACCAGTTCACCGTGCAGCAGGTTTACGGCGGATCCGCAGTGATGTTTTACGGGCTGGCTTTTGAGCAGAGACTTTTCGACGACAAGGTCAGCCTCAAATTCGGCCGCTTCGCCACCGGCGACGACTTTGCCTCCTCGCCGATTTACTGGCTCTACATGAACAACGGCATTGACGGCAACCCGCAGGCTCTGCCGGTCAACTCGCAATTCTCCGCCTACCCATGGGCCGTCTGGGGCGCACGCCTGCGCGTGGAACCCACCCCCGAATTCAACGGCATGCTCGGCATCTACCAAGTCTCCGACCGCATTTTTGTCCGCAACTATCACGGCCTCGATTGGAGCATCCGTCCGGACGACGGCGTCCAGTTGATCACCCAACTCGGATGGACGCCGGAGTTTTTCAAGCGTGCGGCGGACAGCGGCGCCACCAATGAAGGCAAGGCCATCGCGGATGGAAAATCCACCGGCAAAGCCGTGACGAAGTCGGAAATGAAAGGCTATCCTGGACACTACTGGCTCGGCGCGTATTACTCGCCGTGGGACTTCCAGCAATTCGGCACCACCGAACGCGCCTCGAACTCCTACGGCTTCTATGCGCACGCCGACCAGATGGTTTTTCAGGAATCCCCCGGCAGCGATCAGGGCATCACCATCTGGTCCGCCCTGGTCTTTTCGCCCCAGCAAAACATCGCCAAACTTCCCTTCCAGGCCAATGGCGGCGCGATTTACAAGGGCCTTATCCCCACCCGCGATGACGACTACACCTGCTTCGGAATTGTGTACGGAAAATTCAGCAGCAACTACGCCAGCAGCGTTTCCAGTGGTGGAGGCGGATATCCCAGCTACGAACTTGTCTTCGAGTGTAATTACAAAATCCAGATCAACAAATTCGCCTTCTTCCAGCCCGACTTGCAGTGGGTCGTGAATCCCGGCGGCACCGGCAACATTCCCAACGCGCTCATCATCGGCGCCCAAATGGGAATCACATTTTAAGACAAAATCAGCGCAGCCCGGTAGCGGCGGCAACGCAGGGCGCGAAGCGTCCGAAGCCAGGCTTACAAACCGGAAGTTTTCCGAAAGGCCATGGCCAAGAGCCGCCGCGCGGTGCCGTTTTTGAGTTAATCCGCCCTTCCCTAACGGACTTTTTCCATCTTCCAGGAAATCTCCGAAGTCGCGTCATCCACCATCAGCCAGGCGAAGGAGGCGGGAGCGCCCTTATCCGGCTTGCCGACGGTTCCGGGATTGAGCACCCGCGTTTCGCCAATCTTTTCATCGCGCGGCACATGGGTGTGGCCATGCAGCAAAAAATCCGCGCCGCCCGGACGCGAAGGAGGAATGTGAATGAGCCGGAAGGTTTTTCCCCCGCGCTCAAGCATCAGCCACGGCGGCAGGTCGAGCCCCCAGTCGTTGTTGCCCAACACGCCATAAAAAGGCCGGCCGATGGCTTGGACCGCGTTCAAGGTCGCCCAATCACAGAAGTCGCCCAGATGCCAGATCTCGTCGGCTTTTTGAAGCGCGCGCGCGACGGATTCGGGGAACTTTCCATGGGTGTCGGCAAGGACGGCGATGCGCATGGCGAGGTTTTATATGTGTCCGTTCAAGGTGATAAGCGAAATCGCCCCTAGGACGCCGGATGCGGATTTGACGGCGTCCCGCAAAACTTACAGACTTCGGCCAGCAAAATTTTATGTGGAAAACCGCTCATGAGCATGTCCTGAAGCTGATCGCCTACGAACCCGGCAAACCGGTCGAGGAACTGGCCCGTGAAATGGGCCTTGCGCCCTCGGACATCATCAAACTGGCCTCAAACGAAAATCCGCTCGGCCCCTCACCCATGGCACTCGCCGCCATGCATAATGCGCTGGAACGCGCGCACTTTTATCCCGACGGCGGCGGCTGGGCTCTGCGCAGTGCCATCGCGGACAAACTCGGCCTCGCCCGCGAAAATGTCGTCCTCGGCAATGGCTCGAATGAAATCATCGAGTTCATCGGCCACGCGTTTTTGCGGCCAGGCGACGAGGTCGTGACCGCGCGTCATGCCTTTGCCGTTTACACCCTCATGGCCCAGCTCTTCGGCGCCAAGACCGTGGAAGTGCCGGATCCGAATTACACCCACGACCTCCCCGCCATGCTCGCCGCCATCACGCCGCGAACCCGGCAGATCTTTGTGGCCAATCCCAACAACCCCACCGGGACCATTGTGGAACAGGACGCCATTGACCGCTTCATGGCCGAGGTGTCGCCGCATGTGCTGGTGATTTTTGACGAGGCTTATTATGAGTTCCTCGACAACCCGCCGGACACCCTGAAGTTCGTCCGCGCAGGCCGCAATGTCCTCATCCTGCGCACGTTTTCCAAGATTCAGGGTCTGGCCAACCTGCGCATTGGTTACGGTCTCGCCCCGAAGGAAATCGCGGACGTGTTGCAAAAAACCCGCCAGCCTTTCAACGCCAACGGCATCGCCCAGGCTGGTGCCCTGGCGGGTTTGCTCGATGAAGAACACATGCGCAACACCCGCGAAGTCACCCACGAGGGACGGACCTATTTGCAAAGCGAATTCGCCGCAATGGGGCTCGAATTCGTTCCGAGTGCGGCCAACTTCGTCCTCGTGAAAGTCGGCGACGGCGACGCGGTTTTTCAATACCTGCTCAAGCGCGGCCTCATCGTCCGGGCCATGCGGAGCTACAAATTGCCGGACTGGATTCGGGTTTCCGTCGGCACGATGGAACAAAACCGCCGCTTCATCGCCGAACTGCGCAAGCTGGATGGGGAGGGCCTGATCGCGCATCGCGCCACGGCCTGCGTCTGACGTGTTCGTCGAGGATACCATCGCGGCGATTTCCACCGCCCCCGGCGAGGGAGCAATTGCCGTGCTGCGGATTTCCGGCGGACGGGCCATAGCCATTGCGAAAAGCCTGTTCGCCTCAAAAAAACCCGCCGCAGACCTGAAAGAACGCACCTTGTATTTCGGCAGCTTCCGGGATGAAAAAGGCAAACTCGACGAAGGCTTGCTCGCGGTTTTTCCGGGCCCGCGCAGTTACACGGGCGAGGACATGGCGGAAATCCACTGCCACGGCGGCGTGCTGGTGGCGGCCCGTCTCTTGGAGTCCATCCTGGAACAGGGCGCCCGTGCGGCGGAACCCGGTGAATTTACCCAACGCGCCTTTATCAACGGCAAGATGGATCTGACCCAGGCCGAGGCCGTCATGGATGTCATCCGCGCCAGCACCACCCGCGCGCTGCACGCGGCGCAGGAACAGCTGGAAGGTCGCATCGGCAAGGAAATCACGGAGATCCGCACAGCCTTGCTCGGCGTGGTGGCCCATCTGGAAGCCTTCATTGATTTTCCCGAGGAAGGCATTGATCCCCACACCGGCCAGAAGCTTTTGGCCGACCTGCAAGGCATCCGGTTCCGCATCGAATCGTTGCTCGCCACCGCCCGCGAAGGAAAAATTCTGAGGGAAGGCGTGCGGCTCGTGCTGTGCGGCAAACCCAATGCCGGAAAGTCCAGCCTGCTCAACCGCCTGCTCGGCTTCGAACGCGCAATCGTCAGTGAGATTCCCGGCACCACCCGCGACACCATCGAGGAATTCGCCAGCCTGCGCGGCATCCCCTTCCGTATCACCGACACCGCCGGTCTCCGGGAAACCGGCGACGCAGTGGAACAAGAAGGCGTCACCCGCGCCCTCCGGGCCATCGAACAAGCCGACGTCGTCGTCCATGTTCTCGACGCAACCGCACCCCTGCAATCGGCGGTTTCAAAAATTGAGCTGGTTGCCCTGAACAAGGTTGACCTTCTTTCCACAGAGGAAATCGAAAATCGGAAATCGGAAATTGAAAATTCCCTGCCTGTTTCCGTCCTGACCGGCCAGGGCCTTGACGAACTCGTGCAAGCCATCGTGGACAAGGCCCTCAACAGCCACTCCACCGAGGCGCCCATGCTGGCGGCAATCAACGCACGACACCAAGCCTGCCTCAAACGCGCCGCCGATTTCCTGCTGCAAGCGGAGGACGGAATGCAAAGGCAATCCGCTCCGGAATTGGTTAGTGTGCCGCTGCGGGAGGCCTTGGATGCCGTGGGTGAAGTCGTGGGGACGACCGGTATCGAAGATATTCTCGGGCAAATCTTCCGCACATTCTGCATCGGAAAATGAATCTTTACGCCGACCTGCTCCGCCCGCTTTTATTCCGCCTCGATGCGGAAAAGGCCCATCATCTGACTCTGGCCTTGTTGGAGAAAACACCTCCCGCACTCCTCCGCACCTTCCTCGCAGCCAAGGCAGCTGCCGCGCCGCGAACTTTCTTCGGCGTCACGTTTCCCAATCCCGTCGGACTCGCCGCCGGGATGGACAAAAACGCTCTCGCCCTCCCGGCCTGGGAGGCGTTGGGATTTGGCTTCATCGAAATCGGCACCATCACGGCACACGCCCAGCCCGGAAATCCCGTGCCAAGGCTTTTTCGCTATCCCGAACAATGCGCGCTGATCAACCGCATGGGTTTTAACAATGAGGGCGCGGAGGCCGTCGCACAAAGACTCCTCCGACTCAAGGATTCCGGTCGCTGGCCGCGGATTCCCGTGGGCGTGAATCTCGGGA
>Ga0114978_10002791_pt1 | contig 14395 bp, 22 predicted proteins | sample S_140212_EF_Meta_FD_87027 | JGI IMG/M metagenome (GOLD analysis project Ga0114978, IMG submission 87027) | Freshwater microbial communities from Lake Simoncouche, Canada to study carbon cycling - S_140212_EF_MetaG | ecosystem: Environmental > Aquatic > Freshwater > Lake | place: Lake...
AGTTGGTTTATACGAGCCAAAATATCGCGGTTGGTCAGCTGAAGAAGTCTACGATGATTTAGAAAAGAATGCAGATAAGATCGACATCGATGACCTAGTAGATCAATTACTCGACGAACACTTGGATGGTGACGGCGAAGGTGGTGAAGGTGAAGAAGGCGATGAAGAGAAAGAAGGTAAAGGTCGCCCTAAACTAAGTGAGGAAGAACGTAAACAGATCCGTGATGAGATCAAAGAAGCAGTCATGACTGCCGCTCAAACTGCGGGTGCAGGTAACTTACCTAGTGGTGTTAAGCGTATGATCAAAGATCTAACAGCACCACAATTAGATTGGCGAGCCTTGTTACAACAACAGATCCAAAGCACACTGCGCACTGACTATACTTGGGCACGTGCAAGTCGTAAAGGTTGGGACATGGATGCCATCATGCCAGGCAGTGACTGGGACAAAGAGATTGATATCTGTGTAGCCATTGACACATCAGGTTCAATGAGTGATGTCATGCTAAAAGATATCTTAAGTGAAGTCAAAGGTATTATGGAAAGTTACCAAAGTTTCCGTTTACACTTATGGAGTTTCGACACTGATGTGTATCCAGAAGGTGCCAAGGTATTCACAGCTGATAATTTAGATGAGATCATGGATTGGGAACCTCTAGGTGGTGGTGGTACAGACTTCGAAGCTAACTGGAAATACATGCGTGAGAACGATATACAACCTAAGAAGTTTATCATGTTCACAGATGGTTATCCATTTGGATCTTGGGGTGAACCAGACTACTGTGATACCATGTTCGTTATCCACGGTTCAACTACTATTGAAGCACCGTTTGGCATCACTACCTACTATGAACTAAGCAAAGAACATGCTTAAACATGGTGAAGCGAATCCTCTAAACGTGCATCAATTGAGAAGGGTGCATCACTGCCCACCTCATTTTGAGCAGGTCATGTTTGAACCTTACGCTACAGAAAAACAAATCACAGATTGGCTCTACGAAAACCTTGAAGGGCGTTTCTATGTAGGCAATATAGATGTAGCACGTACTCCGGGCGGTAAGCCTATAGATCGTAACTTATTAGTGGCTTTTGAACTCGCTAGCGAAGCCAGCTATTTCAGCCTAATACTGCCAACTATAAACACCATCTAAGAAATTTTTCCACCTCTCATCTAGCTGTTAAATAGAATTGTCCCCTAAGGAGAATTTAGATAATGGCAAAGAAAGAAACAGCAAAAACAACTAAAGAAGAGTTAGATCAAGCAATTGGTCGAACTACCGCACAACCTGCACAACAACCAGCACCTAGTCTTACACTACAAGATCTAGTGTTAGTTGCACAGATCATCCAACTTACCACACAACGTGGTGCGTTCAAAGCTGAAGAACTAGCTGATGTTGGTGGTTTGTATAACAAACTAATTACTTTTTTACAAAGTACAGGCGCATTAACGCCGCCAGCAGCACCAACAGAGGAAACAAACTAAAATGATTAAACACGTAGGTAAACACAATCAAAAAAGAGTTGCGATCGTATACAGAACAGTTCCAGATGAAGATCACATGGCACTAGTAGCATACGCAGATTCTATGCCATCAATGATACATGATGAAGTGATGAAAGTTATCGAAAGCGACATAGGACAAAATGCTAAAGAACTAGCAGATGCACTATTCCGAACAACAATGGCTGATGGTACTAATTGCCTAACAACCTTACACAAAGGTGGCTTGTTAAAGAAGGTTCCATGTAATCAAGTTATTGTTACTCCAACTGCTAAATCAACCTGTCGCTTAGATGAACTTAATAATCTACTTAAGAAAATTGAAGATGGTGGCGATGCAGCTGCTACACTAGCCGACATGGACAAGAATCGTGGCATCCGTGGTGCTAATCCAAATGTTAAAGAAGGGCGTGAAGTTGGACAGCCAGCAAAGCCTTTCACTGGCACAACATCAGCCGATATGTCTAATGATGTATTAAGTGATGCGGATCTAGCAACTCAACGCACAGCACAAGCTGAAAAAATGGAAGCTGATGCTAAATCATTGCTAGCCGAAGCCAAACGTTTAAAACAAGAAGCTACTCAACTTTTACAACCTAAGGCTAAGAATGTCCGAGCAACCAAAAAAGCCACAGCGTAATAAAGGCAGTAAGAAGATTACATTAAATCACGCTAAACGGTGGAAAGATATAGTTGAAGGCGTCGATAAACGCCAGGTACCAATCAGCATACTTCAGAATATCGAAGTTAAACTAGTTGATGGTACTAAGATTGATATTGACGTTAAGAAACTCATCCAAGAAGGCATGGATCCAACAGAAATTGAAGAAATGCTAGATGACAAGTTTAATCAACTTGATGCTTATATTGAAAATGTAGATTTCTTAATCGACATCGAAAAAGTTCAAGACGCTGTGCAACCCGAGACCGACAAGGTACTAAAAGGCCTATGATTTGTAGCATATTAGCTTCAACCAACTTAGGTGGAATAGGGAATAGAGGTACCTTACCTTGGCCCAAGCACACACAGGATATGATTTGGTTTAAAGAGCATACTGAGAACCAAATCGTGGTCATGGGCCGCCGTACTTGGGATGATCCCAAGATGCCCAAACCACTACCTAATCGTGTTAATTATGTTGTCAGCAGTCGTCATGTAGATAAAGAATACCAACACCTAGTGCGTTGGATTCCAGGTGATGCTGTAGATAACATCAAATCAATCCAAAAACAAAATCCAAAACAGAATGTGTTCGTCATTGGTGGTCAACAACTGTATGAAGCCACTGAACCAATCATCGAACGTGTATATCTTACACGTATGAAAGGTGCTTGGTTCGCTGATACACGTATTGATTTGGAACGCTATCTAGCATGTTTCCGCATCTACAGTGTCCGTCCAGGAAATAACTGCACCTATGAAATTTGGAATCGCGTGTTATTCTAGTTGACACAGTATAGCAGACCTGCTATAATAGTAAAATGAAAACTTATCTTGAATCTCAGATATCAAAGCGCCAATGGCGGTATGAACGTCCTCATCGTGTGAGGTTGTTCAGTCACGCTATACATTTTAAGAATGCCAGCGAATTGACTGCTCGTCAGATCTATTTACAGTGTGCAGGCCACTTTAGCACCACTGATGAATATCGTTGGGTAGAAGAAAACAACATCGAGATTGATTATTTCTTTGACGATCAAATTACCAGCTGGCACAAAACTGTGCTATTCTATGCAGATTTAAGTGAATCGGAATATGTTGATTACGCACTTAGATTCTTTAAGCACGGGGAGGAATGGAAATGAAACTGCTACTAGTCTTGCTATTAATGTTTCCATTGACCACTGTGGCCGTGTGTGAGCGTGAAGAAACCCTATATACTAATAGTGTTAGTCTACATGTTAAAGTAAAAGAACTACACGAAACTAGTAAACGGTTATTTGAACACAAGCAATTATCAGCAGCTAAACTAGTTGAGAGTTTCTCCCTGTTAAAAAGAACATTTGACATGGTGATTAAATCGCAACATCTTTATTATGAATGTAAAACAAGGACCATGGTATGAAAAAGGTAGTAGGATATATACTAAGTTGGATATTATATTGGTTGGGTGATTTAATTGGCCGCCTAATGCTGTGGTCTGATTGGTGGTGGATGTATCCTACTTACAATAGAATAATGTTGTGGAGTGGTAAGGTCCAAGATTGGGCAGAGAATACTAAACCGTGGAGTAAAATAAAATGAAAGTTTATATAAGCAAGTATAGAGATCATTGGCTAAGTCCATACACGATCTGCGAGAAACTTTGCTGGTGGCGTGAGATTGACTATGATGAGCCTTGGGTCAAACGTGTGGTCAAGATATTAGGTCCTGTCATGGACGTATATAAAAAGATTTTAGACTTTGTCCATCCACCCGTTAACTATGTTAAGATCGATCATTATGACACATGGAGCATGGACACAACGCTAACTCCTATCATCTTACCTATGTTGAAACAACTTAAAGAAACCAAACACGGTGCGCCATTCACTGAAGATGCGGATGTACCAGAACGTTTACGTAGCACCACTCCTGCAGCACAAAAGGCCAAGAAAGAATCATGGGACACTGACGGCAATCACTTTAAACGTTGGGATTGGATCTTGGACGAGATGATCTGGGCGTTTGAACAACTAGCCGACGATGATTGGGAGGCACAATTCCATACAGGTACTAGTGATATCGTATGGGTTCCTAGCAAAGAGCTTGATGCTAAAGGTAAACCTCGGACCTATGAAATGAAAGCGGGTCCTAAAGACACCCGCAAGTGGGATAAGAAAGGCTATAATAAACACAGTGCTCGTATAGACAACGGAACACGCTTGTTTGGCAAATACTTTAGGGCTCTTTGGGATTGAGAGTTTATCTAAAACCTTTGCCGCTAGAACATGAACTGAGAAACAAACCATTGAAAGGTTCGTTTTATCATGCTACCAATGGTAAATTTAGTCGTGAAGTATTTTCTAGTTATGGTATAGCTAATAAGACCTACAATGATTTAGGTCCAGCTTGGACCGACGGTGAAGAGTTTTATTTTGAGATAGCAGATGAAATACATAGTTCACACAATTGAGATGGGTGATGTAGAAGATCCTGAGATCTATGCCGCAGAACCTATACTAGCGTTTGAAAAGACTGATAAAGGTCGTTGGCTAATGACCAATAGTTATAAGCAATTAGAGTTTACTATACAGCCAAATAGTCGCACCTACGGTTGGAAAATATCTATTTGGAGTTATTTAAACGATCGAGACTTAGTGTTTTATAAATTAAAATGGGGAGAAGCAGAAGATGAGTTATGATATTTTAAAAGCCGCATTAGAAAAAAAGAAAGCCGCTAATGCACCAGTTAAGAAAGGTAGCAAGGTTGACAATAAAAGTCCTGGGGCACACTCGCAGGTTACTTCAAACAAGCCTGCTAAAAAATCAGCTGGAAGGGGAAGGTAGTGAAGTTTTTAGTTACAGGTGGTGCTGGGTTTATAGGACATAATGTTGTTCGCATACTTGAACAGCAAGGGCACGAATGTATCGTCATTGATACCTGCACTGACTATGGATTTATTCCCAAAGAAGAATTAACTTATTTGGTAGACAATCGCCTTAAACGTATCAATGCTCGGGTAAAAAAGATTGACATACGTGAAGTTACGTTTGTGGATACTATATTCAAAACCTATGAGCCAGATGTGGTCATACATATGGCTAGTTTTCCTAGACAGAAAGTAGTTGAACAAAATCCATTATTAGCCAGTGACGTAATGTCCAATGGTCTAGTTAATCTATTAGAAAAAAGCAAACAACATAAAGTTAAGAAGTTTGTTTATATTTCAAGTAGCATGGTCTACGGTGACTTTACCGCAGATGTATTAGAAGCACACCCATGCCGGCCACAAGGGCAATATGGTATCATGAAACTCATGGGCGAGAAACTAGTAGAAGACTACGCACGGCAAGGTGCATTTGATTATACTATCATCCGCCCAAGTGCTGTCTACGGTGAATGGGACGTCGAGGATCGTGTGGTTAGTAAGTTTATGACGACTGCCATGCGTGGTGAAACATTAAAAGTCAAAGGTGCTGATGAAGTGCTTGACTTTACCTACGTAGAAGACACCGCTCAGGGTATTGTACTTGCCGCAACCCAAGACATTTCAAATGGTAAAGTATACAATATCACACGCAGTGACGAAAAGCAATACACTCTTAAAGATGCTGCTGAGCTGGCTATTAAGATTGCCGGTAAAGGTACATTAGAAATACAAGATCGTGATCTTAGTTTTCCTAAACGTGGTAGACTTAGTATTATGTTAGCACAACGTGACTTAGGTTATAGTCCACAAGTAGGTGTAGAAGAAGGTTTTCAAAGGTATTATGACTGGTACTCCCAAAATCCCATTCTTTGGCGTAGATAGACAATACAACGATCTACGTGAAGAGATCTTAGATGCTACTGATCTGGTCTATGCCTCTGGCCAGGTGCTTGACGGACCTAGGACAAAACTCTTTGAACAAACTATCGCTAAGATGACTGAACGCAAATATGCTGTTGCGGTCAACAGTGGAACACAGGCATTGATATTTGCTCTACGTGCTCTAGATGATAATATCAAATTAGACAATGTATTAATTCCTAGTCAAAGTTACGTCGCTACAGTTAATTCAGTATTAGAAGCTGGATATGATCCTGTGTTCTGTGATGTAGATCCCATCAGTGGGATCATGGATCTTAATACTATTCCCCTACATTCTAGTAATATCAGTGCTATGATGTATGTTAATTTATTTGGTAACATACTTGATCAAGAACGTTTAATTACCTACCAGGAAATATTTGCTGATGGTAAGATACCTGTTATCGAAGATGCCGCACAAAGTTTTGGTGCATACTATCGCGGTGTTCCCAGCGGTAAGTTGGGTGATATTAGTATCTTAAGTTTTGACCCTACAAAGAATCTAAACAACTATGGTAGTGGTGGTATGATATTAACCGACGATCCAGACCATGCTGAAATGTGTTGTAGTCTGCGTGACAATGGCAAAGCCTACGCTCACAATGTCACAGGCACTAACAGTAAGATGAGTGAATCGGACTGTGCGCAGATGTTGGTCAAATTAAAATACTTTGATCAGTGGCAAGCACGTCGAGCCGAAATAGCAGAATACTATACTACAGAATTGGATGGCTATGTAGAATTAATTCCTATAGATCCAAACGTTGAACATGCTTGGAGTAAGTTTGTTGTACATCACCATAGCCGTAATGTATTAAACATTGATTTATCTGATAAGGGCGTTGAAACTAAAATACATTATCCTATACCACTACATCTACACCCAGTGTCATATGTCAACAATGATGTAGGAATATTAGAAGGTGCTGAACAGTTTAGTCGTACTTGCCTAAGTTTACCTATCTATCCAGAATTAGAAGACTACGAAGTTGAATATATCGTTGATGCTATCAAACAGAGTATCTACTAGCGTAGTATTCTCGTAACCACGCCCATTCAAAGCTCCGCATTAGCTCCGTGTAATCACCGTTGACTTCATCGTAATACTCTAAAGCATCGCGTGCACCTTGAAGACTAGATTCTGCACAGTTACCTTCAGCAGTTGTTAGCCAAATATCTAAACGATATCTACTTTCAATACTACCTGTCTTTTCTGCATCATCTTTAAGTTTAATACACTCTCTAAACGCAGTGCGCCATGTTAGTTCTGGTGTAGTATTATAATGAGCGATGGCACTTATACGAGGAACCACAGCGTGTGCCTTGCTTAGAGTAAAGTCTAATCCTGAAGCATCGGTGTCTAATACCAATTGACGATTATAAGCAATAACACCCATGTGTCCGTATTCTAATCCATTTACAGGGTTACGACTGTTGAATATATAATGCTTGGGTTCTTGTAACCAATCTGGTTGCCATGCCCAATCAAAATCTTCTACTACTTCCAATTTAGCAAACACAGTAAAGAACCATGGAGTACTACTTAACTCAGCGGCCGCTTTGTATGCTAGGGCACGACCATCAACATTCATCACTCGTTTAACACTACGGCCACAGGTGTTAACCAAATGATTATACCAACGTTCTGCTTCAGGTTCTCCGTTGCTGATGTAGATAATATCCAGCAAATTAGGTGTTAAATACTCTTGTTTTTGCTTTAAAACGTGTGGATAATCGTAGATTTGACACTGGATCTTGCCGGTTATATCACGTGGTGCTAGCGATACACTCCCGCTGTCATTAAATGAATAGAACACACGATCTCGCCATAACGGAGCCGGAAAGTCTACAGTTTGATTAATAGAAACATAAGGTGCTGTAAACTTATAATTGTTTAGTTCTGTGGTAATGTCTTCGGTAACAGTTTTTAATACAGGCCAAGGCAATCTGGGCACACCTGGATAATGGTAATTAACATCCTTGTACCATTCTAATAGTGGTATGTCTTGTTGCTGGCGGAATTCTTCTACATTTATTAAGAATGTATCACCAAACTTTTCATAACTACTGTGCCAACAGTGTAGTTGATAACTTTCCCAAGGCACTGCACGATATTCAAAATCAAAGTCAGTATAATCACAGCAACTAGCAACCACCCAAATCCAGGGTGTGCGAGCTCGTGTAACGCAACGACGAATAGTATCTAAATGATTGTCGTAATATCGTACAATTTGACTGTGAGGTAGTTGGGTTTGTATAGTGCGGACATTAGTATCATGCCCACCCATGTCCATTATGAATACGTCGTACATTATTCTTCTAGGATATTAATTAAATCAGCAATGACTGGAGCCCATTTGTCACTGGCAAATTCATCAATACGTAGATCGTATTCTTCTTCTGTGGGCCGCTCAAAGATTGCATTAGTATCAGCAAAACGTCCTTTAGGAATAGTATCTAACCATATAGTCATAGTAGCATCAAATACACTACGTAATTCTCGAGTTGGGCAAACAAAATCACAAATAGTTATAAATCCAGCTTCAACACATCGATCAGCTAATAAACGCATACGTGCAGCTTGGCGCTTTCTCCCCTCATCACTGAAGTCCCAATCGTTGCATTCTTTGCGTACTTCATCTGCATTAAGCCACTCTGCAGGACCATTTTTATGTAATTCTGCTAGTAATTTTTCTGCTAAGGTAGTTTTACCACTACCAGGTAATCCCATAATTAATATTTTCATAATTTCTTGTATTCCTGATAAAAGTCTTCCATTACATCTCGATGCCACCATCCGCAAAAATGTTGATTGTCTCTGGCTTTAAGATATCCATAATGGTCATGATTTTTTATTGCAACATCTACATCTATAGAAATAAGTTCAAATTTATAAATTTCTTTTAACATATCTATTATTAATTTATTTTTTGTCTGATTGTTATATGCATTATTTTCTTCAAAGAATATAGATAGATTTTTATTATCTTCCCAAGGCCCATTAAAGTATGTACCAATTTTTTCTTGTCCATGATGATAGGTTTCAAATCGATTCGCATTAGGCCATAATATTGCAACAATCGCAGGCCTAAGGATTGGAATCATATTAACAGCTAGTCTTGCAACAGTGTCTGCACTGGCACCACCTAAACCAGCATTATATACCAAATGTTTAGGGAAATACTTGTTACCTAATTGTTCTGGCCAATTGTCATGAACAGGAATGCCAACACCAACTGTGTGGCTACACCCTAATGTTAATAAAATAGGATTATCAGTTTGTATTTCAAACTCTCTACTTCTAAATCCTTGGTTATTATATTTGTAATTTAGGCTATGTTCGGCCCAATTTGGCGACGGATTTTTATCATAATTTTCTTTTGTGTCCGAATCAGTCAGACTAAACCACATCTTCTGACCCGGTGGATAAGTTCCTAAATCTAATGTACCGCCTAATTCCCAATAATTCTTCATGATACAACTCTCACACCATATAACGTTTCAAAGCGGTCAGCATCTGCACGGTCGTTGACCATGGGCTCACCACGGATATTTAGACTAGTATTTAACAGCATAGGACAACCAGTCCACTCAAACCATGCTTCTAATAACTGTCTTATCCCACTGCCATCTTTAGGCACAGTCTGTACACGACTAGTTTTATCAGCATGGATAATAGCAGGAAACTCCTCAGGTTTTTTACAATATGCCACGGCCTGCATATATCTACTAGTAGGCCACCCGAGAGGCATATCAAAATACTCATGCGCTAATTCTTCTAATATAACAGGAGCAAATGGTCGGAATTCTTGGCGGCGTTTGATAGCATTTACCTTGTCTTTAATTTCAGTGCCACGCGGGTCCGCTAATAAACTACGATTACCTAATGCCCTAGGGCCAAACTCTGCACGACCACTAGCAACCCCTACAATCTTATTTGTTACTAATTCACTTAGTAATTCTTTAACAGGATAAGGACCGGCTATGTCTGTTCCTAGATAAGCATTCTTCCAATTTAACCGTTTACCATAGCTTAGTGCCGCGGCACCTAGACTACTACCACAATCACCAGGGTTAGGCATGATCCAAATATTTTTAAAGTATGGGCCTATCAGATCATTGGCTTTACAGTTCAGCGCCACTCCGCCCATATAGACCAGATTACCTGTTTGATCTAGTTCTTCAGCACGTAGCATGATATGATGTAGACATTGTTCTAGTGTATATTGCGCACTGGCAGCTATTTCAAAGTCGGTCATACCTGGATGGTATTCATCACAGCCAACGTGTAGATTTTGTCTAAACTTTAAGTCATGTGCATCAGCTAAGAAATCACCATACATGTTAGCATCATACATGGCATAAGCAGCCATGCCCATTAAAATATATTCTTCATCTAAGGGTTTAAGTCCAGCACGCTGAGTCATAGCTGAATAAAACAATCCTAGACTATGTGGGTACTTCTGGCTCCATAGTTTCTTATATACTGCTTTACCATTGACATATTCAGCTGACCATATACTAGCCGTGTCCCATTCACCTATAGCATCAATGACAACCACAGTAGCACGATCATATGGACTGGTTTGAAAGCCTGCGGCCGCATGTGACTTGTGATGGCCGTGATATTCGATGTCTGGTGGATTTTTATTTGGCCAAATTTTACGTATTTTATCTTCAATGCTAGGGTCAAATAAATCTTTGTATTGCCCAGCATATAATTGGCGAGTTTTCTTTAACCAAGGGCGTTCATAATAGGCGATACGATCTGGTATACCACAATATGTGAAACAGTCAGCAAGAATCTCACGAGTGAGCTCACTGTCGTGTTTCTTTTTACTATAGCGTTCTGCATGACCTGCAAACAAAATCTCACCATCATTGATGAGTGTTATGCCTGCATCATGAAATCCGGCTGAGATGCCTAATATATTCATATACTATTTTTGATGCCTCTGCGTGAGACTCTTCCAGTGGATGAGTTGTTCCAAAAGGAAAATTGTTTTCTTTAGCCCATTCATAAAATCCAAGATTCACAGGAAACCATAGCCAATTTTTAAAATTTATTTGTTTTAAAAGTGTTTTTAATGTTTGATCATCGTTAAAGTGATCAACATTAGTTAATCCGTGATCTACACTGGTAAACAGATAAGGTATGTTTTTCATTTCTAAATATTGTTGCAACATCACTATTTCGCTCAATGATGTATAAAGTTCCCAATATTCAAATGACCCTACATAATGATAAAATATCTTAGCAAATTGTGAAATCCCTAATTTTTTATCCCCCAATATTTTATCTACATGCCATTTAAATATTACAGGATTATCTACATGAAATTCTTTCTTTATATCTTCTACGTTATCGAGTATGGACCAAGCTGTTATTTGTTCCCACGAATTATCAAATTTAAATTCATATCTACCACAAAATGTCCAGGTGACTATTACTAATCCTATGTCGAGTGTTGTTTCACAGGCATCCATAGTTAGCCTTCTTATTGCACTGTTTGACGCACCGGGCAATGCTACACATTGATAATCCATATTAATTTTTTTAGCTATTAGTGCCGGATATGTAAATAGGCTAGGTTGTTGACTACTATCTCGTAATTCGTTTCCGTAGGTAAAACTATCACCGCTAGCAATTAAAATAGACATAATGATTTTATATATTGATAAATTTTTTCAGCTACTATTTCGTGGCCCTTATCAAGAAAATGATTCCCTGGCCCGCTCGGTGTTTTATATGTCCACTCCATCATTGATTCATCAGGCCAACCCACATAGAATTTACTGTCGATTTGTTTGATTAAATCTTGATTTTCTTTATAATTTTTTTGATTAGCTTGGTGATTGCCAAAACTATCTAACATTAGATAATGTTTACCACTGGTTTCTAAAAATTTTTGAGCTAGTATTATGTTTAGCAAATATTGTCTATATAGATAATCATCATCATGATGTTTGGTGAAATAGTCAACTAGGTCGACTCTCCACGGAGCATAATGATTATGTAATTTGCCGTCACACCCCGGCCACAAATCATAAAACCCATTTTCATCGGCCATTTCAAATCGCGCATAATGGCTCCAAGCAATAATTACCATATCATAGTTGTTGACTTGTTCTACACAATACCTTACCATACGAGTGTTGCCACTCCCAGGTCGAGCTAAATTAGTAAGATCAAATTCTAATCGATTAGCCAATAGATTAGGCCAAGCAGCCGTTAAATCTGCTAGTTCAGCTCCATAGGTAAAACTATCACCAACTGTTAATAGACGCATTATTTGTAAATGAAAGGATCTCTTTTACGTAATTCTTTTAACTTTTTACGATAGGCTATTTCTAGCTTGATTCGATTATATAGATTTTTTAACCAACTCATTGAATTTCTCCTTAATTAATTCTGCAGCATCTCGATGTGCTTGTTCCAATGGATGCCCATCCGACCCTATACTATACTTATTTTCCACAGCCCATTGGTAAAATCCTCTTGGTTGTTGAGTATCATTGATGCCTGTTCCGGCCGGAAACATATACCAATGATCCCAATTGGTTTTAGGATTTAAAAACTCTATTAGGCAGTTGTCTACACAGGTAAACAGATATGGTATTTGGTGATGGTCACAGTGCTGTTGAAAATCTAATATGACTCCAGAACTTGTATATATTGTATCTCTACTAGGCCAAGTCCAACAAACAATAACTAATTTAGGCGTATCTGTGTCTATTTCTTTTTTAACTCGGTTGGCGATTTCATAATTGCTAATACCAGGATATGCAGCACATACATAGTTTTCACCGGCTAACAATGCCGGAAAAGTATTGCGACTATACCCGTTAGGCCCACCATGAGGACTATCAGCAAGTTCGCTTCCCCATATCATGCTATCACCCCCGGCTACTATGATCATATCCCGGTCTCATTTTGTCTATTTGTTGCTGTTTATAGTTAGGGTCACTCCAACAATATTCGTAAGTATTCATTATTTGATTATCTATTTGAATTTTATATATGTCTAGATGATCACTTAACATTTTTCTAATTTCATTTTGATCTTCAGTACCAAAACTTTTTATTAAATCTATTTTGCCAATTGGTAAATATCCCAGACTAAGAGTAGGATCTTTTGAATTTGTATTGTTACTTACCAACCATTGAGTAAATTCGTCTTGTTGTTTAGTATGCCACGGGGAATTATCATCACCGTAAATAATATCTCTTCCCCATTCTATATCAAATTCACCACTGAAATATTTTAATTCTGTAATGGCTTCACATATTGTCTTTGTTAAGGTTGGTGCACCTTCATCTCGGAATACCTCAAACAGTGTTTTACCTATTTGTGTCCAATGCATATAAACGTGCCCAAATCTTCTATCATATCCGTTCTTTAAAAAAAGTTCTCTATGTTCATCAAGCAGTGTATATCTTGGGCACTGTAAAAATGTAGTAATTTGGCTAGGACGAATCCATTCCGGATTAGTAGTTTGTTTTCTTTTGCTTAATAAGAAACTTTCAATTTCATGGCAGATATTATTTATTTGACGGATAGCATATTTGGTTTCGTGATCGGCACGTCGATAAAAACTGCTCAGATTCTCAACTGTGCCTTGTAGAATTTCAAAATGATTGTGTAATATATTAAGTAATTCTTGATTAGGCTCTAAATCAAATTGAATATTATCTAGTGTATAGTTTTCGTTAATTTTATAATCAGTGAAAAAATTATTAATCACGTTAATAGACAAGTTTAATTCATTGATTAAATATTTTAAATCTCTAGCAGTGTCGGGAAATCCTAAAAAACAGAAATTTTTCTCAAGTTGATTGTTATTTTGGAGAATATTTTTAAGTGCCTGTACCCAATCATAGGCCAATTGGCTGTTGTCGGCAACGATATAATAATCCAATTGATCAGTGTAATCTAAAGGATTTCGTAGTGTTACCTTAACAGTCGATTGATTGATACCATTCAAATGCATCGCGTCTTTCCAATAAAATGTTGGCCAATGTGAGTTTGTCTTGGCGGATACTCTCTAATTGTAGCATACGACGTTTACCTTCTGCAAGAGCAGATCGCCATGAGTCTGGATATTGTTCTTGAAAGGTTGGGCGTAGTTTAAGTTGGATTAGTATGTCCTTTAGTGAGCTATTTTGCAGGTGACCTGCAGGGTCTTGGCTAACCAGTAGTTCATCTATCCAAGGATGTAATATATCTTTAGGTAGGGCCAAAGGCGACAAGATAATATCAGGACTAAAACTAAAGACAACTTTGGCTAAGATGTCTACACCCAATTCTGTAGATAACTTCTCAATATTACGAAGTTCAAACATACCCGGTAGGGTAAGTGTAAAGTCTATTCTTGCTTGTCTACGGTGAGTAGAGA
>Ga0114978_10002792_pt1 | contig 14394 bp, 12 predicted proteins | sample S_140212_EF_Meta_FD_87027 | JGI IMG/M metagenome (GOLD analysis project Ga0114978, IMG submission 87027) | Freshwater microbial communities from Lake Simoncouche, Canada to study carbon cycling - S_140212_EF_MetaG | ecosystem: Environmental > Aquatic > Freshwater > Lake | place: Lake...
CAATGAGTAAATTATTTAGCACAAATGATGAGTATGAGATTGAAATCGGAATTAACGATTTGAGATATTTATTAAAAGAAAAAAAATCAATCGAACTTAAATATAATAAATTAAAAGAAGATATGAAAAATACAATCAAGTATGTTGCAGCAGGATTCCAATCATCTAATTTCCCAATATCATTAACAGAACAAAAAAATGTGTTTCGTGATTATAATAAATTTATTGGTAATAGAGAGAGTGATGTCGTCGATACATCTATGTTTATAGGTCCATCCTCATTAACTCTTCAAAAAACAAACTTAATCGATGACCCAGAAAATTTAAATTCGTCCGTATTAGAAAACTTTTGCGTGTCAGATAAAGCAGACGGAGACAGAAAATTATTAATTATTTCTATGTCGGGGCGGGTTTACTTTATAACGATGAATATGAATATTCAATATACGGGCGCTATTTGTATGGATACAAAAATGTATGGAACTATTATTGATGGCGAACACATTTTATATGATAAAAACAAAAGATATATTAATTTATATGCAGCGTTTGACATTTATTTTATATCTAAAAAAGATGTGCGAAAATTACCATTTATTTCACAAACCGATTGTAGGTATGTAATATTAAATCAGATTATGAGTAATATCAAATTTAAATATGAATCTGATACAGAACAGGCCGCATTTATTGTGAAGAAATTTTATCCTTCTACTAAATCAGACACCATTTATTCGTGTTGCGCCAAGTTATTTAAATCAATCGAGGCGCATTCATGTCCATATGAGACCGATGGAATTATATTTACATCAAATGTGCTTGGTGTTGGTATGGAAACTAAAGACGATACGTTAAAAAATAAAAAATATACTTGGAAGCATAGTTTTAAATGGAAACCTCCTGAGTTTAATACTATTGATTTCTTGGTAAAAGTTAAGCGTATTGGCGCACAAGATGATATTGAATATATTAATGATGCGGGCAACGTTCAACCTTATAAAATATTAAATTTATTTGTTGGATATAATGAAAAAAAGGACGGACATTTAAATCCGCAGCAATTAATGTTTGATGGGATTACGACAAGGGGAGGCGAGGCAATATACGCGCCAGTATTGTTTACACCGACATCTCCGATTGACCCATTCGCACATATTTGTTATATACCACTTAAAAATGATAGTAGTGGCGAGATGAAAATGTTTACAGAAAATAATGAAGCAATCGATACAGATATTGTTATAGAATTTAAATATGTTAAAAATGAGGACAGACGTATGTCATGGGTTCCTTTGAGAATTCGTTATGAAAAAACAGATGATTATAAAAAAAAGAAATCATTTGGAAATGCATATCATGTCGCAAATAGTAATTGGCATACGATTCATAATCCCGTAACAAAAGAAATGCTTATTGCGCCTACCCCTATAGTATTAGATGACGATGATGTATATTATAATGTGGATGAGGGGAGTTCTAAAACAGAACAATTAAAAACATTTCATAATATGGGCGTAAAGCGCCTTATAATAGATAGTGTATGTAAACCAGGCACAACATTAATTGATTTTGCTGTAGGTAGAGGAGGCGATTTATATAAATGGAATTCAAATAAAGTTAAGTTCGTATTAGGTATTGATATTTCAAAAGACAATATTCATAATCCTAAAGGCGGCGTATGCGCGAGATATCTAGGTCTTAAAAAGAAATGGAGTAATTTAATAGATGCCTTATTTATCCACGGTGATACATCTAAAATAATATTAAATGGAGATTTTGCGATGGATGATGATAAACAAGAAGAAACAAATAGTAAGTTTGTTATTGAGCAAGTAATGGGTATTGGAAAACGAAATGATAGTCACGGACAATATATATCACAATTATTCGGTGTAAGTTCAGACTTATTTGACGTAGGGTCAATACAATTCGCAATACATTATATGTTTAAAGATTTATTCACTATTCATAATTTCTTAAAAAATTGCAGTGATATGATTAAAGTAGGCGGGTATTTAATCGGGACCTGCTATGATGGCGAGTCCGTATTTAAAAAATTAGAATCAATACCAGATGGAGAATCAAGCGATTTATATGTAAAAGAAAAACGGATTTGGTCGATTAAAAAACATTATAATAACGAAGAGTTCACAAAAGAGAATTGTTTGGGTTATACTATAGGCGTATATCAAGAATCTATTAATAAAGAATTTGATGAATATTTAGTTCATTTCCCTTATTTTATAGAAATGATGGGAAATTATGGATTTATGCCACACTCGCCCGTTAAGGAGTTAGAACCAATTGCTACATTCGAAAGTATATATAAAAAGGGCGGATATGTTATGACACCAATAGAACAACAAATATCATTCTTAAATAAATATTTTATATTTAAAAAGGTTCGCTCTGTAGCAACTACTCAAATACACGACCAATTTACTAAAGGTGAAGAAGTCTCTTACAATATAGGCAAACCTGTAAAATTAAATAAAAAGATTGTATTAAAAAAATAGTATAAATGAATGTAATGTATTTTAACTAGATGAATAGTTATAATATAAATGAAGTAGTAACACTTATACCCGAATTAAATATTAGAATTGATACACCAATGTATTATATTAACGAAACATTGCGTAATTATACGCATAATATTAAATTAGAAATTGACCCAATTATTGACTTATGGGATAAAAATAAAAAGTATTCTAATCCATATGAGTTTATTAATACAAATTATGATGCATCTACATGCTGTATATGTTCGTATAAACCTATTTCAAGGGCATTTTTTAAAATGATTGAAATTATAAATCATTATAATTTTTATTTTGATAAGAATATTAAAAGTTTTCATTTGGCAGAAGGACCCGGCGGATTTATAGAAGCACTGCAATATATACGCAACAATAATTATGATATGTATTATGGTATAACTTTAATGGTGGGTAACAAGGATGTCCCTAAATGGGATAAATCCAATTATTTTTTAAGTAAACATTCAAATGTAATTATAGAGAGAGGCGCAGATAAAACCGGAAATTTATATAATATTGATAATCTGTTATATATTCGCGACCATTATAAACATAGTATGGATTTTATAACGGGCGATGGTGGGTTTGATTTTAGTGTAGACTTTAATAAACAAGAAGAGAGTTCATTAAATCTTATTTTCGCCGAAATTTGTTTTGCAATGGTTTTACAAAAAAAAGGGGGGTCATTTATATTGAAAGTATTTGATACATTTAGTTCATTATCAATAGAATTATTATATTTATTAACTTATTTGTATGAAACTGTAAGTATTACTAAACCGCTTCCAAGTAGACCAGCGAATTCAGAAAAATATATAGTATGTTTGAACTTTAAAATGGTGCCAAATCTTAATGTATTAATACAAAATATAATTGTCAAGTTTCATTTGATTTCAACAAATAGTATAACTTCTATATTGGATATTACTATATCCAATTGTTTTTTAGATAAAATAAAAGAAATAAACTCTATATACGGACAATCTCAAATAGAAAATATAATGAATATTATAACCTATATAACTGATAAAAATAAATATGATAAATATGAACAAATAAAAAAGGCGTATTTATCTAAATGTATTAAATGGTGTAAAAAAAATAATTTGCCATTAAATGATTTATACCTTTAAACACGCTTGTTCTAATTTTTTATTTGGGTTATATGGTACACGATTCATTGCATCATTTTTCCTTTTAGAAACATAATTTGATGCAACTACTGAGTCAATCGTATTAAATGTATTATTATTTCTTTTATACACTACACATTTTGTTTTAGAATCATCAGTATTACATATGGTGGATTTATATAAATTTTGTTCTTTATCTATTACTTGTCCGACCATCATATTTTGTTCATATGTTTTACATCTCTTTTGTAAATACTGTTTAGTAGTTGAGCAATAAGTTGAACCATATATAGTTGATCCTGACCGTCTTATATTATGTGACCCCCCTACACATCCCTTTTCTGTATCAACTCCTATACATTTATTGGTAGAGAGAAGTTGGTCGTAAATTATATTACAATGTTCTAAATCATCAGTATAAACGGATGTGCTTGGATTTTCAATATCTGTAATAGTTATTTTAGTGGAATTAGATTCATAATGAGGCATTAATTGTTTACGCCAATGTTTAATCGGGTTGGGTTTTCCAAATGAACCTACAAATAAATCGGTTGTTGTATTATTAAATGGTCTACTATTTACTGGCGCGGCTACTCTCTTTTGAGTCCCTCCTTTTCCATAATATGTATAAAGCATTATATAAACATAAAAGAAAATATTATTATTATATAATGGAACAAACATATGAAATGACTATACCAGATAAAGTATATTTAATATCTTGTGCCTTATTATTTGTGGGTATGTTATTTATGGCGGGTGAAAAACTTAAGTAGTATCTACAGTAGACCTGCCAGCAATCGTGGATATGGCAATGTCTTTAATATCACACGGCACATCCGCATCTGTGTGAGGCGTGCATTTGGAGTCTTTAGTAATATCATAATTAGGAGGTGTATAATCCATCATTTTTTTAGGATTTTTAAGTTTTTCTGTTTCCTTACGTTTTGCTACATCAATATTACGGTGTATATCGTGTAATATATAAAGTATTAAATAGGAGTAATTATATTTAAGAGGATTTTTTATTCCATTTTTTGGTATTATAAACGCATCTTCTATTTTTTCTTTCATCTCTTTCATCTTTCCTGTATCTTGAATTTTACTAAATTGGTCTTGTTTGTAAAATATTTTATTAAAATGGTCGCTATTATGCCTTTCAGTTGAATTATATAATTTGATTTGATTTTCTATATATGCTTTATCTTTACAATTTATAGATATATAGTCAGACTCCCTTAAATATGAAAAATTTTCCGCTATTTTTTTATAATAATATTTATAAATTAAACAACACGCGTCGTTATAATTTTGTTTTCCTACTGCGTCTAATTTATTTATATATCTTAAATATTTATTACGTTGTATATATTTAGATTTATAAATTTGCTTTAAAAGGGTTGTATCTTCATATATTCTAGCAAATGTTTTTATAATAAATCCAAATAATGGATTCCCCTTAAAATACTTTAATTTTTCCGTATATTTTTTTATTTGTTCTTGTACTTTACTCGTATCATCCGGCGCTGCTAGTTTATTTTGCGTATTAGATGACTCCCCTATTGTGTTCATATTTTGTTGCGCTTGGTCAATAGTAGATGTTAATGGAGTTGCTGCGCCTATTAATGGCGTCATATTACCCTTACCATTTAACGCGTTCATATTTTGTTGCGCTTGACCAATTGTAGATGTTAACGGAGTCGCTGCGCCTATTAATGGCGTAATGTTATTCGTTTTAACAACATTACCTTGAGCAACATTGCCTTGATTTGTCGCTTTAACAACATTACCTTGAGCAACATTGCCTTGATTTGTCGCTTTAACAACATTACCTTTCGCCTCAGCAACATTTCCTTGACCTTGCACATCAACTAACTTGCCTTTTGCCTCTGCTATCTTACTTTGCGCTTGACCTTGCACCTCAGTAATCTTTCCTTTTGCTTCATCAAACTTGCCTTTTGCTTCAGCTATCTTACTTTGCACAACTGCCATCTTACTTTGCGCTTGACTTTTCACATCATCCATTTTTCTTTTTGCTTCATCAAACTTGCCTTTCACGCCGTCCATCTTGCCTTTTGCTTCAGCCATTTTACTTTGCACAACTGCCATCTTTCCTTTTGCTTGACTAATCATACCAACCAACCCACCCATGCCACCAATCTTTATTGTATTTCTTTTAATTTTTCTTTTAGTTTTTCTTTTTTTGATTGTCATATATTATTATGATATTAAAATCAACGGCGCCTGACTGACATTAAAGATACATATGCACCATTATGGTCATTACCCCCAAAACTAGTATCTTTATAATTTTGATTTAAACTGGATAGATTTTTAAATCTAGTAAATAAAGAACTATCATTTACATATTTACTATTTCCAGATTCTAATGGTATTTGTCTAGGCGTGTAACCAAGTGTTTCTATATTGCACGCTTCATTGCTAACGCCATCTTTATTTAAACGAATATGTATATTTACGTCGCCAATCTGATTGCACCCACCGCAAGATTGATATTTACGACCTAAAGGGTCGCCCAAATTTTGGGATGCCCTAAATGGACCCACCATTGATTTACATACAGTAGTTCCGTTAAACTTAACTACATTTGATTTAAACGCCTTTCGTAGTATTTTTCGCCTTAAAGCGACATCACCTCCAACCATAGTAGAACCAAACCCAACTAATGGAGTAGACATTATAGTATACAACTATATATAAAAAATAATTAATATCATATTTATTTTATTTTATTATGTCATAATTCGCGGGACAACATTCATAGAAATTAACTCTTGAAATAATAATTTACAACTAAATGGTATTTCAACATATGAGAATTCCGTTTTATTATCGCAAACATTACACAAGTGTATATGTTTTTCATTATTATAAATCGCAATGAGACCACACGTTTTACACACGTGAACTCCATATTTATCTGATACATCATATATTCGTTCGCGTGTAAATCTTGATGCGCCGTGTGAAATCATACAATCGCGCTCCATTTCGCCGAAACGAAGACCGCCATCCCGACTGCGCCCTTCTGCCGGTTGGCGAGTAAGATTAACCATTGGTCCAATACATCTGCTGTGCTGCTTGTCATTAACCATATGTTTAAGTCGCTGATAATATACAGGTCCAATAAATATATTTGTTTCTATTTGTTCGCCCGTTTTACCGTCATATAATAGTTCATTTCCTTTTGATTCATAATTATGCTTTTGTAATTCCTTAAATATAGTTTTCATATCCAATTCACCAAAACTCGTTCCATCTCCAAACAATCCAAGTTCAAGAAGTAATTTGCCTAGCAATGTTTCTTTTAATTGGGCGATTGTCATTCGCGACGGAATTGCGTGCGGATTAATAATAAGGTCTGGTCTTAGACCGTCCTTTGTAAATGGCATATCTTCTTCGCTAATAATATTACCAATAGTTCCCTTTTGTCCGTGCCTACTGCTAAATTTATCACCAATATTCGGTTTTCTTAAAGTGCGCAATCGCTCTTTACAGAAATTATATCCATCGCCATTTCGGTTAATACATACATCGTCCACATATGTTTCTTCGTCAGTTCGGTGGATTTTACTTTCATCACTATACTTAATCAATTTGGAGTTGTCGTTTTTATTTTCACGAATAACAACAACTTTCGCTATAATAATATCCTTATCTTCCACGAGTGCGTTTTTATCCATTACTCCGGACTTATTAATTTTATCATAGTTGCCAAACTTCATATTCTTGGTTGTCATCTTATTTGGTTTCATTCTGATTTCTTCTTCTCCATTTACCTTTTTATCCTCGTCCTTTTCTGTATGATAAATAGTCGCGTGAAATAATCCTCTATCAATGCTTCCTTGATTAAATAAAATGCTGTCTTCTTGATTAAATCCGCTATGAGTCATAATAGCGACAATTACTTGATTTCCTGATGGCAATTTATTTAATTGTAGCATATTCATAATGCGGGTTTCTACTAATGGTCGCATCGTATAATTTAAAACATATGCCGTTTTATCAAACCGTTTATGAAAATTAGATACATAAATCCCGATTGCTTGTTTACCCATTGCGCACTGATACGTATTACGCGGAGATTGGTTATGCTCAGGAAATGGAATACAAGATGCCAATACACCGAAAATTGTGCTGGGGTGTATTTCGCAATGCGTATATGAGTAGGTCCTATCCATATATTTCGGTTTTGTAGCAACCATAGAATATAATTGTTCTTCTGGGTCAACATACTCAATAACGGATTCATCTATTTTTAAATTAATAAGTAAATCTTCCCAAGATAAAGTCTTTTGTTGAATAGATTTTATAATTTCGTGAGTAATTGCTAAATGATTATTTTTTACTTTAAATAGAGGTCGTAGTAATCGTCCGCATTCATTTGTTACGCATATTTCCTTTAGTTTGTAATTAAAGACAATTGACGTATAAATGCTAATAATTCCCCTATATTTTTTATTCTTTAAATCTTGAAATACTTCAATTGGTTTATCAGTCACGCCAACCCACCGACCATTTACGATTACCTTTACTTTATCATATAAATTGCCATTTTCAAGCGTTTGAATGTGCCGACTAAGACAATCATAAATAGACGTGCTATCCGAATATCCAGATACAATTGTTAAATAACTCAAATTTTTTACAACTCCTACTGATTGACCTTCTGGTGTTTCCGCCGGACAAAGAAACCCCCAAGATGTCCCGTGTAATTTTCGCGGTTCAATTAATTTGCCGCTTTTATCAATGGGTGTATTAACTCGTCGGAGATGACTTAGGGTAGAAACATATGTCAAACGATTCAATACTTGTGCGACACCCACTTTATTAGAGTTCAGATGCTTGATTCCGAAATCACCTGTAGACAGGGCACGCTTTAGTCCATTTTCAATAGTAGAAGATTTCACAATTTTATAAATATTAGTCAATGTAATAATATTTGTATAATCTTCGCTGGATTTCCATGACCCATTATTAATCTCTCGTATAACTTGCTTTTGAATATCTTTTACAACCTTATTAAAGTAATTTCTGAATAAATTATTAAGGAGTGTCCCTGTAAGTTCAATTCTTTTATTTTGGTATGCGTCCCTATCGTCGCTCGGTATTTGCCCCAATGCGGATTTAATAATTTTATAAGTCATATATCCAAGCAAATATATACGCTCTATTTGTAATTTACAATTGGGAAACAAATCATTGGTTAACACATCAATCGCAAATTCTCTCTTCTTTTTTTGCCCTTCATCCTTATCCATATTAATCGGCGTATAAATAACAGAACCCGTAATATATTTAATACTCTCTTCTTGGTCGATATATTCACTTGCCTGTGAAATAGACGCCTTCAAATAATTAACAACACCGATATTGTCCTCTTTAGTAATATCCAAACAAATTACATTACAAATTTCTTTATCGCTTTTAAGACCCAATGCGCGAAATAGAATAAACAATGGAATCGGTCGTTTTAATCGCGGAAGTTGAACTAAAATCTCATTGCCAAATGTATTTAATTTAGAAGAAATCATCATATAAATCTGTTTAGGTGAAATACATTTCCAATCAGGCACTGCCCTCATTTCGGCGCTCCATAACCACTTATGGTTTGGTTTTTGTTTATAACAAAATATTTTATTATCTGCTGGTTTTTCTTGCCCGAGACAAGTTTTTTCTGAACCATTAATAATAAAATATCCTCCGGGGTCCATGCTACACTCCTCAATTTTATCGGGGTGAATATGTCCGTATTGATTTAAAATACATATACAAGATTTAAGCATAATTGGGATTTTGCCGAATTGTATTTTAGACAATTTTACGTGTTTATTTTCTTCCTTTTCCAAACTATTACCAGTCCTAATAATATATTGAATATTTAAGTCCAATGTAAAATTAGACGTATACGTAAAATTTCGTAGACGAGCATTATTCGGAAACATCAATTTAGTTGCCCCATTATTTTCGTGAATTTCTGGACGATATATACACAAATTATCAAAATTAATAATAATTTCTAAACGATACGTTTTAAACTCCTTTATATAATCCTGACTTGACCTAATTACAAGTGGATTAAACATCTCAACCGTTTTCTTTATCTGATTCTTAATAAAATCATTGTAAGATTCTATTTGGTGCTTTACCAATTGATGTAAATGTTTGTTTTCAAAATAGGATTCAATCACAGTCCAACAATCTTTAGCGTTGTACTCTTGGTCTTGACGATCCATTTGTTACAATTATATATTGTTATTTTTTTAATTCAATTTTATATGTTAAAGATTATTATTTTTTTTGTATTTGTCTGTATATGAGTAAACTTAGGACGATTTCAATTGACCCGCAATTTTTAAGTATATCTAAAAAAAGGCATACCGTTAAAAGTAATATGCCTTTAAGTGAGGTTAAATTAAATTCTAATAATATTAGAGAATTATTATTAGAAAAGTTAAGACAACATAAAAAAAATAAAAAAACTCAAAAATCACCAATGGTTCAATTAAACTCAATGGAAGAACAACTAAAAATGGAAGAAAATATAATAAAATTAGAACCATCTGTAGATAAAAAGGTAGAAACCATATTTCCTGATACAAATACAGATTTGCTTAATAATGAAATAAATAAAATGGAACATATGATTACTGCAAATGACGCCGATAAACCGTATGGAACCGATAAACCGTATGGAACCGATAAACCGTATGGAACCGATAAACCGTATGGAAATTTAAAAAATGGATTAAAACCGACATTTAAAACTTGGAATCATCCAAATATAAATAGTTCATCTAACCCAATTCGTAATGACACGATGCACAATGACACGACGCACAATGCATCAATGCCAGAAGAAATAAAACCCACTATTGAGGAAATAGAAGTTAAAAAAACATTTCAACTTGGACGGAATAAAAAGGCGCGAACTGTAAGTGTATTAATTAAAAATAATTCTACTCGTAAAAAAGTAGAATGTGAGAGACTTAATTATAAAAAAACTAATTTATCAACGATAAAAAATTATTTAAAAAAACAACAATTAATTAAGTTTGGTTCAACCGCACCCAATCAATTATTGCGTGATATGTATGAAAACTCAAAATTATGTTGTGAAATTATTAATGAAAATCCACAAGTAATCGTTCATAATTTTAAAGAAGAGTAGTCCTACAACACGGGCAGGTTTGATTCCTATTTAACCAACGAATTAATGAATTACGTTTAAATGTATGTCTGCACGCGTTTATCATAATAACATTATCGGTTGGCGTAAATATATCGTGTGTAATAGGGCAAGTTGTATTTATGGGATTTAATAATGTTCCATATGCACCGATTGTTATAAGATGCGCTATATTTGAAATATCAAATGCAACATCAATTGTTCGTCGGGGTGCTAAAAGATTTATAAGTTGAACATCTATTTCAACGCTGCCCTGACTACGTATATTTTCTTCGTGTAATTCCATAAGTGCTAACATCCTCGATATATTTTCACTACTTCTTATCAGCAGACTCTCTCTATGTTCCATTTTTATATATTATATTTAATTTTGTTTATATGTTAAAAGAGATTAAAGTTATTTATTTTAACTTTTTAATGGATAAAGTCGGGTTAGGTTATTCCGGATTATCAAATTTAGGGAATACGTGTTATTTAAATTCTACATTACAAATTTTATCAAATATACCTGAACTGAATAATTATTTAAATAAAATGCAAAATTACAATGATTGTATAGATAAATTACTAACGATTGAATGGTTATCACTTTATAATATGATGTGGTCTACAAATTGTATTATATCTCCGAATCGTTTTGTTCATTTTGTCAGAGAGATTTCACTTAAAAAAGAGTCGCTCTTTAGTGGTAATGACCAAAACGATGCGGTTGAATATTTTTATTTTGTAATAGACTGTATACATAACTCTCTAAATAATACGGATAATATAATTTTAAAGAAGACCCAATATAATATAATTGATAAAGCAATTGATTTATATGAAACCTCTAATAAGTCAATTATTCATTCATTATTTTCATCATTCGTTATGCTAAATTATATAAATCAAGATACTTTACAATGCGAATTTAATAAAGTAGAACCAAGTTTTACTATTGAAATTAGTATACCCATTACAAATGACCATCTTACTATTGAAAACTGTATAGAATATACATTTAAACCCGAAAATATGCCTGACCCATGGTTTGATGATAAAACGAAAACTCATAAAAAATTAATAAAAAATACAAAATTATGTTATCTTCCTAAACTATTAGTAATACATTTAAAAAGATGGAATCATAATTTACATAAAAATAGACAAATCATTCATCACAATAACATATTAAATCTATATCCATATACAATAAATAATGATGAGGATAATTGCGAATATGAATTATTTGGTGTAATAAATCATCAAGGGAATGTATTAGGAGGGCATTATTATACATATGTAAAAAAAAACACATGGGTATGTTTTAATGACGCATCTGTTACGAATATAAATAATATAGTTAACGCAGATAATTATTGTTTGTTTTATAGAAAAATAAAATAAACATTCAATATAAATGACATCGGTTAATGTCGATGAAGATAGTCAAATACCATCTTATGATTCATTTAATATGTTAGGAAATAATAAATTACCTTTTATTATTTTATTAATTGTTGTTATTTTTATTTATATATTTTTATTTAGTTTTTTAAATAATATGTCAGTAGATAATGAAAATACTAAATGGTGGGTATTATTACTAGAAATCATACTTGTTATCGTGTTAATTATTGTAGTCGCATTAAATATGAATTATCTTACAGAGTATAATTTTAGCGCTGAAATTAAAAATTTATTTTCAAATAAATTGACAGAAGTTAATGTAAGAGTTGATGATGAAGACGTGGATGAAAAAAAAACAGAATGTAAATATACAGATTCTAGCAGTGGCGAAGTATTTAATATACCACAAAATAAATATACATACGACCAAGCAAAAGAAGTATGCAGTGAATTAAATGCGCGATTAGCAACTTATACTGAAGTTGAATCAGCGTATAATGCGGGCGGAAATTGGTGTAGTTATGGGTGGTCTGACGAACAAATGGCATTATTTCCTACACAAAAAGATGTATATAATAAATTAAAGGCGATACCGGGGCACGGGCACGACTGTGGAAGACCTGGTGTAAATGGCGGATATATTGGTAATAAAAATTATAAATTTGGAATTAATTGTTATGGTAAAAAACCACATTATACCGATAAAGACAAAAACTTATGGGATAATTACAGTTATTCGCCCTCAATGACAGACGCAAGTTATAATGATATAAGTAATAATACTACAACTTCCATAAGTAATATTTTAATATCATCCTTCAATAAATCAAAATGGAGTTATGAATAAATCTTTTTAGTATTTCTAATTATACTCTTTTTAGTTTTAGTAGTTCGTTTTGGTTTAAACTTTTTATATTCAGTTTCAAAGTTTGATATGTGTTTTATATATTTATTTTTTTCTGGTATAGATGGTTTAACATAAAGACCAAGTGGAATTAACATATTATATATAGAACATATAAAATGTTATGATTTTTGCGTCATAAATAATAATTATTATTAATAAATAAGTATAATGAATATTTTAGAAAATTACGATAAAGAAAAAATAAAGATTAGCGAACCTTACAATATAGATGATGATAATTATTTCTGTAAATTTAGTTATAATAATATGCCATTTGTAGTTAAAACAAATAAAATATGTTATTTAAAACCTCGTCAAAAAAATTCAAATAATTATATAAACATTTCTTTAACAAGTCCAGATTATTTATTATGGTTTGAAAATCTTTATAAAGATTGTATACATTTAGTATTTAAAAAATCTGATGATTGGTTTGAAGAAAAATTAAGTTTTTCAGATATTGAGTTTTCATTCATAAATCCGCTTAAAAGTAATATTAAGGATGCTTGTTTTGACATCCAGTGTATTACAGATGAAAATAGACTCCATATAGTAGATTCAAATAATAATGTTCTTAATTTAGATAATATTATAGAATCAAAGGTAATACCTACTTTTCATATTAAAGGAGTAAAATTTAATAGTAAACACTTTTTATTTGAAATTGAATTAAATAATTTATATATTATTTTAGAAGATATTTTAGAAGAACCTTTAATTGAACAAAATGAGGATACACCTGAAACGAATGCGCCTGTAGAAACGAATGCGCCTGTAGAAACGAATGCGCCTGTAGAAACGAATGCGCCTGTAGAAACGAATGCGCCCGTAACACAAATAAATTATGAGTCCGATGATTTAGAATTAAACGAATATAATATGCCAACTGATAATTTAGAAAACACAAATATTAATATAGATAATAATGATTTTTTTAAAGTATATAACATAATAAATACTAGAATTAAGGACGATATGATTAAACATTTAAGAGATATTTTTATTCAAAAAAAAATAAGAAATGATATTGATTTAAATGAAATGATAGACGACGAAGATGAAAATTAGCATTTTAACAATTTTTTTTATAATATAAGTTTATATAATGAAATTGGCAATGTTTAGTTTAAAAGGACAAAATAACATTTTAAACATAATTCTTGTTCTAGGATTAATTATTGTAATTGCTGTATTGGTTAGATATAATACTACTAA
>Ga0114978_10002793_pt1 | contig 14392 bp, 13 predicted proteins | sample S_140212_EF_Meta_FD_87027 | JGI IMG/M metagenome (GOLD analysis project Ga0114978, IMG submission 87027) | Freshwater microbial communities from Lake Simoncouche, Canada to study carbon cycling - S_140212_EF_MetaG | ecosystem: Environmental > Aquatic > Freshwater > Lake | place: Lake...
ACCCCGAGTAAGCCGAAAATCCAGCCTTGGGGATGATCATGCAGCGCATCCGCCTGAACATTCGCGGCCAAAGCGACGCCATCAAGCAAAGTGTGCAGCGAAAGTCCCAGAAAAATTCCAATCCAGCTGGACCCCTTGAGCGTTGGTCCAGCCCCTGCGCTGCTGTGATGACCGTGATCATGATCATGGTCGTGATCATGGTCGTGGTCGTGATCATGATCATGGTCGTGATCGTGTGCAGAGTCGTGACCATGAGGGCCATCTTCTTCGGCGGGTCCATGACTGTGAAAATGAAACATTCTCAGCATGAAGAAGGTCAGCAAAAGCCCGAACATGAGCCAGTTCATGCAGTAGTCAATGGAAAAGGAGGGATCTTTTCCGCCGGTTGTCATCACAATGACGGCGTGGGGAAGCTGATGGAAGATCCCAACACCGAGCATAAAGCCACCGACCACACTGACAAGCACCTGCATGCGTGTGTGGGTCAGCCGGATCATTAACGGCAGCATTCCGCCGCAAAGCGACGAGACCGCAATTAAACCGCAATAAATTGTCAGCAGAATCAAGGTTGTCGAAGTCAATGCACCGGTGGGGACGGAGTGATTAACACCTGCGATTCCCAGCGTCAGCGGGAACGAAAAGAAATTCCAAAACCAATGAGAACCCATTGAGGGTATCCTTCGTCGTCGCTCGAAAACTAGTCTCTTCGCGGGGAAAAACGATCACTCAGAACGTCCCTGATCCTCAGCCCGATCCCCACCCGCGATGAAGCGGGGGGAATCCTTGGCCCAGGGTTAACGCGGTTAACGAAAACCGCGTCGACGCGAAAGACTGTATCGTTCCAAGGCTTCAATGATAATTGGAAAGGCCGTCTTGGCCTCGGTGAGTTCATCCACTTCGACCGCTTTTCCTTCGAGTGTTTTATAATCCTGAAAAAAGCGACGAATCATGGCGAGCTTATGAGTCGGCAGTTCCGAGGCTTCCCGAAAGGAATTGTACTCGGGGTCATGCACCGCGACGGCCAGAACTTTATGGTCTCGTTTTCCACAGTCAACCATGGTCATTAAGCCAATCGCACGGGCTTCAACGAGTGTGAGGGGGTCGACGGGCTCTTGACACAATACCAAGACATCCAAAGGGTCGTCATCTTCGGCCAGCGTTTGGGGAATGAATCCGTAATTCGCGGGATAGTAGACCGCCGAATGGAGCATGCGATCAAGTCGCAACATCCCTGTGGATTTATCGAGTTCGTATTTGACACTCGACCCCCGCGGAATCTCGATCACCGAAGTGAATTCCAGGGGAAGTTGTTCTCCCGGTGTGACATCGTGCCAAGCGTGTGTCATTCTCTGTTTCTCCGCAGGTCAGGTGTGATCAAATCCGAATGTTTTTCGCGAAGATTGGCCAAAAACGATAAAACCGCAGTTTGTGGCCGTTCACCAGGAATTCTCGTCACCAGAAAATTCTCGAACTCAGCAGCGCCGACCTCTAGCGCGGCATCAGCAATCCACCTGGTTCCTCAAAATCAGCCCTCTCTGCAAGGGATTCAAGATTCCGAACACGAGCTATCAAAGTGTAACAGCCGGTGAAAGCCCTGCAAACCGTCTCTGGATAACGCCTGGAAGGATCCCGTCATGACGAGATCCTTCCAGGCGTCATCACTGCGTGAAGCAACGAAAAATCCCAAGTCATCGACTTGGGATTTTTTTCGGGATGCCCAATCGCGGAATCGCTTGGATGCGTTCAGTATGGCACAACCGGCTAGTTTCTCGGGGATCAGCCCCATTGACAGCGGTTGCCAGTGGCAAGACCGCAATCTCTTGGGATCAGCGAGCGGGAGTCCAGACCGCCTGTCGACCATTCGCAGGCCGGGTGAATTTGGACGAGGTGCTTGGTGCTGCGGGGGCTGGTGGTGCCATAAAAACGGGTGAGCTGGTCGAGACCTGCTGAATCGGAGCAGGGTTGCCTGCCGTTGGCAGAGATTCTGCACCCGAGATGACGTTTCCTGGCAATCGCTGAAACTCTTCATACGAAACCATCTGCGGCTGCTGACCTTTTCCCGGTACGAACATCGTCGTCGGTTCGTTGCCAGTCGGCATCGGGGGATTCGGTGCATAGTTGGAAGGATTTTCGGGTACCGGCTGTGGAACCGTTGAGGATGGTGGTACAGGGGGAATCATGGTTGGAGACGTATTGTACGACGGAGCGTACGATGGAGCATACGAAGGGGCACTCATGCTGGGCATGCTTGGATAATTTGCTGATTGAGCACAGCCACAGCTTGGCGATGCGGGCATTCCCCCCATCATTGGTGACATGCTCATCTGTGAACTGCTCATTTGTGGGCTGCCGCAGGATCCGCCGCAGCTGCTGGTTTCTGGGGATCCGTATGAAGAAAAGCTGTAAGGATCGGTGATGTCACCACCGTAGGCCCCACACCCCCCGCAGGTGCAAGTGTTTTCCCAGCCATATCCCCGATTGAAGTGGGATTTAAACAGTTTCGTCATCGAACATCCGCGAGCGGGAGCGCCGCCGCAGGGATCGCAAGCATCCGAAACCAGACCACGGCTGCAGCAGCAACCAACCATCGAGAGCGACATCAACGCGGCGGTGAAAAATCGCAGTAGTTTCATTCGGAAGTCCTACCCAAATCCATGTCAGATCGTCGTACAAAACCTTGTACCCTCTATTATCGGCGACACTCTTGGCGGACTTTAACGATTGCAGAGAATTTTTCGTTTTTTCCGATTTCAACGATCTGCCGCAAGGCTTAAACCAATAAACACTTACGGAAAGGCGACCAGAAAACTGTCAAAAAATGCCGAATTTTCCGGAATTCTCGTGAACCTTTTTCACGTTTCACGGGTCTTATCCACAACGCTGTTGAGCGGTTTGGTTCTGCTCAAACTGCCATTCGTGGGGCACGATCCACGAAATTGACCTCTGTTGCGGGCTTCACCCCCCCAAAAAAAAGAATTTTTCACTCTCGTTTCCTGGAGACTGCGGCGACCGCAGGAGGTATCACGATGCAAGCTTCTAATCGCAATCCGAAACAACTCGCCAACACCTATGCCGGCTTTAAAGCTAGCCAAGTTGTCGAGATTCTGGATGCCCATCGTGATTATTCCTCCCCTCTTAATCGCGGTACACGTCGAGTCTCGAAATGTTCCGGCTCGCGATTTTTTTCCCTGAAAAGTAAGACAGCAATCCGTTTTCGTAAACGATTCGGTCTCTTGGGGGCAAAATCCTGGCCACTGACATTCGGTATGACTGCTGGCAATCAGACCCTCGCTGTTGGCGATGATCTGATGCCAGCCCCGTTATGGGCCCTTTTAGCCCTCAATCCCGCTTTCGGTGGTTGAGATCCGTCAGTAACCGACATTTTTCAATTTCAATGCTGCGGGTTTGCGACACCGCACGAATCGGGGATGTTTTTTCCCTGTTTTGGTTTGTTTGGTTGCAAGCCGTGTTGTGCTGGTGATCTGAATTTCCCATTTGTCCGTGGCTTCATTTCACGGACATTCACTCGTATCAGTTTTCTGACACCGGTGCGGGGTTCGTTTCACCAAACCACACGAACGCCAGCAGAATTTGCCACAAACAGGGATGTCATCTCGTGGAAATCCGCGTGATGGCGTCGTTCAGGAACACGAGCGAATGATGGAAACAGTAGAATATTTGCCACAGGTTTTATGTGCCCAGGCGGGGTGCCGCGTGGCGTTCGGAGAACTCGTTCAGCGGTTCGAATCGACGGTCTATGCGATTGCCTTTCGTCGATTGCGGAACCATGCCGAGGCGGCCGAGTTGACTCAGGATGTGTTTGTTCAAGCGATGCGGAAGTTGGATCAGTTGCGCGAGCCAGAGCGTTTTCCTGGCTGGTTGCAAAGGATCACCGTCCGTTTGGCGATCAATCGGATCGTGCGCCGTCCCCCGGTGATCTCGCAAGATCCCGAGAAACTCGTCGCAATCGATGCCGAGACGGATTCACCGCTCGCAGATTTAATGACAGAAGAACGAGCGGATCAGGTGTGGGGTGGGCTGAAACGGCTGAAAATGCTGGACCGGCAAACCCTGGTTGCCTTTTATTTCGAAGGGCAATCGCTGATCGAGATGAGTGATCGATTTCGGAGTCCGGTCGGAACAATCAAACGGCGATTACATACCGCACGAATCCGACTGCGCGAAGAACTGGCCCACCTGCAATTGGTTTAAAGTCGCTGCCCCCCCAGAGCAGGCAACCATCGACTTTCACCAGTCGATGGTTGCCACCCCTGCCGCCAGCAATTCGCAACGTTCCGTATGAAAGATTCGAATCTGAACGGCAGGATCTGGTCTGGACGTGAATTTCTGTTTCGCATAGGTTCCCGTCTCGACGGTTATGGCTTCAACGAATCATGTCCAAAAAAGGAGTTTTGGATGCGTCACTTTGGCGTGTGTCTCGTGCTGACAAGTTGTGTGGCAGGTCTCGTAGGTTGTGGCCAGACGAGTGGTCCGGCGGCAGCAAGTTCCCGCGGGGGAATGGCTGTAGTCGATCTCGATAAAGTCGCTGCCGAAACCGGCCGTGATCGACAATTGGCTCAGTCTTTGGAATTGGCGCAAAACTCGCTGAACCAATCGCTGGCGAAAACCGTCGAAAATGCGAAGGAACAGCTGAACGCGAAAAAGAAGGGGTATGGGACCGAGCCGTCCGAAGAGGACCAAAAAGAGTTCTCACTGTTGGAACGATCCGCGTTGAGCCAACTGACGCAGATCCAGAATAAGGCCCGTGCGGAATACGAACAATATAAGCAAATTCAGATTGCCAAGTTCCGCGCAGAACTGAAGCCGATCACTCAGGAAATCGCGACCAAGCGCGGGCTGAGTATCGTCATCCCCAAAAACGAAGGCTTGCTCCTTTCAGTGGATCCTGGTGTGGATATCACCGACGAAGTCGTCAAAGTTTTGAAGGAAAAGCATCCCGTGGTTGCCTCACCAGCACCTCAGGCCGCACCAGTACCTCAAACGCCAGCTGCTGAATCGGCCCGAAGTGCCGGTCCCTCATCAGCCAAATCGGCTGGCAAGGGTCGCCCCGTTGCTGAAGAAGTCGAAGAAGAATCCAATCTCTGACGGATCGCCGAGCGGCCTCAACAGGCATCTCGGCAGCCCCGTCCGCAACAAACGATTACTGCTGGCCCCCGACGTATTTTTACGTCGGGGGCTTTTTTTCGTCGACATGTCCCCCAAACCAGCTCGATCAGGAGGAAATCTGGCGAAATGCCGGTTGTCAGGATCGGGAAGTTTAGGGATTCTGCGAGTTCCCTGCGGCAGGATCATTTGGGCTGAGAGAAACGTTCGTCAGCGGACGATAACCAACGACGAGAGTATTCGTTTCCCGGCCATTTTTGTTGTGGATGAAATGACGTCACGCCCTCCGCATCGCTTGCACGCTGCGCTGCGACATTGCCGTCTGTGGTTGATTGCCGTGTGGGTGGTAACATCCGCCCCATGGTTAGCCTCGGCACAACCCGATACTGGGATGCTGGATCAATTCTCCGTCGTTCCACCCGCCCCGGCCTCTTTCCTGCGAACAGACGGCCCCAAAACCTCACGAATGGCGGCCCTACCCGATGCGGTTCGGGGCCCGTGTGATCCGGATTACTGGATTGTCAGCACCCGCTGTGCCAAGGAAGAGGTCGAAGCAGGCCAAGGGGTTGATTACCAGGTCTATCGTTACAATGGACCAAATCCAGCACGAGGAAGCTCGATCGAAGAGCTGCTATCGTCACTTCAGCCGGGTGTCCCCGTCTGTTTCATGGCACATGGTAGCTTCGTTACCTGGAATTCGATGCTGAATGATTCGGCCTGGACGTATCGATGGCTGCGTCAGGCGGCCCCGACGCAGCCTGTCCACATCATTTTCTATACTTGGGCCAGCAATGATGGGGGCTTCCTACCCCATTTGCATATCAACAAATTGGGCCGTCGCGCCTCGTTAAACGGATTTTACTTGGCCGATTTGGTCGCCAGGGTGAGCGTCGACCATCCGATCTGCTTGATTGGACACAGTCATGGATCACGGCTGGTCTCGTCGGCACTGCACTCGCTGGGAGGGGGCATCGTCGAGGGACGACAACTGGCGATCGGCCCGCAACCGGCTCGGCATATCCGCGTTGTCATGGCCGCAGCGGCAATTGATCATGACTGGCTGAATCCGGATGAACGTTACGGACGAGCACTCTGCCAAGCCGAAGCGGTGATTAACCTGCAAAACCAGACCGACTTCCCCCTGTTGTTTTACCCTTTAAGACGCCCGATTTCTGCAAGCTCCCTGGCAACCACGGGTCTCACCAGACATGATCGCGTGTCACTTGGTCAATCCAATCAAAAGTTCATCGACTATAGCGTTTCCCACCAGATTGGGGTGGGACATATCTGGGCTCACTACTACCGGCAGCCACAGATTGCTGATGCCATTCGGCATTATGTCTACTTTGATGAATCTCCCCGTGAAATCTCCGCGCCTTGAAACGGGCTGGCGAGGAAGGTTTGATATCGACCAAACAGGCTGGTGATTGCTTGGCCCGCGATGCATCGCTCGATGTGTGCAGCTCTCCGCTTCCGTTCAGTGACGGACTCCAACTCGATGGCCGCCTGAGCTGCGTCACTCTGCCCTGACAAAAGCCGCTTGACCAAAGCCAGGGTTTTTCAACAGCCCCAAACATCCGTCTTGACAACATTTGTTCGAACGACTATTATCTGAGAGCGTGTGGGTGTGTTCGATCCGAATCTCGTCCTACTGAATATTCCGACTGATGACGAATGCTTCTTCTGCGATGACTGTTCGCAATCGATCGACTTCGGTGTTCGCGTTTTACCTGTTGTTGTTGTTGGCGGCGATTCTTGCGTTTCTGATGATTCAGCAATGGGGCCAGACGCTTCAGGCTCCTGCGGGGTTCGTCACAACCATCTCCCAGACTGCCCCGGCAAATACCAGGCAATCGGCGAAGATTGACGTGGTGGTGCATGTCTTGGCAACGTTGGCATCCGTCATTGGATTGGGAAACTTGCTCGCCTGGGGTCTCAGGCGGATTCATCAGCCAGCAGTCATTGGCGAAGTGATCGCCGGGATTTTACTCGGACCATCGGTGCTGGGATTATTCTCGCCCGAGACGATGCAACGCTTAATTCCGGATGCCGCGACCGACCCTCATCGACTCGTGGTCTCTTCGTTGAACTCGATCGCTCAACTTGGCGTGGTCTTGTACATGTTTATTGTGGGCCTGGAACTCAATCTTCGTAAAGTGGGGCAGCAGGCGAAAGCGGCGATTGCGATTTCGCATGCGAGTATCGTCTTCCCGTTTGTGCTTGGGGCTGGGATGGCGTTGTGGCTCTACCCCATTCTGTCGAGTCGTGAGGTTCCCTTCACCAGTTTCGCCCTTTTTTTGGGGGTGGCGATGTCGATCACGGCATTTCCCATCCTGGCTCGAATTTTGACGGATCAGGGGCTGCAGCAGACCGATTTGGGTGTGATTGCCTTAAGTTGTGCCGCAGCAGATGATGTCACCGCGTGGTGTTTGCTGGCGTTTGTGGTCGGTGTGGCGAATGCGCAACTTGGCAGCGCGGTGATCGTTGCCATTGCAACTCTGACCTTTATTGTGATCATGTTTGCCGTCGTTCGTCCGTTGCTAATCCGATGGATTGCCTGGGCCGAGCCTCGTTTCGCGGATGAGCGGGCAATCCCCTGGTTCCTGATGCTACTCCTCTGTTCCGCGTTGACCACGGAAGCGATTGGGATTCATGCGGTGTTCGGTGCTTTCCTGCTGGGGGCGGTGATTCCCCATGACAGCCGGGTGGCAAAATCACTCAGCCAGAAATTGCACGATGTCGTGACGATTCTCTTGCTTCCCGCCTTTTTCGCAGTGACGGGAATGAATACGCGAATCGGGTTAATCGATGGTTGGGAAAGCTGGCTGATCTGTGGCACAATCATTGTTTTGGCGACGGCAGGAAAATTTGGCGGAACGATGATTGCCGCCCGATTCGTCGGGCTTGACTGGCGAACCTCGTCAGCCCTGGGGATTTTGATGAATACTCGTGGCCTGATGGAACTGATCGTGCTGAATATTGGTTTGTCACTCGGGGTGATCTCACCTAAACTCTTTGCAATGATGGTGATGATGGCGCTGGTCACTACGTTGACCACGACACCGATTCTCAAACGACTTCTTTCAGAGCAACAGGCTTAAGAAAGTTTTCCATGGCGTCCACCTTGTCCGAGACAGGGCAATCTGAGTCCCTGCGTGCGCTCGATCAACTCCGCGAAACGCTGCTGGGGCATGCTTTGTATGGATCGGTTCAATCCGTTGAGAGTCTCCGGCTCTTCATGGGTGAACATGTTTTCGCCGTCTGGGATTTCATGTCGCTTTTGAAGCGTCTGCAACAGGTCGTGACCTGTTGCGAGGTCCCCTGGATTCCCGCCGCCGATCCCTCTCTGGCCCGATTTATCAATGAAATTGTGGTCGCTGAGGAAAGTGACGAAGATGGGCTCGGGGGTTATTCCAGTCATTTCGAGCTTTACATCGCAGCGATGCAGGATGTGGGGGCAGACACAGGGCCAATTCAGCAATTCGTTGCAAAAATCCGGCAGCGGATTCCAATTGAACAGGCTCTGGCCGAGGCACCCATCCAGGCCAGCACCCGCGAGTTCGTCGCGTCGACCATGCAATTGACACTTTTTGGCCAACCACATGAAGTTGCATCCGCGTTCTTTTATGGGCGCGAGGACGTGATTCCCGACATGTTTTCTCGATTGGTAGATCGCTTGCCCGAACAAGGTGTTTCGAACGAGCGACTAGAGCATTATCTTCGGCGGCACATTGAGCTCGATGCAAATGACCATGGACCGCTGGCACGAAAACTCGTCAGCTCCTTATGCGAGGGCCAGCCGGAAAAAGAGTCCGAGGCGACGACGACCGCCATTCATGCCATTTCTCAGCGCATTGCGCTTTGGGATGGAATCCTCAAGGAAATGCAACGTCGGGGTCTATCGCCTGCTTAAGCTATTGTGGTAAGCCAATTGCGGCGAGAGGTCCCAATTCCCTGTCGGATTGCGAAAATTTGGCGAATCTGTCGGAATTCCCGATACCGCCACAGGGGACTCGGTTGTTGATCCAAGTTCTTCTCGGTTATCGTACCCGTCATCGAATTGTGAAAAGAGATTCTCGGCTGGACTTGGGGAGCAGGTCACGATCGATGCTGGTCGTCGATTTCATGGCACTGCAAGCCCAATTCTCGGCCACGCAAATCGTGTAATGGGTTCCGCAATCATTGACTGACAGCAGTTGTGACGACAAGTCGATCGAGCCATGGCTGATGTGATTGGCTGGCGAATAGAATTGGTTATGCAGGAGTGGTTCATGCAACGGTGTTTGGTGACGGGTGGGGCGGGGTTTATTGGCAGCCATCTCTCCGAGCGGCTGCTTGAACTGGGTCACGAAGTGACGATTCTCGATGACCTCTCGACGGGTCGGCGTGAAAATCTGGCTCATATCGAGCATCATCCCCGACTCAAGATTCGGACCGGTTCGATTACCGACCCCGTCATTTTGGGCGATGTGATGGCACACGCCGATGTCGTTTATCACATGGCGGCAGCAGTCGGTGTGAAGTTGGTGGCCGACGATCCAGTCCGTACGATTCAGACCAATATCTATCCCACCGAAGAATTGCTGAGACTTGCTGTGCAGCGTCAGCAACGAGTCTTTATTGCCTCGACGAGTGAAGTCTATGGCAAGAATCCCAAAGAGCGGTGGACCGAAGAAGAGGATCTCGTGTTCGGTCCGACATCACGACCCCGCTGGGCTTATGGATGTTCAAAAGCGATTGATGAATTCCTCGCCCTGGCCTACCACCGCAAGTTTGGGCTTCCCGTCGTGCTTGGTCGATTTTTCAACGTAGTCGGCCCGCGACAAGTTGGCCATTATGGCATGGTGATCCCCCGCTTTGTGGATGCGGCACTGAAGGGGGGGCCCATCGTTGTTTATGACGACGGACAACAGGTTCGATGTTTCGGACATGTACGTGAAGTCGTGGATGCGGTCATTGGACTGGTCGAGACGCCAGCCGCGCACGGGGCGGTCTACAATATCGGCAGTGATTATCCGATCACCATTCGCCAACTGGCGGAAGAAATCATTCAGCGAGTCAATCCCGCAGTGAAGATTGAATACCTTCCTTACCGTGAGGCGTATGGCGACGATTTTGAAGACGTACGCCGCCGCGTACCCGATGTGTCACGTCTGGAAAAAATGCTGGGAACCAAGCCGACCATGCCACTCAGTGCGATCCTGGACGACATTATTCGCTGGAAGCGAGAACAACTCGCCAATTCCGTCCAGCACTGACAGGGAAATTTGACCGGGTTCCCTCGTATTATCCCATTCCGAGCGGGCAAACTCGGAATCGAGACATGCTTGATCAACCCTCATGCAGAAGAGTCGACTTCGATGACAGAACAGGTCCCGTCACCGATTCTCTTGGATGACAACGATCTGTTGCGAGTCGTGGCCATACCCCGAAAGCGCCTGTACCCCCGCCCAAAATCCCTTTCGATTTTTACTCCGTTGATTCTGGTCTGCGCCCTGTTCCCCACCCTGCTGCTTTTGACCAAATTTCCCCTGAGCGAAGCCGATTCATCCTGGGCGTTGCGAAGTCTTGCGGTAGCGAATGCCTCGTCAGTGACCGAATTCCTGCAGCCTGAATCGAGCGATTCCGATCAGCCCTTGCGATTTCAGCCACCCCTGGCCCCTTGGTTAAATGGGATCTTCATCCGACTGTTGGGGACTTCTCGATTCCTTTCACTCTCGTTGGTTTCACTCGTTGCCAGCAGCCTGACGATCGTGTTGTCAGCCCGTTGTGGATGGCGACTTGGGGGCGCGAACATGGCGCTGATCGCTGCGGTGCTGATGTGCAGCCATCCCCAATTGTTAGCCGCTGCCCTCAGCCCCGCCAATAACGCCTTGGGAACCTGTCTTTTGCTTGCTGCGGTAGTGGGATTTCAACGTCACCTCGAACGGGGAACGTCCCTGATCTCGCTTCCCCTGATCCTCAGCGGTCTCGCCTGGGGCTTATCCCTCTTGGCAATCGGCCCTATCGCGGGCTTACTTTTGCCTGTTTTTGCCGTTCATGCCTGGCGATCACTGCCACAATTCGCAACAGCAAACCCGACAGCAATTCCTGAATCCGGTTCTCTGCCCCGAACGCGTCGCGAGGTATTCCAGGCAACGCTGATTTTGGTGATCACCGGGCTGCTGGTTGGAGGGTGGTGGGAAGTGATGCTGCTGGTGCAATCGGGATCCGGATTCCGTCTTTCCTGGTTATCGCTGCTTCCGCTGGAATGTCTGGTCAAACAGTCCGCTAACGAACAGGCGGCGATCTGTTCGGAATTTCAACCCCGCTATTGGGATGGGCTGGTTCAATCTTCGCTGCTAATCGGGTGGCTGGTTGTCGGTTGGTGGCGTGCCTGGCGATTATCGCAGGATTCCACCGAGGAAAATTCTCGCCGCCGATTTCAATTGCTGTGGTGGTGGTGGTCGCTGACCTTTACAGGACGGATTCTGGCTGACATCGCTGGAACCCTGATTCCCACCAATACTGCTGCATGGAATGTGGCCTTGATCGCTCCGACGGTGCTTTTGGCGGCACTCGGGGTCCATTCCTTGATCGAACGAACCGTTTCGGGGTGGGTCGAGTCACTGTTGGTCATCGCCGCAATCGGTGTCTCGCTCGGAAAAATCACCGGGTCCATTCAAGCGGGACTGATCGGGGCCGCACTCGCCTCTTTGTTGTTAGTCTACGGGCCGAGCAACATTCCGTTCAGGGATGCGGGGACCAGCTGCTGGACCGAATCGATATGGAGGCGACTGCTCAAGCTGACGATCACAGGGTCGATGATAACGGCGCTGGTGCTGGGAATCGCGAAACAGGATTCGGTTTCCGATGAAAATCGATTCGCAGAATTAAGAACGCGTCTCGAGCAGGTCCCCAATGTCCGTCGCATTTCACTGGTGGGGAGTCGCGATCCAGTTCCTGCCGCACTGAGATACCTGTTACGTTGCCGCTGGCCCCAGGCCCAAATCATCATGGATGAAAACTGGGATGCGGGGTTAACCGAGGCGATGGAAGCCGAGGAAATGAAACCTCAATCTCGGTTCCTGGTGCTGCAAAGAACGAGACGTGAACTTCGACTTTCTGCCAATACCGGTCAGGCCTGGAAGGTTTCTGCAGTCGGAAATCCGCTCTGCTTCAACGAAAAAAGATTGTCATTTGTATTGATTGAACCGAAAGGGGCGATCGAATAGCCATCGGACACGATTCGCGAATTCTTTTCCGCCTGAGTCACATGCGGTTCGCCCTCCTTTTTCCGCAGCCGACTTTTCGCCCAGCTGATCCGGAAAATCGATTTTTTATTGCATGAGGTGATAACCCGTTCCGTTCAGACATCCCTCTCGCCGAGGGAATTCTTTCCGCCGTTATCTCGGCACAATTTTTCTTTGCACAAGGCAAAAAATCATGGCCATTTCAGCACTGCACCAATTTCATCGCGCAAATTTCATGGGGCAAATTTCACGCTGTTGAGCCTCTTGTCACTCGGTCGATACCTACCTTTAATGCGGTCTTGATAAAAAAATGAAAATCCCCTTCGGCAGATTCTGCCGGTGGAGACTTCCCTCAAGCGATGGCGACTCACCCATGAAAACGGCAGCCTTACAAAAACTTCGTCAGAAACTGGCCGACGACGCTCCCGTTTTTGGGTTGTGGGTCACCCTGGAATCACCCAGTGTCACCGAGATTGCCGTTGGACTGGGCCTCGACTGGGTGGTGATCGACGCCGAACATGGTCACCTTGATTGGAAAGAAATCCTCGAACATCTTCGAGCCACTGTTCGCAGTGACACGGTGGCGCTGGTGCGAATCGCGGAACTCAACAGCGGGCTGATCAAGCGAGCCCTTGATATTGGTGCCGACGGAGTCGTCATCCCCTGGGTCGAAACGGCCGACCAATTGCGACAGGCAGTCAGCTACTCGCACTATCCGACCGAGGGTTTACGAGGAATTGGTGGTGAGCGTGCGACCTGCTGGGGCCAATGCCTGGTCGAGCATACGGGTGAAGCGAACCAGAACGTGCTGGTGGTCCCCATCGTGGAAACCGTACGTGCCATCCGCCAAGTCCCCATGATGTGTCAGGTGGACGGGGTCGAGCTGATTTTTTTCGGTCCCGCCGATTTGTCGTCGAGTGCCGGCTTTCGCGGACAGTGGGAAGGACCGGGTGTGGCCGATCAAATCCTGCAGGCCAAAGATGCCATTCGTCGTGCCGGACGCCACTGCGGTGTACTGGCGACCAGTAACGACAATGTGCGTGAACGGCAGCAACAGGGATTTCGTGCGATTGGCCTTGGCATGGACACCGGACTGCTGGTCCGATCCGTCCGAGCTTCACTCGCAGTGATCGGCCGCGACCGTGCGATCCAGGCCTCGTTTGTCCCCACCCCCACCCCGATCGCCGCCCCTCCGTTGTCCCGTCCGCCAGAATCCATGCGGCCCGATCGGGACGAGGTGATGAATTCGGTCGGCGAAGGGCCGCGCGCCGAAATTGCACGAGGGGTTTCATTTGAATGTCTGGTGGGTCGGCATAACCAGGCCCGCAACCTCACGACGGGTCTGGTCACGTTCGCACCGGGGGCAGTCCTTCCGCTGCACAACCATATTTTCACCGAGTCCATCACGCTGCTGAGCGGCACGGTGACGATCGAAGTCGAGGGGCGTACGTACGACATAAAAAAACTTGATAACACCGTGATCCCTGCCGGGCTGGCGCACTCGGCCCGCAATACCTCGACCACCGAACCCGCAGTGCTCCACATTGCGATGGCAACCGATGCCCCCAGCCGAACGCTGATTGACAAGTTTTTCCCGCGAAGATCGATGCCGGATACGTCGACGGGGTTCCCCGGTGCTGAAAGAGTCAATCGGTTTGCCACCGCCAAACGAGGAGCCGCCGGACCGAACACCGAATTCATTGACTGCTTCAACGAAACGCTGGTGCCAGGGATTGAAATGAGCGGCGGGTATGGGCTGTTCCAGCCGGGGGGACGCCTGCCGGCGCATATCCACGATTTTGACGAGTCGATCTGTATTATCTCGGGAACGGCAACCTGTATCGTCGAAGGGCGACGGTATTCCATGAGCGACTGTCAGACAGCGCTGCAGCCCCGCGGTCGGGTCCATTATTTCATTAATGAATCCCAGGGCCCCATGGAGATGCTGTGGGTCTACGCAGGCCCGATCCCCGAACGGATCATTGTCGACGAACGCTGCGCAACCGTCGAAGGAAACCCGTGGCGCTAAGATCGCG
>Ga0114978_10002794_pt1 | contig 14392 bp, 31 predicted proteins | sample S_140212_EF_Meta_FD_87027 | JGI IMG/M metagenome (GOLD analysis project Ga0114978, IMG submission 87027) | Freshwater microbial communities from Lake Simoncouche, Canada to study carbon cycling - S_140212_EF_MetaG | ecosystem: Environmental > Aquatic > Freshwater > Lake | place: Lake...
ACAATTAGAACAATTGTACTGTTAAGATAAATTAATACAATATACACTAGCTGACTGCGGCGGTTGAGCAGCTAGCCTAGGTTGTCAACAATGTGGATAAGTAGATGGGCTAGCCCAGCGCTATGGTGTATTACCCGTATGCTAGTCTTCCCTCCCTCTCGTCCGTGCTCCGCGTGCTTGCGCTCTTGCGTAGGTGCTGATCTGGAACGGAGTAGAAAGGAGACAAGGTATGAGTAGCCACTACGATAAGCGTGTGACAAGCATAGATATAGAAGAACAGATGACTAAGTCTGTAACAAATCTTGTAAGCTATTACCTAGATACACTACCTGTAGAGCTAGAACAAGAGTATAAGAACTGTGTATTCTTCTATCGCTGGTATAACGGTGATTGGTCATTAGAGGGCGAAGAAATACACAAGCCGTTCTATAAGGGCGGTATCCTGGACAAGGTAACCAGGCAGTGGAAGCTTGAAGTAACAGCGGCCGATAGCCTCGAATGCCTTGTTCTATTAGAAGCCGAGTTGATCAGAGAGATCAACGGCAGAAGCCTATGGAAGGGAGTAAAGAATGCCTAGCGAGGAAGTGTTCGTATCTATCCCCACAATGGGGTTGGAAGGAGCAGAAAAGATCGTAGCCGGTGGTAGTCTTGCTATGAACCTATTGAATTATCTAGAACTTAATCCCGATAAGCTTCTATCTATATACCCAGAGAAGCACAGCTTCAAGGATATGGCTAGCCGAGAAGGTGTATCAGTTAAGGATATTGAGCAACAGTTTATGAAGCAGCAGCGAGATATCCTTATCATCGTATCGTTCCTATTCAAGGATGTACTGGCTGAGGTAGCAAGGTACTACAATCTTGAGTACATTGAGGACAAGACAGTCGAGCACAAGCTAATGGCTGCTGACCTTGAAGGTATGGACGATGATCAGATCCAAGCAACCGATGTATTGGCAGAGGTTGACAAGATCCTAAATAGAAGGGAGAACTAAGATGGGATTCGACATTAGTAGCAACGAACCTAATCGCGAGAAGGCCGAAGCCTTCGCTAAGAAGTATGAGTATTCCTATATGTTCGATAAGGATACAGGTGAGTACAAAGGTGACGATACCTTATACTTCCGGGCTAACATCTGGGGTATGAGCGATATCCACAGGATCATTGAGCTAATGCGTAGAGAGATCCACCAAGATACAGACTATGGTCTACAAGTACCTATGCCCATCATTGATAAGACTATATACAACGACGGCACGCTAGTTACAACAGCTGACATCCTAGACTTCCTTGACCTAGTGAACTACTTCACTGGCGCCAAGAAGGACGATGGTGTAGACAAGTGGATCGAGCGTATCCGGGACAATGTATACCCAGTAGTGTTGGGTATGATCAGGGCTAAGCGACTTGCCAATCCTGATATGTTCAAAGCAACTGTCTCTACCTTTGTAAATGGCCAGTTGGTAGATAAAGAGTATCCAGACGAGGACGCAGCCAACGACTCTACGAATCTGTTCGTCGAGTTCGTTGACTATGCCAACTCTTGCCTGGAACTAGAAGGGTTCAGGGTGTACTAATGAGTATCTTAGATTGGAAGACATACGAGCTAACAGTTCACAGGGTATTGACTAATGTCAAGGGCCCCAAGATTGAGTCACCAATCCAATTGAATTCATACTTCGAGAGTATGGCAAAGGATGAGTTGCAGGAATCCCTATTCCTTATCTCATTCAATGGTCGCAATGACATCATTGGTATTACAAGGGTGTACTCAGGCACGGCTACTGGCACTAGCATTGCCATCAATGAGGTTATACGCCCAGCTATTCTGACAGGTGCAGTAGGCATCGCATTAGTGCACAACCACCCATCAGGTGACTCAGAGCCATCTGATGCGGACAAGAATCTAACCAAGGAGATCGTTAATGCTTGTAGAATTATGGACTTGGAGTTCCTTGATCATATGGTTATGGGCGCTGATTCTTACACGAGCATTCGTAGCCAATACCCGGGAATCTGGGCGGAAGCTGTCAGAGAGGAGTTCTAATGCGCGAAAGAAAAGAAAAGGTGTTCGACCGAACAGCAATCGTTAGATGGCATCTAGAAGGCAACATCTACCCGCCCATCAATGACCCCGATATGGCAGAATTTGCCCTGTCGGCGATCGACTTGGGGAATGAGGACAAGGGCGATACGCCTGTATTTATCTATGCCGATGGCAAGATAAAGAACCTCAAAGACAACAAAACTGGAAAGGAGGTGACTGCTAATGAAGTAATCAAGAACTGGAAGCTAGAAATATTCCTTGATGTACCAGATGAGGAGGTTGAGTGAAAAAGAAAACAATAAAAGACAACGCTGCCAGATGGGAGATGGTTGTCTATGTCACTAACGATTCTGGTATGGAAACCAAGTATGTATGGCACGGTGGTGCTTATGTTGATATTGTTATAGATGATGTAGCAGTTGATGTAATCAATGTATATGACTACGCTATTGGCAAGCCTGAGATCAGCACAATGAAACAGCTGGTCGCAAGGATAAAGAGATACATCAAAGAAACGGAGGCACACAATGACCAGTAATCTTGATCAGATCAAGGACAAACTTAGAGAAGCCAAGGAAACCCTTGACCGGCACAAGTGGGAAGTTGAGAATCAGGACATCCCTGATCTCACAGAAATCCAGAGTGTTGTAAGCGACATTGAGAACTCAGCTAGTTCTCTACCTAATGTAGAAGATGTAGAGCGTATTGGTACATACGAACTAGACTCGGCTATTGATTCACTAATTGAATCAATTGATGAACTGGATACAATACAGCTAGATCGTAACGCATTCGCAACTTTGTACAGCGATGGCCCAGCTCTTATGAACCGGGCTATCTCGTATCAGATTCATCATCTGATTATGGTTACCAACAAGTTGGTTGAGTCTGCTGTTAAGCAGCGATTCGACGCTGACGGGTGGCAGAAACTGTATAGGCTATTCATTGGGCTACAACAGGCTACCGACGAGTTCGGTGACAAGGTAGACAATGAGATCAACACATATGGTACGCCTAACAGCAATACTGTTAAGCTTGCTATGTACAAGGAGGATTAACTATGATCGGCAAGTTGAAGAAAAACGCTAAGAAGCAAGGAGCACCTAGGTATTCTGACCTCAAAGATGTTGAGATCGTTAAGTCTCTCAACGCCGGCGAGGCACATACACTAGCAGACCTAGCTGGCTACGCAGTAGTCGAGCTGGGCAGGCAGCTAGCAAAGTCAACAGGTAATCATTACCGCCCTAGGCTGATGACATCTGTTGCCTTGGCTAGCAATCTAGAAGAGGCAGTACGAGACCTTGAAGACTACAAGGGTTACCACGCAGCAGGTAAGATTGCTCAATTCCTTGGATTTGACAATCATTCTTGGAGCGCTAGTACTGATTGTGGTGACAGGACTGTGGACTTTGATGATGTCTATGAGTCCGAGTATGAGATTGAGGTAGTCGTATACTACAAGCGCAAGGCAAAGACAAAGGAATGCCTTAAGAAGTTCGGAATTAAGTAGTGTCGGGCAGGCTAATCAACCTGCATGAAGATAGGATTATGCGCGTAATTGCAGCAAGCGCCAAGGTCATTGAAGACCCCAGCTTGCTGCGATTACGCCTAGTCCGCAGGTATGATGACATTGCTAAGCGTGTAAATATACACGACATATACGATAACGCAGGTTGGTATGAGAAGTTCCACGACATCATCATCGAGGCTGCTCATAACGATTCAGCGTACAATAAGATGTACCAGGATCGTACACTTGTTGCCGCAGCGGCGGCTCTATCTCCTGGTATGTCTCCAGATCAGAATGTTCAGGCATTGATTACCATATTGAGAAAGATGCGCAGCCTTGACGAAGATGTCAAGCTCCGGGCATACCCCAATATGATACAGAAAGCCAAGGATATTCTAGTCACCAACGACATTAGTCTTCTAGGTAACGCAAAGATTAAGGACTTCTACCTTGCGATAACATCAAAGGGTAGGTCTAACTTCGCTCCCATTGATAGGTGGGCAGCTAGGGAATTTGAGCCTTACGACAAGAAGATTAAGGTCGGAGGCAAGATGGTATGGAAAGATATTGACATGAGTATGGGCGAATACCGGAAGTTCCAAAGACGCTATGAGATAGCAGCTGGCAAGCTTGGTCTATACCCAGCCGAGTTGCAAGCCATATTGTGGGTAGACAAAAGGAGAACCGAAAATGGCAGTAAAAGTCACGGTTCACGATAACCTTAGAGAAGATATGAAAAGGCGTGACCTTATGATTACAGCTCTTCGCACTACCAAGGCAATGGGATTCATTGATGGAGATGGGCACTGCATCTACGATGGAGAAGTCCTGCGATCAAATGGATTTCCAGAGTTCATTGTTAGTGAAACAGAAGTTGAGCATAAGTCAGACACTAGCAGTATGAAGTCTACAATCTTTGACAGCGACGGTATGATTATTGAGACTCTTAAGGGAGTAGCAGCATTAAGTCTCCACTACGCAGTGGCTCGTGCGCTATTGCTCGAGCCCGGCGTAGATTACAGGGATGATCTACTAGGTCGCGGGTACCAAGCCCGGGAACTAGCTAGAGCAATCAAGGAGGATCTAGATGTTGTCCAAGCTTGATACCTTCACCACAATTGAAGGAATGCAACAGAACAGGGACGAGCTAGTCAAGGCTCGCATCAACATTAAGGACAGAGACGAACAAGAACGGCATTACATTATGACAGAGATGGTAAGGCCATTGATTGATGCTGTAATTGTTGGTGGAGTAGTTGAACAACACGGAACTGGAAAGCCATTCCCAGTACTTTATGTAGAACAAGGCGGGAAGAGATATACCTTAGTAATCTCAGCTGATGATGAGATGAATGAAGGTGGTCGAATCCTAGTAGAACCTAGATAACTAATAGCCGCTAGTTGGGATAAGCCCAGCTAGCGGCTATTTATTTTCCAGCAAGTGCCACGCGTTGCCCCGTGCCCGACGGGGGGCGGCCGCGGCTAAACGTAGGGTACTATCACTAGTGCCCGAAGGCGATTTCTGCCCGGGAAACTTTTATCAGCCGCCGGCCAATCCATTCCGCCACAGGGGCCACTACCCCATTGCCACAGCAGGCATACCTGGCAGAATCGGTACCTCGTTTAACGAGCTTTGACGGGGGAAAATCAAGGGGGTGGGACCCAGACACCAGGTTCTCACTTCCGCCTCCCAGATCGCCTCCTAGGGCCCTCAGCGTTGATCCTACGGGACCCTCTCGGTACTCCCCGAAGTTAGTTGTCTGGTGGTACAGCTGGATGTGCCCAGCTGCTGCTTCCTCAGCCCCAAGTCGTACTCCCCTTCTGGCAGCTGTCAATGGTCCGACGACTCCTCCAGAGTAGTCCACCCATCTGGCCATCCCATCAGCCTCTCGCACTCCATCGGTGTCAACCTGCGCAGTGCGCTGCCGTGATCCATCCCCGTTGCTCTGTTCACTAGAGCCTCGTGCAGTGACGTAGGTAGAATCTTTTTCCTCTTGTGAGCTCTCCTCAGTATGCCGGCAGCTGCCTTCGCACTCAAATAATACTTCGCCGCAGCGTTCGCTTCCAAGACTTGCGACAATGAAGACCCTTCTGCGCCGTTGTGGTACTCCGAAGTGTTGCGCGTCCAGAATGCGCCACGCCACGCCATACCCGAGTTCTTCCACTTCACCGATGAGTCTTCCGAAGTCACGGCCTTTAGAGGAAGTGAGTAGTCCTGGGACGTTTTCAAGCACCAGCCACTTGGGTTTATATCGTTCAACAAGGTCAAGGAAGGTAAAGGCAAGGACTGATCGATCACCTGCGAACCCTTTCCGGGAACCTGCGATGCTGAGGTCCTGGCATGGGAACCCGCCGGTAAAGATGTCTGCGCTTCTCCAATCATCACCGCTGGAGCTCCCGCCGACAACGTCAGTGGGTCCGCCACGTCGTTGAACTTCGTCGGCTGCATGCTGTATCGGCTCGGAAAGCTCACGATCCCTGAGGGCAACGATGTCTCCGAGGTTGGGGACACTTGGCCAATGCTTCCTGAGGACTGCGCTTTGGTACTGCTCAATTTCGCTGAAGCTAACTGTTCTGATTCCTGCTCGTTCAAATCCAAGGTCAAACCCTCCTACTCCTGAAAAGAATGATGCGCTTCTCATCTTCCACGCACCTCCTTTATTTCCCTGACTGTTACCTTAAGGCGACCTAAGTTTAGCCCACCTAGCGTCATAAACGCAGCTGGAGATAGGTCTATTAGCGTGTTGCCACCGTGGCACAGGCAGTCACGAACGGTGACCACTACGCACTTGTACGTATCCTTCCTGCACACGAGAACCTTGTAGGGCTTGGTCTTTCCGTTCACAAAACCATGCATAGCTGCGTACATAACCTTCTCGCCCTTGCTATACGGTGAGCACGTGTAAAGGAACCCCCCGTAGCACGATCGATCCCCTTGCGGGTGGTTGTTGCCGTACCAAGTTGCCGTCCCGCTGCTGGATGGCCCTAGCGGCAATCCTATTGCGAGAGACAAGATGAGGGCGATCATTAGTTCAACTTCTTCTCTGATCGCTTGACGATTTTCTCAGCGTGGCTGAACTCCTCTGGGAACTCAGACTTTAAGATCTTCTTGAACTCGTTGTTAGCTTTCACTACTCCGTCAATAACTCCGCTGTCATACGCAACCTGAAGCATCTTCGTTACCTCCATCATTGCGTGGTCGCATATGCCTACCTCGCAATCGCAGTGTACCTCCATACTTACCTTGTATGCTTCCTTGTCCTTCTTCTCAATCTTACTTGACATCTACCCCTCCTTTGAACGTAGCCGTCGTCCTGTTGAACATCAACTCGGTCCGACCGGTTGGCCCGTTCCTATGCTTGGCAATCTTACAATGAACGCTCTCAACCGCTACGTCAAGATTAGCATCGTTTGCCCTCCACAACATTAGCACAACGTCAGCATCCTGCTCAATGGCACCAGAATCCCTAAGGTCTGACAGCCTTGGCTCGTTGTTTTCACGGTACTCTGATGACCTGGAAAGCTGGGAGAGTGCCAGGACTGGCACCTCAAGCTCCCTAGCCATAGCCTTAAGGCCCCTGCTGATATCTGCCACGTCGTACACCCTGTTGCTGTCCTTGTTGCCTCTGTCTGGGTTCATTAGCTGCAGGTAATCTACTATCACAAGGTCCAGTCCCTGCTCCTTCTGGAGCCGCCGGCACTTAGCCTTCATGTCGCTAGGCGTAGAGAACGGTGCGTCCTCAACAAAGATCCTGCTCTTCTTAATTCTCTCTGATGCTGTAATGACCTCCGTCATTTCTGGAAGGTCAAGTAGCCCATGTCGAATCTCGTGTAGACCCACGCCAGACACAGAGGAAAGCATCCTGCTTCCGATCTGCTCACGAGACATCTCAAGTGAGAAGATGGCGATTGACTTGTCGTACCTAAACGCAGCGTTAGCAGCCATAGTTGTTGCGAGAGCTGTCTTACCTACGCTAGGCCTAGCGGCAATGATTACTAGGTCGCCCTTCTGCCAGCCGCCCACGATTGAATCAATGCCAGGGATTCCAGAGATAACCCCAGATGCCCCACCTGCCTGCATCAGGGAGAGCCTATCCATAGTCTCCCGCATAACGTCGTCCATGCCGGAGAACTTACCGCGAGACCGCTCCTTGTTGATTGACATAACGATTCGCTCTGACTCGGCCAGTGCTTCGTCAGCTGTCTTTGACATCCTGGACAGCTCTGAGATGCGTGCCGCAGCGCTGTGAACATCCCTCCTAATCGCATTGTCAAGGACAATGTCAATGTAGGCTTCATAGTTGTACGTGCTGACTACTGCGTTGGCAATGTCAACAACTCCAACGTTCCCGCCTACCTCTTCAAGATGCCCGGACTTAGCAAGGGACTCTGAGAGAGTCACTACGTCAACTACAACCTCGGCAGCAACCAATGACTTAATCGCCGCGAATACCCTTCGCAGTTTCTGGTCATCAAAGTCATGTGGCGACAACCTCTCGCATACAGCAGATGCAACCTCTGTTGAGATCATGCATGAGCTGATCAAGGCAAGCTCAGCTTCGCGGTTACCCTTAGTCATGCTGGCTCCTGTGTGGATAGGCCGGCATCTATGGCCATCTCCTCAAGAACCTCTACTGCATTATCAGAAGCAACGCAACGGTCGCACTGATTTAGCTCTTCGTTAAAGTCCTCAATGAATGAGAACCCGCATCCACTGCAGTGGTATACCTCGTTACCGTAATCATCAAGCGCCATCTTCTGCCTCCTCCTTCTTTTCTTTTGCTCTCTCCCACATGAAGCATGGCTTCATCTTACCACGAGCAATGAGATCCCTGTACTTACCGCAAGTGGGGCAGTCACCCTCGTTTATATAGTCGTCACTCGATAGCGTATGTGTAAGGGTCGTGCCCAGTTCCGTAGTCCCACGATTCAATGTATCCAATGTCCCCACACTTCCTTTCAAACACCCTGCCGCTGAAACCTTCCTCAGCGGTCATGGACCCCATCATACCACAGTCTCGGCAGCTTGCAAAAGTCTCGTGGTCCGAGTCAACGTGGTACCCAACCGTGTGCCCCAGCTCCCTTGCCACCCTCAGGTGGGCTAGCTCTCCGGCCCCTAGCTTGCTGTATGACCTAGTCCTTGCCCTATTACCACCCCATGTCCGGATGTAGATAGAAGCTACGCTGTCATCACCAAGAGGGCTCTTCTTCCTTGCCATTGCTAACCTCCCAATTCAACTGTACTTCTTTCTCTGGTCTCGGGAACCCCGTAAGATCGTAGTAGTCTATACCGAATTCCTTGCAGTACTTGCGTAACGACATCTTCTTTGCCGCAGCGTCCTTTGAAAACATCTCAAGCACTGCCCTCTTAGGGTTCACCTTGTCTCTCATGTGTAGTCCGAAATGTGCTTGGACACTTCCTTGTAGTCCCTGCACGCCATGAACACAGCGATCTCAAGCTCCTTGCCGGAAAGGTACTTAGTGATCATCTCAAGGAACTTCCTGGACCAGCTTGCACCGTGTATACCAATCGATCCCAGGTGTGCCAGCTCGTGAATAATTGTGTCCTTGTCGTAGATATGGGTGCAAAGCATTATGTGATTCATCTTAGCATCAGCTTCGCCAAGTGGGCACTTACGTCCGTATAGGTTCTTGTGCCAATGCACCTCAACCTTCCGAACCTCTATGCCTTCCTTGCTGGCAACATCAAGCATCCATGACAGCGCTTCACTCCAAGCAAGCCTAAAGCTTCTAGGAGTTCCCTTACTGAAAGATACCTTAGTACCGGCCACGCTTGATTTCCGCATGTCTCCAGCCTTCCGCAAGTTCCTTGATGTGCTCGTTAGCTCCGTCATGGTTCATAACCTTTGTGCCGTTTCCTAGGTCCGATGTTGACTTAGGGTTGTCAAGGTACCACACCTTGGCCTTCCAGCCGGATTCTCCATAGAAGATCACAGCCTCAGCCCTGACCTTAGTTCCCTTAAGTAGCTTAATGGTCTTGAAGTCTGAGATCATCCTAGGTCCTCCCATTCCCTGCCAGGGGCTGCTAGGTTCTCACCGCGCTCCTCGTAGGTCGTTCCCCTTGATACTGCTGACCACTCTTTCTCTCCGAGCGAGATCAGGATGAACGCGTAGTTGGCGATGTCGAGAAGCGCGTCCCTGACGCCTTCGTTGTACCAGTTTTCGTCAACGATTGCTTTGCCGGCGTCAATTGACCCGTTGATCGCTGTGGATACCCTGCTGCACTTGTCTTCTGCGAGCCTGCTGAAGACGCCGTATGGGCCGAGTGCTTCAATGTTCCTTGGTCCGTAACCCGCTTGACGCGACACCATGATGTCATACGCCTCAACCGAGAGATCTTTGAAGTAGTCTTTAAAGCTTTGTGGTACATCAGATTCCAATTTCTCCTTCGTGCTCATTATCCCATTCCTCCATAATCTTGGCTGCTAAATTGCTGTCTACAATTTGAGTTGATACTACTAACTTACTATCACACAAGACGCACGTGTGCAGCCTAACTGAATACGGACCGACAAGCTTGGCCCGACGTCTGTCTGGCTTCACCTTGCCGTGTCCGCACTTAGGGCACTTAATGCCAGTTTTCATCGCCGCCTATCAAGTAGGGCGAAAGCCAGTAGGCCAGCCCCTAGGGCCAGAGCAACTTGTGAGGTTGAACCAAGTACGAGCGCCCCGATCCCGACCGCAGGAACAAAGGTGTCTCTTGCTCGGGGGTGCGCTGCTGCCGTTTTGGCGACAGAGACGGCCCGACCAAAAAACGAATCACGATCTTCAGGTACTTCATTGTTAGGCGTCGTCGCCATCTTCGAGCTCCACCAGCTTCAATGCGATGCCGGCGGACACTTGAAGCACAGTGTCAATCGGGACCTGGAGTTCCTTCTCCTCGGTTCGTAGGTCTGCGTACTTCTGGACGATAGACAGGAATACAAGATCAAAAGAGCGAGCCCACTTTGCAGTGGTAGCCTCAATTGAACCCTTCCTAGACTTCGTCTTCTGTGGTACTGCCATAAGCTTTCTCCTTCACGTCTAACCAGTCCCGCTCATCCATGATCACCATGACACGCCTCTGGACCCCTGGCCCTGGTGCGTCTCCGATCACGAGGTAGGGGACCTCCCCAGCCTTAACGTCAATCTTCTTGATCCAGCCCCAATACTTATTTGAGAACATTGTTCCTACCTTGGTCTGGATCTTAAACAGTCCGTCAACTGTGACGTCCTCTGGACCTCCGTACATACCGGTCCTTCGACCGCCATGCTTCTTGGCCGTCTCTCGCTCAAAGGAGTTACCCCTCTGGCGATTCAGACGTCCCATCCTGCTCCGGTCGATCATCTTCAACCTCCACCACTAGAATTGGTGATCCTTCTCCGCCCTGAGCCCTAACCAGTAGTTCAAAGAACAGGTCCTTTCCCTCCTGTTCAAGAGCGGCAACGTCACTCTTAGAAAGAGACGCCATGTGGGCATTAACAAAACCGATTGCCTTTTCCTTGTAAGCTCCCATCCAAGCCTCCAAGCTATAGATTGCGACGTACCTTGGGGAGCCGTCTGCCTGGTATTGGATACCAAGCGAGACTAAGCCCTCCTCAAGGTCGTCAACGTATATTACGTCGTCTACGCTCAACGCTTGCGCAGCTTTCCCCATACTAGAGGGCTTGCCTCGTTAGCAAGAAGAGCGTATCCCTTTGCGTTCCCATCCTTGTCTGTTCTCTCTTCTAGCTTGCCTAGGATGTGGATGTGCTGGCGAGGGTCGTTGTCCTCGCGGTTCACGGTACTATCATAAATCTTCTGGACATGCGAAGCCAGCTCGGCATCAAATACCATGACCGTAACTCGGTCATATCGATTTGGGGCCTCAGACTTTTCTCGTGTCTCCTTGTCTGCTGCCATGAATGCGTCGTATGCGAAACTCTGCATGCTGCCAAAAAACTTCCAAACATCTCGTCCAGCCTTAGTCTGCTCTTTTACCGGTGCTACCTTGTCGGTTAGCCAAAGATCTACCCTATCCATTAGAACCCCCAATCTCCATCTGCCTTCTTAGTGTCGCCGCTGACTGGCTTGACGACATCCTTAAATACTTCCTTTGCTGCCCTGTTCAGCGCCTCGGACGAATCGTTCTCTGGATCATCACCAGTTGGGATGAGGAACGTAGTCAGAAGTGCATACTTAAGTGCACCAGTCGTTGCCTTGTACACGTGCTTGTCGCCGGCATCTGCTCCAGATCCCAGAGAGAAGATCGTGATCTGCTGTCCGCTCTCACCATCGATCAGGTGCCACGAGTACTTGAACGTGAGAACCGTCTGCTTACCAGACGGAGACTTCTCCTCGCTAAGCAACACGATGTCGCCTGGGACAATAATGATGCCATGACCAGCTAGCTTTTCCCGGATTGTGTCCGCTACCTGCGAAGCCATCACGTACTTGTATCCCTGGGCTTCGTTCTTGCCACCCTTGGCAATGTATCCGATCTCGCCCATGATCTCGGACAGCTTTCCGGCTAGTGTCTTACTCGCCATTTTCCCCTCCTCTACACTTGGTGAAGAACTCGCAGTATCCGCATGGGAAGAGCCAGTTCCCCGTTTTCTTTGACTTGTACTTGTCTTCGGAGAGTCTCCATGGGGGGACGTCTCTAAATCTGTCACTGTTCAGTACCTCCAATATCCTCAGGGCCTTGTCTCGCCACGACTCATCAACGATGAACTCTTCGGTGGCTAGGTCCCCTGCCCTGATGTAGACCAGTCTAGCAGAGTGGGGCTCCCCACGCAACCTGCTGATGGCCTCGGCGTAGATTGAAGCTTGGATCTGGTGCTCTGGCTTAGGAATGAACTTCCATGCAGAGTCACGAACAGACTTGTACTCAATCACCTGCTTCTCTCCGTCCTTCCACGTCACGACAGCGTCAATGTTACCCGCGAAGTTAAGCTCTGGGATCTCAACCGGCACCTCCTCCTCATAGGACAGGAGATGCTCAGAGTTCTTTAGAACCTTGTTGAATACGTCGCCAATAATCTTTCCGCGCTCAAAAATACGAAAGACCCCTTCGTCACGAGGATCAGTAGGCTCTACGTTATTACCGTAGTACCACTGCTGCCTAAGGCAGCTCCCAAGCAAAGAACCTCGCCATTTAGCCGTTGACGGCCGGTCCGTTCTTGCTTGGACGATCCCCTCTTCAAAGAGGTCGCCAATTAACTTCCTTACCATTGCCCCTCCTATTCCCCTGAGTAGACCTCCCTAGGCCGGAGGGGCGCCAGCCTAGGGAGAGGTTTTACAAACCTAGGATGGATTCTACAATCGCATCCCAATTGTTGTCAAACCGTACCGCCTTGTCGTCCACGTAGGCGACCGCGACAGGCTTGCCAACCCCGGAATATATCTCGTCGTATGGCACACCCCATGCGTCAAGGCTGGCCTTCATATCTGCCACCCTTTCAGCTGAGTCTGGGAACTTCTCCCAGGCCCTAGCGGAGTGTATCACAATCTTGTATCCGTTTGCCCTAAGCCTGGACAAGCCCTCCACAACTCCAAGAGCTGGGACTACTGTTCCAAAGACTCTGACAGCAATTGTGTCGTCATAATCAACACACACACTAGTCGAAGCAATCAGATCAAAATCGGTCATCGATGAATGCTATTAAGGAGTGGCTTCATCTTGGCGAATACGTCTCGCAATACAAGGACGTCTGCCTCGCAGTGCTCAACGATAGTCTTAAACGCCTGCTTACCCTCGTTGGTATGTCGGCGCTCTGCGTCCTGCCAGAGACGAACGTCAAGCGGAGTCTTGCTATTGTTGGTACGGAAGTACTTGGAGATGTTCTCAAGGCTTCGGCGCCCTGCTCGCATGTGCCGACCAGTTGCGTACCACATCAGGTCAATATGCATCTGTGTCCCGATAGGACGCTGACCGGTCTCAAGCAAACGTGCGTTGATGATCGGAAGGTCAAACATCTTTGAGTTCCAACCAACAAGAATGTCGTACTGTGCAAGCTCATCTGAGATTGCCTTTACAAGCTTGCTGTCGTCCATCCACGTTTTGCCCTTGTGTGTCTCTAGTGACAGGGTCTTAACGTTGCCGAACTCGTCCGCTACACTCATGCAGAAGATCGTAGTCCATGAGGAATACGTCGTCTCAAGGTCGTAGAAGGCCATCCGGAAGCCGGCGTAGTCACCCTTAGGGGTTGACTTGATAACCCGTACTTCCTTTGGTGCCGCCGGATGGTTGGCCGCATAACGCTTATGCAGCTTCTGAGCTTGATCCTTTGTGATGTCTAGCTGCTCAGCGATCTGCTTGAATGAGAGCCCCTTCTCTTTGAGCAGCCCAATGCGCTCAATCGATCCATCGTTTGCCATTTTTTTCTCCCTATGGCGGAGGGCGCCTCGGCTGAGCCAAAGCACACCCATCCCAGCCGATACTAGTCCACAGTGATGATGCGCGTCAAGGCCTTACTTACGACCAAACTCAGCTGCTTTGATGAGGTCCAGGCTGACCTTTTCAGCGCCGTCAACTCCTACCTCAATCCTGACTCCGCCAACCACGTAGGCATCCTCAAGGATATGAGGCGCAACAAGATCTGGGTAGTTCACGTTGTCCCTTCGGACGTTGACCGTAACTACGTCCCCGAGGTAGAAGTCCTCAAAGGGCCTGACCTCGTCTGGAGCCAAAGTGATCGTAGTTGCCGATACGTTGAGCATATCGCTCGTCATGTCAAGAAGTGATTTGGCATACTTCTCTAGTTCGGTTGCGTCTGCAAAGTTTGACTCCGACCTAAGCAGTGGAGCATACCCAAACTCCTGCTGTGACCCAGTGTTCTCCACCAGTTTTCC
>Ga0114978_10002795_pt1 | contig 14390 bp, 11 predicted proteins | sample S_140212_EF_Meta_FD_87027 | JGI IMG/M metagenome (GOLD analysis project Ga0114978, IMG submission 87027) | Freshwater microbial communities from Lake Simoncouche, Canada to study carbon cycling - S_140212_EF_MetaG | ecosystem: Environmental > Aquatic > Freshwater > Lake | place: Lake...
CGGTGGCTCTTCGGGTACAGCTTGTTGGCACTTCTCCTCGCCGCCATTCCCTTCATTTCGCTGTCGCCCTCGCTGGGCCTGGCCCTTGCAGCGGCGGCGAAGGAGCAGTCTCTCGGGGCCGCAGCGTTGCAGACCCTCATTGCTTCGCCTCTTTATGTCGCCCTTACCGTCACCCTCCTGGCAATCCTCACAATTGCCGCCGTTCGTCTTTTGGGGGTGGGCCTCGTCCCGGGAGTATTTCCCGTGCGCAGTTCAATGGGCTTGCGCGTGTGGGGCACGGAAAGAATTCTCGACTCTTCGCGAACGCTCCTCTTCCCCCTCTACGCCAGCCTCTTTACCCCGGTTTGGTTGAGGTTGCTTGGAGCCCGGGTGGGACGTAACGTGGAGGCCTCGACGGTGCTCTTGCTGCCCTCGATGACAACCATCGGTCACGAGGCATTTCTGGCCGATGACACCATGATTGCTTCCTATGAACTTGGCCACGGATGGATGCGAATCGCGCGGGCAAAAATTGGACGAAAGGGTTTCTTGGGAAACTCCGCGATGACGGCCCCTGGACGATCCGTGCCGAAGAACGGTCTCGTGGCGGTCTTGTCCTCCACTCCCAAGAAGGCAAAAGTGGGGACATCGTGGTTGGGAAACCCCCCGGTGAGACTCAGGAGATCGATTGCAGAGTTTGATGAAGCCCGCACATTTGAACCTTCAGGCTGGTTGAAAGTGGCCCGCTTCCTGTGGGAACTTGGACGTTTCGTTCCCGTCGTTATCTACGGTCTCATCGGGCTGCTGACCTGTGTGCTCCTTGAGATTGTCCTCAGCACCACGGACATCTCCACGACGATTGTTGTGGCACCCCTGATCCTGTTGGTGTCTGCGCTCGTCGCCGCCGCAGTGACGGCTCTTGCCAAGTGGTGCCTTGTCGGAAGGATCCATGTTTCAGAGCACCCCCTCTGGTCATCCTTTGTCTGGCGAAACGAAGTGGCCGACACCTTTGTAGAGATGGTTGCAGCGCCGTGGTTTGCCAACACAGCGATTGGAACACCGGTATTGGCCCTGTGGCTTCGAACCCTTGGTGCCAAAATTGGCCGTGGCGTGTGGTGCGAAACGTATTGGCTTCCGGAAGCGGACTTGGTGACGATTGGCGACGGTGCCGTCATCAACCGTGGCTGCGTGGTGCAAACGCATCTTTTCCATGACCGCGTTATGCAATTGGACACCGTTGTCGTGGCCGCCGGAGGAACCCTTGGGCCGCACAGCGTGATTCTGCCGGCAGCCTCGATAGAAGAACACGCCACGGTTGGACCGGCATCGCTTGTCCTTCGCGGAGAAGACGTTCCTGCCGGGAGCCGCTGGACAGGAAATCCCCTTACCGCGTGGCCCCTGCGTCGACCGTGAGCCCTGAAATGACCTACAGTTACGACGTGGACTTGTATACGCCCGATAGCGGCAATTTTGTCGTTGCGGTGACGCATTACGACCTAGAACTCGACTATAGAATCTCGAGTAATCGGTTGCAGGGGACAGCAACCTTGACCGTTCTGGCGCATGAGAAGTTGACAAAATTTTCTCTTGACCTGTTTGGACTGGTGGTCTCGAAAGTTTCCATTGATGGGGCTCGGGCCGCACGATTCACCCAATCGAAAAGCAAACTAAAAATTGAGGCCGGCGCCCCGATTGAAGCCGGCCAAGAGTTCACGGTTGTGATCAAATACGGCGGAAATCCTTCACCGATGCTGACGGCGTGGGGAGAGGTTGGCTGGGAAGAACTCACAGAGGGGGTTCTCGTTGCGGGACAACCGTGCGGAGCGTCGACCTGGTTTCCCTGCAGTGATCATCCGCGCAACAAGGCGTCGTACCGCTTCGCTATTACGACCGATTCGCCGTTCTATGTTGTCGCCAACGGTCGACTGGTGACCCGAACCGTGCGAGCGAGTCGCACTCGGTGGGTCTATGTGTCGCCGGAACCCATGCCCGCGTACTTGGCCACCGTTCAAATTGGTCACTATCGCGCCCAGGAGCTTCCCGGCGGCCGAGTTCCGTTACTCTCTTTTATCCCCGACGATCTTCAGGATCAGTTTGTCGCTGACTTCTCTTGTCAGCGGGAAATGATGGCGCTCTTCGAAGATCTCTTTGGGGAGTATCCCTTTGCGACGTACACCGTCGTAGTGACGGATGATGACCTGGAGATTCCTTTGGAATCATTGGGAGTCTCTGTTTTTGGCCGAAATCACGTCGACGGGAGCAAGGGCTCCAATCGCCTCGTTGCGCACGAGCTAGCCCACTCATGGTTTGGGAATAGCCTCACAGTGTCCACGTGGAAAGATATTTGGTTGCAAGAGGGATTTGCTTGCTATGCCGAATGGTTGTGGTCGGAGAATTCCGGCGGAAAATCAGCGGGGGAGTGGGCAGAACACTTCTGGCTTGGGTTGAAGTCGCTACCCCAAGACATCACCGTCGGGGATCCGGGGCCAGCACTCATGTTCGATGATCGCGTCTACAAGCGGGGCGCTCTCACTGTGCATGCCCTGAGGCTGTACCTGGGCAACGACGCGTTTTTCGACATGCTTCGCTCCTGGACACAAGAGAATAAGTTTGGCTCTGTCACGACGGATGATTTTGTGCGTCACGTCCAGTCGTTCGCACCGGACAATCGTTCGCTGGCTTCCGACGATGAGATTACCGCCTTGTTTGAGGCGTGGCTCTTCAGCTCTGCGCTTCCCGAATTTCCGAAGGCAAAGCAGCGACCCCGCGCAGCGCCACCGGCAGTGGAGTCGCGTCGTTCCGCGCTCAAGAAAGCAATCATGCGTCGCCCGGCCACCAAGAAAAAGTCGTAGCGGCACCGGGCGTGTGAGCCACCGCACACACGTGGTGATCATCAACCCTGGCGATTGTGACCTCGGGAGCAATCAGAAGTCCCAGTTCGGATGGCCACGACAGAAGGCGGACCCGGAGCCCGGCTAATTCACAGAGCAGCAGGTCGGGAGAAATCGTCAGTCCCGTTCCGGCAGCTTTCAGGATGGCTTCTTTCGCAGCCCACAGAATCGTGCGTGCGAGAGGACGTTCTGCTTCAGTGAGGTTCAGGAGGGCGGCGCGTTCGTTTTCGTGGAACGCCACCGAGTCGAAATCTGCGCGTGCTACACCCTCGATGGTCTCGATATCGACGCCAAGAGCACCCTTGGCGGCAAGGGCCACAGCCACGAGAGTGTCGCACCGGCTGAGGCTAATCTGTGGGAGTTCCGGCCGGTCTGTGATCGGCGCGGGGTGTGCCGCCAGGCAATACCCCAGCACGGGGCGACCGTGATCCGTTTGGCGGCACTGAGGGCAGAATGAAGAAATCTCAATCTCGTGAGTGGGGATGCCCATTCGGGCCGAAACGGCGTCTCGCAGCAACGACCGGTCGCGGGGCTCCCTTCCCGATTGTGTCCGCAGAAAGACACTGACGGGATGGATAGTGCCCGAAACGCCGTCGGAATTCTGCGGGGAGCTTGTGGACGGCACGACCTACAGCCAGTTCCTCTTTTTGAAGATGAGGTACAGGGTTCCCGCAAAGCCCAGCATCAGGCCAAGAGCAACCGGATAGCCGAAGGTCCATGTGAGTTCTGGCATGACGTCAAAGTTCATTCCGTAAATGCCGGCAACGAGTGTCGGCGCAAAAATAATCGCGGCCCAGGAGGAAATCTTCTTCACTTCCTCGCCCTGCGCATAACTCACCTCGGAAAGACGCTTCATCTCTTCGTTCTGACGCTGGCCCACTTGGGTCAGGTGAACCGTCAAAGCATTTTGAAGAATCTGCCGAAATGAATCTGCATGTTGCACGATGGACTCGGCGTGATCACTCACGTCTCTCAAGTTGCGCTGCAACTCAATGTTGACCAGATACTTTTCTGCTCCACGCTCGAGAAGCTCCAACATGGGCCCCAGCGGTTTTGTTGCCCGCTGAAACTCAAGGACTTCACGCGAGAGAGCGTAGATGCGTCGTGAGACGTTCGCATTGTTTTCGAAGAGATCATCCTCAATCTCATCGATGTCATTCTCTAGGCCCAAGACGACCGGCAAATACTCGTCGACAACCTGATCGAGGAGGGCGTACAGCACCGCTTCGGGCCCCAGGGCTAGGAGCGCAGGATTCTCTTCGAGACGGTGACGGACCTTCGCGACATCTGGTGATTCGGCATGCCGCACCGTGATGACGTAGTCGGGGCCCACGAAAACATGAAGTTCGCCGAATTCGACAACCTCTGTCTCGTCGATGTAGCGCGCCGGTCTGAGGACGACAAAAAGGCAGTCTCCGTAGCGTTCAATTTTGGCACGCTGATGGCCGGCAAGGGCGTCTTCCACGGCAAGATGATGAAGCCCGAATTCTTCCGCGACGGAGGCAAGTTCTGCGGGGGAGGGGCGGTACAGGCCCATCCAGCCCATGCCGCCATGTTCTTTCATAGCCTCGTAGGTCAGCTCAAGACTGTCGGGGGTTGCAACGCGCATTCCGTCGCGGTAAACAGCATTATCAATGAGAGGCATCGAAAGAATCCGAACGAGGTCAGAGGCCGAGGAACAGGGCCGAAAGCAGTGCGACGTAGACAACCACAAATACGGCCGGGGTGACGTACTTGACGATTTTCATCCAGAACGCCGACTGCATAATGCGGCTGGCCAGTAACGTCGTCGCCTGTGATGCCGTGAGGTCCTCGATAATTGTGAGAGCTTCATTTGCGGCGGATATCTGTGCGACCGCGCCGAGAATCCCTGACGCCAGCAGAATCCCCACGGCGGCAATCCGGGTTGCCAGGCTTGCCTCCGCGAGTCCGAGCTCGAGAAACCCAATCGTTGCGGTCAGCAACAGTGTCGGAGCTACCTGGGAGATGATGATATGCCAGCGAGCCTTAGACCAGAGGGCAATGAGATGGTGTTCGTTCATGAAGACTCCCTGTTGGGTGGTGACGCGTCGAAGCGAATCCGTTGTCTCTCATTGTGGTCCATCCCGGGAATACTGAGGCACTGACACGGGTTCACTTTTGTGAGCATCCGTCAGGTCATCTGGCAGGTCGAGTTGAGAGATAAAAGAAAAGGCGCGCGTTTCGCACATGACACAGCACATTGAATTTGGACTCGATACTTTTGGCGATGTCACGGTCGATGGCGAGGGGAAGGTGCTTTCCTACGCTCAGGTGCTTCGCAATGTTGTCGATGAGGGCGTCTTGGCTGATGAGGTTGGACTTTCTTTTTTTGGAATCGGGGAACACCACCGCTCTGATTTTGCGGTTTCCTCGCCCGAAGTTGTGTTGAGTGCCATCGCGGCCCGCACGGAGAACATTCATCTCGGCTCCGCTGTGACTGTCTTGTCCTCGGATGATCCCATCCGTGTCTTTCAACGCTTTTCAACCTTGGATGCGGTTTCGAATGGCCGCGCCGAAATTATTGTGGGTAGGGGATCTTTTACGGAGTCGTTCCCGTTGTTTGGCTTCGCCATGAACGACTATGAACAGCTCTTTGAAGAGAAATTGGATTTGCTGAGCGAAGTGCTGACGGGGGCTCCCGTTACGTGGTCGGGCAACATTCGGCCGCCACTGTCGAATCAAGTAATATTTCCTCCCACAGAATCGGGCACGATAAAGACGTGGATTGGGGTGGGAGGAAGCCCTCAGTCAGTCGTCAGAGCAGCGCACTACGGCTTGCCTTTGATGCTGGCCATCATCGGGGGAGACCCCTTGCGGTTTCGCCCGTATGTGGATTTGTATAACGACTCTCTCAAGAAAATGGGAAAATCGCCGCTGCCGGTCGGGCAGCATTCGCCAGGCTTCGTTGCTGCAACGGATGAGTTGGCACGCGACCTTGCGTGGCCGCACTATCGCGACATGCACGCCCGCATCGGGGCTTCTCGCGGATGGCCTCCGCTCACGCGCGGGCAGTTCGATATGGAAGCGGCGCCGACGGGAGCGCTCTTCGTTGGTTCGGTTGAGACGGTGGCCCAAAAACTTGCCCGAACGGTACAGGGCCTAGGAATCCAACGTTTTGATCTGAAGTACAGCATGGGAACGTTGGGTCATGAGCACCTGATGGAGTGCATCCGCTTGTATGGCGGCGAAGTAGTGCCACGCGTTCGTGAGTTACTAGCTCAGGCCTAGCTCGCGGGGGCTTCCAGGTAGCCCCTCGACAGAATACCCCCCGGGGTATAGACGGTGCGCGTGCGGGGGAAGATTTCTCCTGCAGAAAGTATGACATGTCACGTTCCTCGAAGACCGTTATCATCGGCGGCGTTGCGGGAGGAATGTCCGCGGCAACACGACTGCGGCGTCTCGACGAAGCCGCGGAGATTATTGTCTTAGAGCGCGGCGGGTATGTTTCTTTCGCAAACTGTGGTCTTCCGTACCACCTGAGTGGAATCATCGAGAATCGTTCCTCACTCCTCCTTCAAACGCCGCAATCCTTGGCGTCACGTTTTGGCCTCGACGTTCGCGTGAAGAATGAGGTCATCGGCATTGATCCCGTTGCCAAGACGGTCACCGTTGTGGATCTCGATGCGGGTTCGGAATATGTGGAGTCCTACGACTTTTTGGTGTTGTCCCCTGGAGCGAGCCCCATCATCCCGAGTATTGAAGGCGCCGATCGTGCTCTCGTGTTGAGAGACATTGAAGATGTTGATCGTGCGATGAGTGCATTGAGCGGCACCGTGAAGACGGCCGTTGTGATGGGGGCCGGTTATATCGGAATCGAAGTTGCCGAGAACCTTCATCTTCGTGGCCTTGCGGTGACGATTGTCCAGCGGGGAGCACAGGTTCTCTCGGCGCTTGACAGCGAAATGGCGTCCTACATGCAGGGCAAGCTGGAAGCAGAGGGAATCACGGTTCTTCTCCAGACGGAAGTCAGCAAGATTCACTCGACGAGTGTGCTGCTCTCGGATGGCACGCACATCCCTGCCGATCTGGTTTTTTCATCGATCGGGGTCGTTCCCGAGACAACCTTGGCGGTCAATGCCGGACTCACGATTGGCGCTCGAGGAGGAATTCTCGTTGATGATTTTCAACGCACGAGCGATCCGAGTATTTTCGCCGTTGGTGACGCTGTAGAGAAGGTTGATGCCATCTCCGGTGATTCCCGATTAGCAACTTTGGCTGGTCTTGCGAACCGTCACGGCCACGCCGTTGCCAACGTCATAACGGGCCAACACGCGGTTCCAGCTTCTGCCGCTTTGGGCACGGCGATTGTCTCCTTTGGCTCGGTGACGGCGGCTAGTACGGGCTGGACGGAGAAGGCCTTGCGGGCGCAGGGGAGAGAGATTCGTGTGATCCACTCCCATCCCGCACATCACGCCGGGTATTACCCCGGGGCGGAGACAATGCATGTGAAGCTCATTGTCGATCCGCACAGCGACCTCATTCTGGGAGCTCAGGGTGTCGGCGGAGCGGGCGTTGACAAGCGAATGGACGTTCTTGTGACTGCCATGTTTGCAGGCCTCACCGCGAGCAGCCTCGCCCAACTTGAACTTTCTTACGCTCCTCAGCATGGCTCGGCCAAGGATCCCATCAACATGTTGGGCTACGTCAACCGCAATATCGCCGAGGGCCTCACCCAGACCGTTCAATGGCATGAAATCCAGTCTCTCCTAGAGAGTGGGAGCGTTCTGATTGACGTGAGAACGGAAGCGGAGCACGACGCGGGACACATCCCGGGTGGAATCTGTATTCCTGTCGACACGTTGCGCGACCATGTCGGCTCGCTGGCTGGAAAGAATGTCATCGTTCACTGCCAAGTCGGTCAACGGGGACACACCGCTGCCCGCCTTCTTTCTCAACACGGTATTCAGGTTTCCAACCTTGATGGTGGCTATCTGACCTGGCAGGCCGGTTCGCTTGCTTCACACTCCCAACCAACTCCCCTGAAAGGAAAATGATGAAATCAATCACCACCACAGAACTTGCCGCTTTGGCAGATGCCCGAATCATCGATGTGCGCGAGGACGACGAATTCGCCTCGGGCCATGCTCCGGGTGCCACGAACATTCCGCTGAGCACTTTTGCGGAGCACTTCGAGGAAATCCCCAAGGACGGGACGGTCTACCTTATTTGCCAAGCCGGTGGACGAAGCGCTCGCGCGGGCGACTACCTCGAGAGCCAAGGCTACGACGTCGTCAACGTTGAGGGCGGAACCGGCGACTGGATCGCTAATGGCCTTCCGGTGGAGCGCTAAAGATGACGGATGACTCCAAAGGTGAGCAAGAGAAGAGAATCCTGAATCGCCTCAAGCGTGCGCAGGGTCAGCTCACCGCTGTCATTGCTGCGGTCGAGAGTGGCAAGGACTGCCGCAGTGTTGTCACGCAGCTCTCTGCAGTGACCAACGCCCTCGACAAAGCAGGTTTTGCCATCATTGCTCACGCAATGCAGGAGTGCCTGGCTGAAACGGGCGAGAATCGTGACGATTCCAAGCCCACTGTTTCGGAACTCGAGAAGCTCTTTATGTCCCTTGCCTAGGACTTCTGGCAGACTCAGGGAATGATAGTCATTCCGACGAAGCCCCAACCGCCTCGCCGGCGTTTGGGGCTTCGTCGGTTGTGGTTCACGATGACCCTTGGCGGGCTAATCGCAGTGCTGTGTTGGCCAACATATTTTGTTGCCGGCGGATCGATTCCTGCGGCCGGGGATAATTCAAGAGAAAAGCTTGTTGTTCACGCCGAAGATACTCCCCACGCGAGCGTTTTCGACCCGGTTCTCGCCTATGTGGCGACACGATTGCCGGAGATGTCCCTCGAAGAGAAGATCCGCTCTCTTCTGATGCTGCATTACCCTGGCACGGATGCGGCCGCTCTTCAGGGGTTCATGGCGTCCACGAGCGCGGGTGGTTTTATCCTCATGGGTAATAACGTGCCCGAGACGCCCGAGGCTTTGGCGGCTCTCACGACCGCCCTGACCCTCGACCCCGAATTGCCGGCTCTGGTTGGTATCGATGAAGAAGGCGGTTATGTCACGCGTCTTCCCTACGATTCCTTTGCCGGTGCCAACACTCTCAGAACGCAAGATCCAGCGGCAACGTTGGAGGCGTTCACTGGTCGGGCAGCGTTACTCGCATCGGTGGGAGTGAACGTCAACTTTGGTATTGATGCCGACGTAACGAGTGACCCGCAGTCCTTCATATTCGACCGCACCTTCGGCGACACCCCGGCGTCTGCCGGCGAGCGAGTCGCCCTTGCCGTTGCGGGAGAGAAATCGGTCGTTGCCAGCACACTTAAACACTTTCCTGGTCATGGAAGCACGACCGGGGATTCGCACGTGAGTATTCCGGCAACCGGCATGGCCGAATCCCAGTGGTCAGCGAGTGATGCTGTGCCTTTTACTGCCGGTATCGATGCCGGTGCTTCGCTCGTCATGTTCGGCCACCTGGCCTATACCGCAGTCGATGCTGCCCCGGCCTCATTGTCCCCAGCCTGGCATTCAATCTTGAGAGAAAAACTGGGCTTTACCGGAATTACCATCACCGACGACATGACCATGCTGCAGGGGGCGGGGCTTCCAGAATTTAGCGACCCGGTTGAGAATGCCGTGCGGGCTTTGGAGGCGGGAAATGACATCCTCCTCTACGTCTTGGCCGCAGACCCCAGCATCGATGGGGTTGACCCCACTGCCATTGTCGCGGGATTGGTGGCCGCTGTTGATTCGGGGCGAATAGCGCCGGCACAAGTGGATGCTTCGGCCCTGCGGGTCTTGGCGCTGCGCCGATCTTTTGCGGCGGATGCCCTGACATGGACACCCCCCTGCCCTGCGCCCTGCCGCGCTTTTGTTGATGTGGTTCCGGCGGCGTCGCAGTGAAACATTTCGACTAATTTTCATTTCGGGGAATGAAATTGAACACGGAGCGTTTCAACTCAAGGAGCGCCTCGCTCCACAGCGTGAATTTTAATCACGACCCGAATCCGCTCAGAAAAGGACCCCTCATGACGATTACCGCCGAAAGCATCCCCGGTTATAAAGCTGGAACCTGGACCATCGACCCCACCCACTCCACCGTTGGTTTCAGCGTTCGCCACCTCGTCATCAGCAAGGTCAAGGGAACCTTCGAAAAGTTTGACGCTACCTTCGTCACCGGTGAGAGCCCCCTCGATACCAAAGTCACCGCCACTGCTCAGGTTGTCAGTGTGAACACGAACGAAGAGAACCGCGACGGCCACCTTCGTACCAATGACTTCTTTGACGCTGAGACCTACCCCACCATCTCCTTCGTCTCCACTGGTGTGAAGGCCAAAGATGCCGCCGCCGGCGAGTACACCGTCACGGGAGACCTCACCATCAAGGGCGTCACCAAGTCTGTTGACTTCGACCTCGAGTTCGGTGGCTTTGCGACCGATCCTTACGGCAACTACAAGCTTGCCGCGTCGGTCGTAGGCACGATCAACCGTGAAGACTTCGGTCTGACCTGGAACGCGGCTCTGGAATCTGGCGGAGTTCTCGTGGGCGACAAGGTCACCATCACCATCGACCTTCAGGCTGCCCTTCAGGCGTAGTCAAAGCTGATCACGGGGTCTTGCCGAACCGGCGAGACCCCGTTTTTCGTTAGTCCTCGATGGCACCGGTGATTTCGTTGCGCACGAGTCGCAGGGTTTCCATCAGGAACCCGATGAGAACCCAGTTGTGAAGCGAGGGTTTGATGACGGTGATGGGCGCGGTGAGGGCGGGGATTTCCGAGGTCGCGGGATGCGGGGTCGCGATTGCCGGCAGTCCGGCATTGCGCACGAGGAGGCGTAGGTCATGGCCGGCTCGGTTGAATTCTTCCGCGATGGCGCGAATGCTCTTCTCCGCAATGACCGAGTCGTCGTAGTGATCACGCACGGCGCGCGACAGCCCCATGGTTCGCGTGACTAACACGGCCAGAATATCCATCAGCATGATGTCATTTTCGATGGTGAGGCTGTGTTTGTTGCGGCGCGCGTTGAAGCGAAGACTTTCTTGGGCGCGGGCCACGGTGGCCCGAGCGGCGTTATATTCGGCCCGCAGCGCCCGTGAGCGCAGATAAATGTCATTGAGCACGGTGTAGCTCGTGGGCCGGGTGAGGACAGCCGAGATGTCTTCGAGGATCTGGGCGACATTCACCCCCAGTTCTGAGACGGCCCGATTTGCGGGTTCGAGGGCGACGGGCGGAACAATCAGGGCGTTGATAATGAGCCCGACGGCGGCGCCGAGAATCGTTTCTAGAATTCGGTTGAAGGCGTATTGGGGAGTGACACTTCCGAGGGCCAACACGAGCATGGCACTTAACGCAATTTGGCTCCCCGTAGCGGGCGTGAGTTTGAGGCTCCACGCAATAAGGATTGCCGCGACAACGGCAACCAAAACAATCCAGCCGTTGGAGCCAAACGCGAGAGTTGCCCCGAAGGCGATGGCAACGCCCAGTACTGTTCCCACACTTCGTTCGAGTGCCTTGCTGAGGGACTGGTTGATGCTGGGCTGCACGACGATGAGCGCAGCGATGGCAGCAAAGACGGGTTGATTCTCTCCGAAGACGAGGATGGCCACAAACCAAGCGACGAGGGCTGCCACGGCAGTTTTTGCCACCTGGAGAAAGGGGGTACGTTTTTTATCTTGAAGATTCGCGACGAGGCTCACGTTCTAACCGTAGCGAGGCCCTTATGTCGTGAGTGTGTCATTTCGCTCGTGGCGGGCGAAACTGAGTCCAGAGTTCCCGCAAATCCCATGCATTCGAGGCTTCGATGGAGATTCCGCGTTCCCCTGTGCGCCGGGTGCGCCCTCTAATCACCATCAGCCGGGTTCCAAACAGTACGGGCCCGGTGGTCTCTTGGGCTTCTTCGAAGAACGTGGAGTCGGAGCATCCGGTGCCATCATCCAGGCTGATAAAGACGACACGCTTGCCGCTCTTCATCGGTGGAGTTTGGGTTGCTACGCGAATTCCCGCCACGAGAACTTCCGTCTTATTCCAGAGGCCGAGGAGCTGGTTGGCGGGGGTTACTCCAAGCTCGTCGAGAAGAGGGCGGTAACTTTCTAAAATGTGCGCCGTGGCATCCATATTGAGGATGCTCAACTCTGCCTGAACGCGTTCCTCTGAGGTGAGTTCTGCGTTGCCGCGGGGAATGAGGTGGCGGTCATCGATGGTGAAATCGAGTTGGTTTTCGGGGGAATGCACGCGGCGATTGGCTGCTGTGAGTTGACGTACGCGCGCAATCACGTCACCGCGCGTCGGGGTTGGTTCATGAGCCGCGAGGCCGCCACCAAAGATATTCGTCGCCGCAATCTCGTCGAGTGCCCCCACGAGGGCGAGACGCTGAAGGAGAGATCGGCTGGGCTTCGCCCGTTCGAAGAAGTCGGTGAGGGAGTCGAAGGGCTGGCCCCGCAAAATGCGCTGCAACTCTTTTTCATTGACACCCTGTACGTCACGCAGGGAAAGTCGAATGCCGAGCACCTCTTTGCCGTTTACCTCGCCGCTGTCACCTTCGACCGGTGCTGCTGCTACCCGTTCCACGCGGTAGCAATCATCACTCTTGTTCACATCGAGCCCGAGGATGGGCACCCCCATGCGGCGAACTTCGGCCAGCAACAGTCTTCGGGGGTACATGCCGGGATCGTGGGTAAGGATGCCGGCGAGGAACTCGGCCGGGTAATGGGCTTTGAGCCAGGCGCTCTGATAGGTCGGCAGTGCGAAGGCGGCCCCGTGGGCCTTACAAAAGCCAAAGGAGCCAAACCCTTTCAGCACTAACCAGATGCGGTCAATGTCGGCATCGGTGAAGGATCTTTTGCCCGTGACGGGATCTCTGTTCGCGGCGGTGCGGGCACGAAAGCTTGCCTCGATAGAGTCGGTGTTTTTTTCCATGCTGCGGCGTAGTTCGTCGGCCTCTGCAAGGGTCACTCCCATGCACTCATGCAGCATGCGCAAGATGTGTTCGTGATAAATCACGACCCCATAACTGTCTCCCAAAAAGTAGCGAAAGCGTGGGTGCAAATAGTTGGGCATGGTGAAACCGTGCTTGGCGTCTAAGAAGGGCGCCACCATGTTGCCTTTCATTGGGCCCGGGCGAAACAGGGAGATGTCGGCAATCAGGTCGTTATATTCCGTTGGCTGCATTTTCCCGATGAGTTCGCGTTGACCGGGACTCTCGATTTGGAACATGCCGAGCGTGTGAGCGGTGCGGATACCCTCAAACGTGACCTCGTCATCGTGAGGAATGGAGTCCACATCGAGGTGGCCCTCCGGATTGATGTAGGGCGCATCGAGGGGAAGGTTTCCGGCAAGAGCGACGCGAGAGCCATGCAGGCGCCTAATTTCACTCACCGTGTAGGCGATGGAAGATTGCATGCGCACACCGAGCACGTCGAGTTTGAGGAGCCCCACGTCATCGATGTCGTCTTTATCGAATTGGCTCATGGGTAGGCCCATGCCACTGGGCTGCACGGGGGTGAGGTTGTAGAGATCGTTGTTACCGAGAATTACTCCACACGGATGCATCGAAACGTGCCGGGGGAGCCGATCGAGGCGCTCAGTGATGTCCACCAGCATGTCGAGCCTGTCATCGGAGTGGAGCATTTCGGCGAACTCTCGCAGTTCGGGTTTCTGGCCGAGGGCATCGCGAAAATCTCGGGCATTGAAGCGCCAGATGTTCTTGGCGACGAAGGTGATTTGGTCATCAGTGAGTCCGAGAGCCGCGCCGGCATCGCGAGCCGCGCCACGGGCGCGATAGGTGTTTTGCATTGCCATGAGGCTGACGCGGGTGCTGCCATAGCGCTCGAAGATAGCGCGGTAGATTTCGTGGCGGCGGGCTGACTCCACATCGATGTCAATGTCGGGAAGGGTCTCGCGTTTGTTGCCGAGGAAGCGCTCAAAGAGAAGATCGTGCTCGAGGGGATCCACGTTGCTGATGCGCAGAAGGTAGTTCACCAAGCTGCCAGCGCCAGAGCCGCGTGCCTGGTTGCGGATCCCCATGCCGCGCATCATGGAGGTTACATCGGCCACCGTGAGAAAGTAGGAGGCGAATCCGAACCCGCTGATGGTTACGAGCTCATCGCGCATCCTCGTGCGCACTCGGGTGAGCTCGGCCGCATCGGCGTAGGGGAATCGTTCACTGATTCCCGCCTCGGCGGTGCTCCAGAGAACGGCGTTGGGGTCGCCCGTGAGACCAATCACTTCGTTCTCGGGAATCTTGGCGCTCCGCCAACCGATGTCCTCATCGGGGTCGAGAATGCAGCGCTCGCCCACACGCTCCGTTGCGGCAACCAGACGCGGTGCGCTCCCGGCAGAAAGAGTAGAAAACTGCACGATGCGCCGCGCTAACGTGTGCATGTCTTCGGGGCTCTTCAGCCAGGCCTGCCCGTTGGGTTGCGGCGTGAAAGCACCAAGAGCACTGAGGTGGCTGGCGGCATCGAGCACATCGCCGGTGAGGGCATCATCGGGCTCGAGGTAGC
>Ga0114978_10002797_pt1 | contig 14387 bp, 15 predicted proteins | sample S_140212_EF_Meta_FD_87027 | JGI IMG/M metagenome (GOLD analysis project Ga0114978, IMG submission 87027) | Freshwater microbial communities from Lake Simoncouche, Canada to study carbon cycling - S_140212_EF_MetaG | ecosystem: Environmental > Aquatic > Freshwater > Lake | place: Lake...
GAAAAACCCTTAAAGAAAAAATTGCTGCAAAGCTAACCTACGGTCATGCTGGCGGATTATACAAAATCAATCGTGAGCTCATTGTATTTGTACAGATGCTGATTGATCAAGGCCGTGTAGAAAATGTACCCTTTGTTGACGAAAACGGAAATCCAGTACTCGTAGCTGACCTACACTCTTTTAAAGATGAAATCATAGACAGGTACTTTACTGCTACCTATGAATACTATGAAGACTATCAAAAGATTAAAGCTAGTAGAACAGTTGAAAAGTTATTGGATCTATGACCAGAGGCGTACTAATATTTGCCCATAATAGTCCTGATGTTGATTACGGCCTAATGGCTATAATTGCAGGCGGACTTGCCAAGAAGAATCTCGGTGTTCCTGTGAGTTTGGTCACAGATTCCGGAACACTAGCGTGGCTGAGAGAGTCTGGTACACTGATCAAAGCCCAGACAGTTTTTGATCATATTATACAAGTAGATAGACCTTACACAAAAAATGTGAGAAATCTGCACGACGGATTTGAAAGCAAGGTTATTCCATTTGTAAATTCAAATAGATACAGCGTGTGGGAACTCAGTCCTTATGATCAAACCTTGTTGATAGACAGCGACTATCTAATCTTCTCCGACAAACTAAATGAGTATTGGTCAGTAGACGCTCCTGTAATGATGGGGCACAGCATGACAGATCTTACAGGCGAGCGTGGCGGCATCTTAGACAGCCGCGTAAGTGAAACCGGAGTACATATGTTCTGGGCCACAACAGTGATGTTTGATAAAAGTGCAGAAAGTGAATTCTTTTTTAAACTGGTAGACTTTGTCAAAGACAACTATGTTTACTATGCAGATCTATTCCGCTTCAATCCCAAACAGTTTAGAAACGACATTGCCTTCAGTGTAGCCAAACATATTATGAATGGATTTGAAACAGAGTTTGCCTATACCCTACCTCCAATTCTCACAGTCTTTGACAAAGACATACTACACAGTGTTGACACCGATAGGCTAACATTCTTAGTCAGTCAACCCAATGATGTTGCAAGTTTTTGGGCTGCTTCTACTAAAGGTGTAGATGTTCATATTATGAATAAACAAAGCATAATCAGAAACGCAGACAGTCTTCTGGAGTTAGTATGAACTTTGGATACCTGATATTTGTAGCGGCTCATCCCGACATAGACTATCTCAAATTGGCCTATGCTCTAGCATTAAGTATTAAGAATACGCAGAAGCCAGGCTATGATAAAGTAGCACTAGTAATCAACGACAAAACATCAGTTGATAGTTTAACCAGTCCTTGGGTGTTTGATAAAGTTATAGAATGGCCCGAACAAAAGTTCTGGGATGGCCGTTCGTGGATGGATACTGTAACACCTTGGGAACACACGGTTTGTCTAGATGCAGACATGCTGTTTCTTAGAGATTACAGTCACTGGATTGATTACTTTGTGGAAAACACAGATCTCTATGTAGCCAATCGTGCGTTCACATTTAGAGGCGAAGTAGTTACCAGTGATGCTTACCGCAAGGCATTTACCAAAAACAATTTGCCCAATCTATTTTCAATGTGGACATTCTTTAAGAAAGACACCAGTACAGAATTCTTTGAATTAGCCCGACAGATCTTTATTAATCCGCAGGAATTTAAAAACTTGTATCTCAACAATCATATCCCTAAAGTTGTAGGCACAGACGAAGCGTTTGCACTATCGGCCAAGTTGTTGGATATTGATAGTGAAATGGCCTATGCTTTGGATTTTCCCAGAGTAGTACACTTAAAACCTCAGGTACAGAATTGGCCATGGGATGCTGATCGTGTAACCGATCAAGTGGGATTTTATCTCAAAGGTGACGGCAGTTTAAAGATTGGCAATTACCAACAGACTGACATTGTGCATTATGTTGAAAAAGACATCATTACTGATGAGTTAATTAGTATGTTAGAGGAGATAGCATGGAAGAAAAACTAGACCTTGCTCCTTTTGACGAGTGGATAAAAACACTAGAAGTTCCGGAAGAAACTTATTTCTTTGAGTTTGACCTTGATGGAAATGTTATAGCACTGCATCCCGGCCCGTCTGTTGAACATATCAAAAACAAAATACAAGTTGATCTTGATGTTGCGTTAGGTATACACGATCGCGGTGAAACGCTACGGCACTACAAAGTGGATATCGTATCCGGTAGAGTTATAAAAATAAATCTTGCCAGTATAACAGGACTTAGTAAAATAGACGATGTGTTACACAGAGTCATTGATAAGAAATGGAGTAAGATCTCCAAACCCGATGTCAGCATAGAATATGCTAGAGCAGATGCTCTGTTGACATTTAAGATTAATCCTTTGCTAAAAACCATAGAATGGCAAGGTGATCAAGACATGGTATTTTTAATAACAGAATACAATGATCCTAATGTACTACAAGAAATGATCAGCTTTAATGTCAACGAACTGGTAAAATATCCACAGCGATTTACATTGACACTGCCAGAGAAGTTTAGCATTTACACACGACGAATTTTTGACAAGTATACCTATGAAGACACTAGAACTTGATGTAGTTTTCCTTAGTTACGATGAGCCCAATGCTGACCAGCATTATGCTGACCTATGCAACAAGGTGCCTTGGGCAAAACGAGTCCACGGTGTCAAAGGTAGTGATGCTGCACATAAAGCCGCAGCAGAACTCAGCGAAACTGAATGGGTGGTTACTGTGGATGCAGACAACATAGTTGATAATAAATTTTTTAATTTACAATTTGACCCCGACAACAAGGACATACAGGTCTATAGTTGGTTGGCTAGAAACCGCATCAATGGATTACTATACGGCAATGGCGGCTTAAAGATCTGGCGTAAAGATTTTATTCTTAACATGAAGAGTCATGAAGCTAGCGACAGCGATCGTGCGCAGGTAGATTTTTGTTGGGAAACAGGATACAAGCAGTTTGCTGAATGTTACAGCGAAACAGTTATCACAGGATCACCATTTCAGGCATGGCGGGCAGGATTCCGTGAAGGTGTCAAAATGACCCTTCTTGATGGTGTGCGTATTCCTGCCGATGAAATAAAGGAAAAAGTTTGGTGGCATAACCTTCATAGATTAAAGATATGGAGTACAGTCGGTGCCCACGAAGAAAACGGACTATACGCTGTATATGGTGCAAGGCTTGGACAGTGGATGACTAATTGTACAGCATGGAATTATGTAGATGTACGAGACTTTGAAATCCTAAAAAACATCTACAATGAAAATGTCAATCACACTAATCTAGCACATGATATACAGGATTTAGGCTATCACATTAAACGAGGAATGGGATTTGATTATCCTTATCTTGATGCAGCTCAAAGCAAGTATACATTAGACTTGTACGAAGAAACAATTAAACTTACTAACACATACCTAAGATGATATATGATATTTTTTATGTAAGCAAAAATAATATTGATGAACAAGATTGGAAACAGTTTCGTTCTAGATTTCCGTCTTCTCAAAAGATTGAGAATGTTAAATCTTTCAATGATATTAAGAATAAAGCATTTACAAAACTATTTTGGGTCGTGTGGGACACCTTAACTTTATTAGATACATCTATATTTGAATATAGGGTATCAAAGTTTGAAGAAGAGTTTATTCATGTTTTTAAAAATACCTGTAATGGTGTCGAAAGTTATTTTGGCGGCGTTGCATTGTTTCCTAAAAATTGTAAAATAAGCTCAAAAGAATTTCAATATAAATTTTATCTTAATAAAAAAGAACACAATATTGTTGCTAGTGAATATCGTTACCCAACATTAAAGTTAACAACCTACGATGCATATATTAAATTTGCAGCAGCAAGTTCTCATCCGTTGTTTTGGGGTGTTTGGGCAGACACTGAAATTGTAAATGACAGTGTTTTTAACTTATATTTTGACCCCAATGACGGCACATATAATTATGATAAAAATGAAAATCATGTCTATAAAAATTCATGCAATGGGGTTGAATCTTATCTAAGCGGAGTTGTATTATTTTCTACAAACAAAATAATAACCGAGAGAGAATTTAATCATAGATTTTTAATAGATAAAAAAGAACATAATTTAACAGTCAGCCAATACAAAACATACGATGTATTCACATTTAACAATTACAAAGATTATTTGTCTGCTAAAGAAAAATCTACTACAGAATTGTTCTGGATGATTCCTAATGATGTAGATGTGAATCCTGATTTTAACTTTGACCTAACATTTCAATTTAATAATGAATATGATAAATCTATAAATCATGTGTTTTTAAATGACAAATATTATGATGGTGTGATTCTCACATCTAAAAAAATTAATATTTCCGAAAGAGAATTTAGTTATAGATTTTTAATAGATAAAAAAGAACACAATATACAGGCTAGCAAACCTAAAAAATATCCTGTAATAGTAGGCAAAGAATACAATGATTATGAAAATGCCTTAAAAGAAACTTCACAAGATTTGTTTTGGATGATTTGGTCTGATGTTGAAATAACTGATGATACTATTTTAAACACAACATCTTATGATAGAAATGTAAATCATATGTTTTTGAATTCTTCAACAGAAGGCGATAGTTATATAAGTGGAATAATCCTTTGTTCAAAGAATAAAAAATTCACTAAAAAAGAATTCAATCATAGATATTTAATTGACAAAACAGAACATCCAATAGTGGCATCTAAAAATAAAACCTATGCAATTTTTAAATTTAGTAACTATAAAGATTATGTACACGCATTGGAATCCTCACCTACTGAAATGTTTTGGATGATTCCTAACGATGTAGATGTGAATCTTGATTTTGATTTTTTAGATTTTACTTTTAGTTTTAATAATCAATATGATAGATCTATAAATCATGTGTTTCTAAATGACAAATATTATGATGGTGTTATTCTAACATCTAAAAAAATCAATATTTCTGAAAGAGAAATACATCATAGATTTTTAATAGATAAAAAAGAATATCCGGTACAGGCCAGCACTCCGAAGCCATTTGATATTATCTTTATTAGCTATAACGAAAAGAATGCAGATGAAAATTACGAGTATTTGAAATTGAGATTTCCTAGAGTAAAACGAGTGCATGGAGTTAAAGGAATTCAAAATGCTCACATCGAAGCTGCAAAATTAGCAGAAACTGATATGTTCTGGGTAGTAGATGCTGATGCTATCATTGAAGATACATTTGCCTTTGAGATCGATTACATTCCTTACTATGATAGAATCAGCAGAATCAATTTAAACAAAACTGTTCATGTTTGGAGCAGTAGGAATCCTGTTAATGATTTAGTCTACGGCTACGGCGGTGTAAAACTATTACCTAGAAGACTAACAGCAAATATGGATATTCAAAATCCAGACATTACTACCAGTATCAGCGACAGCTTTAAAATTATGCCTGAGATTAGCAATGTAACAGGATTCAATGTAGACGAATTCAGCACTTGGCGAAGTGCTTTTAGAGAATGTGCTAAATTAGCTAGCCGTGTAATTGATCGTAATTTTGACAATGAAAACGACGAACGCTTACACATATGGTGTAATGTTGGTAAAGACCGTCCGTTTGGAGAATATGCAATCAACGGAGCCAGGGCCGGAAAGCAATTTGGAGAACAACACATGCAAGATCCTGTTGGCCTTAATTCAATCAACGATTACGAATGGCTTAAAAATCAATTTGATCAAGTTAAGGATAACATTAAATGAGAATTTTACTTGTTGGTGCCGGAGCTAATTGGGGATCAGTTTTTACAAAGTATATTGCTGATCAAGGACACACTATTGATCTCGTAACCAGTAAAGAATTAAGTTACGATAATGTAAATGTAATTAAAATAAATTGGGATACATCTGAAGTAGAGATCGATCAGATTACTAAAAATCTCAAAAATAATCAATATGATATAATTTTCTTCAACCAAAATTCTTACGGTGTGCCTAACGAATTTGATTTCACTAAAGAAAGAACTGTGTCAAAGAAAAATTGGAATACTGCCTACTGGATAAACTGTCAACTACCCTACTATATGCTAAAGAGTTTATCTAATTCTATTCATGCAAATACAAAGGTAGGATGGATGTTAACAGGATTGATTGATGGCAAACAAGTAGCTATGAGAAAGTATGCAGGATATGCCAGTGTTAAATCTACAAATCTGCATCTCATGCGTGGTTTTAGTCTACACCATCCTGGTATATTTTTCTGTATTAATCCTATATGGTTTCCTAAAGAAGAGTTTAGTAAAGATGCTGAACAAATATTCTCCGTAATTACCAAATTACAATCCACAGATAACGGAAAAGTCTTTAATAAAGATGGTAATGAATGGAATCATTACCGATCAGAAGTATAAATTCAGTAACAGTATTTTTCTTGTTTCTAGTACCTTTGGTACTGCATGCCAGTTGTTATCGCCATTCAACCAAAATGTTCCTGAATGTTTTTTTCCTGACGCTCTATATATAACTTCTTCCTCTGTACAACCGAGCCCATGATGTTCCCGCCAAGGACTACTAATTTTGTTGTCTGCTAGAAAGATTGTGCCAGTTTGATTTTCTTGAATATTTATTATGCCAGCCATAAATGAAAATCTATTATCTATGTGCGGTGATTGATAAAAACCTACTTGATCAATAATAGGAATAAAACCAAAATTTCCTGGGCCGTTTATAAAATGATTATCAAACCAGCGTTTAAAATCTTTCATGTTGTGGAAGAAAGGATAGTGAATCGGATCACTTTCAATTAATTCTTGTGTAATTTTAACAACATGCGGATAGAAATAGTTTTTTAATGTGTGGTAGTCATCGTTCCAATGTTTCGGAGGCAATTCTATTCTTTCTTTTTCTACCGAAAGAGCCCCATAATCATTGTTTCCAAAATTTTCTTTGTTAAAAACTCTAGCAATTAGCTCTTCTGGAATGTTATCAAATTCAGCAGAACAAATAGAAGGTTCGACGCTTTCTAATTTTAAAGAGGGCATGGTTACCATTTTGCAATTCCAAATTTATCAGCTAATTCTTCAAAGTGATTTATTGTATTAAATAGATTTTGATTTCTTAAATTGTCAAACATTTTTTGTGTTTTAAAAAATAGTTCTACTGAATGTTTATCCAACGATTGGGATTTTATAATTGCATCTTTATAATAAGATTTCAAACTATGTGTATACGGAACATAAATTTCTGGAAGAGATTCTAATTTTTCTAATTCTTTTATCAGTATATCAGTAGGATACATCCAAAGATCATTACACCCAAGGTTTGGAATTCCTGTTACCGGAATAAAAAAGAAATTCATAGGATTATCTGAGATAACACAAGTTTCAAATATAGTATCATATATATTAGCAGCATTTAAATTCTGTACAGTCATATGGATACCAGAGATAAAGTTTGGATATTCCTTCCTATATTCTTTTAATTTTAGAATATTTTTAAAAACTTTATCCCATCTTCCGGGCCATCTAATATATTCATAGATATTTTTTGAACCGTCAATACTAATACTACAATCGACTTCTCTAAATTTAGCCCATGTATTGAGATTTTTTTCTAAATCTACCTGTAAATTTGTACTGTATCTAAGTTTTATTTTCTTAGCTCTATCAGTGCGAATTAATAAATCTACAATTTCATCATGAAACTCATTTATTAACGGCTCCCCACCTAGCATATAGATGGTATTTAAGTTTACAGATTTACTAATAAAATCCAATATTTTATTCTTTGTTTCTCTAGAGAGTTCAATAAATTCTAGACCGTTGTGTTCACCAACAATTTTTAATTGTTTTGCCAATAAAGAACTGCTGTTAGGATTGCACATTCTACAAGCCAGCTGGCATTTATTCCCAAGAGTAATGTCAAGATATTGAATATCCTCAAAAGATATAATTTCTTTTTTGTTAATTGGAATAGTTGAGACTAAACCATAATCGGCGATATTGTTCCAGTATCTAAAACTTTTCCCTCCGTCTTTTTCCATATCCCAACAACGCTGGCACTTGGGATGCTGGATATCTTCTATAAAACTTTTTCTAATATCAATAATATCTATGTTATTAATGAATAACTCAACAGGAGCAGAATCTACATCCGTTTGAAAGCCGTCGCTTCCACTAGAACAACACTGACGAAGTTTTCCATCAGCACCGATACTAACGCTACTGAACGGTAATACACAAAAGTTTTTCATATGTAGCTATCCTTCTTATCCCCTAGTTCACCGTAGTCTAGATTATTAAATTCTACACCGCAGCATTGCCCGCACTTCAATGGTCTCATAGATCTATTACCGTCTTCTTTCCAAGTATCGGGTATCCATTTTTGGAATATATCAAGTTGAAGAATATTGTAAATATTATTTTTATGCATGTTAAGTTCAGTTAGTCCGCCCTGCATCTTGATCATATCAACATAATTCTTGTCAGTGTGTTTATAATCTTTGAACGGTTCAGAACCTAAAAAACAGCAAGGAGCAACATGGCCACCTGCACTGATAAAGATTTCATTTGCAGGTTGATGTTCTCTAGCATTTTTAACAGCTCTACAAGCAACATTTAATTCATGAAGCACGATTGGCTGGTATTTACCGTTAACAAATCTCATGTCCTTGTTAATTTTACCTTCTGCTTGTTGAAAATCGTGAAAGTTAAAACTTTGATACTTACTTTGTTGAAAATAAGTAGCATCTTCAAAGTTGTGTTTAAATTTTTCTTCTTTTGGCTGTTTAAGATCGTAAAGATGTTTACCTTTCCAAATTACTGGATAAGACCCTTGCCCGTTATCATATCGATTCCACCTAGTAGTTCTTTTAACATTGAAATTTTTAAATCCCATCTTAACAGCTAATTCTCTAGCTTCATCAACTTGATGTTCGTTGTGTTCGAAAACAATAAAGTCCCAATGTGCTTCACCACCGGCAGCAATAAATGCCTCAGCATTACGCATAATATTTTTCCAAATGGTTCCTCGTCGATATAAATGATTAGTATCTTCTAGTCCATCGAGGCTAAATGTGCAATATCCAGTTGATCGGCCAGGTTGTTCTGTAATTACTTTACCTAATCTTGCCCACCAATCTGGTTTGCGCAAGCTGCCATTAGTGTTACATGCAAGTTCTATTTTTGGATTAATTTCTCGCATATATTCATAAATGTCTACAAATTCTTTGCAGGCACACGGATCTCCAAAATTACCACAGGCAAGAACTTTATTTAGGTCTTTGATAAAATCTACAGTCCATGCTTTTTTAAAACTTTCTAAAGTCCATTCAACGTTTTCTAATGTTGATAATTCAAAACCTTGTGAATCATATCTTGGACACATAGCACACCCGCTGTTACATTTATCAGTTGGCTCCCAATGTACTTGAGTTACTTTATCATTCCACATATCTTTATCCTATTGTTATTTCTAATATTGTCGGACACTTATTTAAGCTGTTTAGTATTTCGTCTTTGGATTGAGTCAACATTAAATCAGCCACTTTATAACGACCTGCTGCTATACGAGCGTCTCTTCTTTCCCAACCAGTGCGATTTTTAAACCATTCGTAATTATTATCGAACCATTTCCAAAAATTTTCATCTTGTCCCAAAGGATTTTGTTCTACAAACCACACAAAAAAATTAGCAGAATAAGTGGTGTACGGAACAAAATTATTTTCTGAGGGCTTATCTTGACTATAGTATAATGCAGGGGCGTCTTTACCTATGTGATGATAGGTAAGTTCAATGTCACCAAAATTTCGTATTTTGCTAAAATTGTAATAGTCAGATTCTTCAAATTCATTTTGTGTTGAATTATGATAGCCTATTTCGATTCTAGGAGATCTAATGCCTTTAATCATTCCTTCAACTGAGTGTAGATCACTATGTATATCTCTAAACAGCGTATTAGGCACAGATTCATTAACTGCAAACCACTCGTGTAATAAATTAAGATAATCTTGATTAATTGTTTCTGGTAGTTGAGGAATAGAATTTGCTATATGATGAAATTTTTTGATATTTTCATCTAATTTTGTATATGTCTTTGTTAATTCGTCTTCGTCAAAATTTGTATATTGTACTTTGTCTGGTTGTGTTGTTGACGAAGACAACAAAGATGTAGCCCATTTTTGGGCTACAGGATCTTGTGCTATGTTCCAAGCAAGTGTAATTGTTTCAAATTTAATCTTTAGGATTTTCATAAGATAAAAATTCTTGTTTACAGAGTGCCATAAAATCTATATACTCGGGAAAAGTTTTATAAAAATCTGTACCATTGCGTTTATCAGTTTCGTTAAAAAATACATAAAAATCTCTACGACCTTTTTTAATTTTTTCTGAATCAACTGGATTTTGTTTCATGTAGTCCACGACTCTTTTAAAAACTTCGTATTCAATTTCGTTAAATCCCACCTGATTATTTTTCCGAAGATTGTCTGCAATAAACTGTAGGTGACTTTCCATATAGTTGTTGAAACTTTCAGGAAGGATATTAATCATCCAATGCGGCGGTTCTTTCAAATATGGCGTATCGAACTGTACTCGTTGATGCCATTCATTTCCTGGATACACCTTGCGTAATTCTAGTATTTTTTCCAACAAGGATCTAAAATTAGCAACAGTTAACACATTAAATGTTACCATAAAACTAATATCTTGCTGAGGTAAATTATCGAGGTAATATTTTAAATTTTGTTCCCAGAGATTTAAATCTAAATTAGTTCTAATGTATTCAGCCTGGGGACCCCATGTGTCGATACTTGTATAGAGTTTAAAACCTTTAATAGCTTTTTTTTCTAATAATACTTTTACATGATCTACTAATTTTTGAACCAGTCTATGTGTAACACCTAGATTGCTATTGACATGTATTTCTAAATTGGGTTCGGGTTCATCTTCTAACATTTTTAACAGTTTGAAGGTATTTGGATTCATTAGCGGTTCGCCACCCGTGATTCTAAACACTCTTAGATCTTTCTTTAAAACTGGCCACCATTCCCAAAATGCATCAACATATGGATTAGGATCATCTTTGTTAAAGAAATCACTGTTACCTAAGAATTCAATACCGTATTGGTTGTATGTTAGATCATAGTTGCCGTGACGCTTAATTTCTTCCATCCAAGAACTAGATGCTTGTGGACAGCAGTAACCGCAACGAAAATTACACCCGTTGCCAAAACTAACTTCGAGATGTCTTGGATTCCAATCTTGTTCCCATCCACCTTCGACAATGTCGTCGAAAGTGCTGTCTATGTAATTAGAACTGTGCTTCATACGATCGCTGATATGGTTTCCTTCTAGATCTTCGATGTTCCAGCAGTAATAGCACTCTTCAGGTCTTTTGCCTTCCATCATCTGTTTGCGAACTTCTTTCTTCCAAGGTGTATTATGCAATGCACTGGGATTGGCTTTTAAAAGATTTTTATCAATCTTGTGGGGCCTTGGATGATAACAACTATGATTATCGCCCATGTGTAGATAAAGTGTTTCCATGTTCCACTTAGCTAAACAAAAACCGTTCCCTACAGTGTTTAGTTTATCCCTAGCTTCGTGGATAATTTCTATATATTTCTTACTCATATAATATTCCTATACCATTCCGCCATCTCTGGAAAAGTTTTTACAAAATCTGTATTTCTTCTATGATCGTATTCTTCAAAGAAAATCTTGAAGTCTCGATTATTTTTATATCGTTGTTCTTGAGTCGATCTGTTTTCTTTTATAACACTGATGTTTCGTTGTAATTTTTCTAATTCAAAAGGTTTAAAACCTTCAAGAGTCTGATTAAATCTTACAATATCAGTGTGTTGCTCCATCCACTTGTAGATATCCTCTAGTTCTAAAATTTGTTCATCGGTAGCATTGTAACAATTTAACCATGCAGGCGAATGTAATAAAGGAATGTCAAACCAAATTCTTTGAAACTTCTTTAAAATAATAGGAGGATGATTAATGCCGTGACTTGGTGGAGATTCTAAGATTTTTTCTGTTTGAATTCTACTTCCAAATTCTTCACGCAATTTTAATATCAATTCTAAAAATTGTTTTAGTTTAGAAATACTTAAAATATTAAAAGTATTAATAAAACTTACACTTGTATGATCTGTTTCATTTAAAAAACTTTTTAAATTTATCAACAACTGATTGTAGTTTAACCCTGATCTTATATATTCTGCTTGATGTTCTACACTATCTAGACTGACAAACATCATAAGATGTTTATAGGCAGGTGCTACATAACAGTAATTTCCAGAATCATTATTAAAATTATCTTTGTCTTCGTATGTTCTTATTTTTTCGCAATCTTTTATCAAAGATAAAAACTTATCAAATAATTTTTCATCAGGCGGACATAAATTGGTGGTTAAACTTAATTCAAGTTGTCCGTGAGGATTTGAATTTACATATTCGAGAACTTTAAAGGTATTCTTGTCCATTAGTGGCTCTCCGCCTGTCATGCGGAAAACTCGTAAATTGCGATAAATTTTAGGCCACCACTTCCAAAAAGCTGTTACATACGGATTATTTTTTGTACTACCTTCTACAGGCATTAACCCTTGTTTTTTTAATGTGACTATGTTATTGTGTTCTTTGTCTGGAAATATATATGGACCATGTGTCTCAATTTCTTCCTGCCAAGAACTGCTTAAATGAGGACTGCAATATGCACATTTAAAATTGCAGGATTGATTGAAGTTTACTTCTACATAAGTTGGATCTACATTATAATTATTAGGTAATTTAGATATTGGAATTATTTTATCCTTAGCCCAATGTTCACTACTTCTGTAATATCGATCACTTACATGTCCTGCGTCTTCAATTTTCCAGCAGTATTCGCAACCAGAAGGTCTTTCACCCTCTAACATCATTTTTCTTTCTTGAAATTTTTGTTCGGTGTTATGAAGAGCACCGGGATTTAATTCTAATTGATTTACATCTATGCTGTGTGTTGGAGGATGATAGCAGCTATGAGTTTTGCCATTAGTTAAATGTAGACTTACTTGTAGCCATTTGGCTGCACAAAATGTGGCACTAATACTATCTAAATTCTTTTTAGATTCTTCAAAAGAACCACTGTAGTATATATTTTTTTGGTTCACATTATTTTAAAAAATGTTCTTAGAACTTTCTTGAATATCTATCTTTAATCTTTCGATATCCATTTGAAAATCCATTTTTTTAATGTCATTACGATATTCTTGAAAAATGTTCAACAGCTTGTCAGCAACTTCGTCCGAGGTTGCATTTAATAATTGCTCTTGAATGTTTATTTCCCATATTCGACCGTCAGCAAATTCTAATCTCAATTGATTTAGATACGCCACAGGCATGGTGTTCATGTAGAGGTCTTCGAAGATCTCAGGCCACTCACTGACCAAATGCCTTGGCGGTTTGAACAACGGTTTAGGCATCAGCAGATTCTTCTGCCTTTGCTGTTGCTTTTTTCTTTGGTGGATCTAATGCATCTGCTTCTTTGCGTAGTCGAGCAGCTTCTTTGTACATGGCATCTGCTTGACTTCGATAGCTCTTAGCAATATCAGAGTCAGTTAATACTTGATTAGCAGCAGCCTGTGGCATTGCTGGAATAGAAGTTGCTTCGCTGTTTGGTACAGTGTTTTTCTTACCGTCTTGCGCTTTTTTAGCCTGCGCATTAGCCTGTGCGCCACTGACAAAATTGCATAATTCGTCAACTGCACAGTTTTTCTGCTCAGCAATTAGAACATTTAACTGATCTAAAGGAACGGCTGCATTAACAGTTGGAGTCATTAACACATTGCTAGTGGATACTTTTTGCAATCTTCCGTCTTGTTGTAACGCTGACAGCATCGGACGACCGTCTGGAAAATGACGAATAAACAACATCTCTCCAAACTCAAATGCTTCCTGAGCCTGATCAGTTTCAAGCATCTGCATAATCGCATCGTGGTACTCGTCTTTAAGTTGATTAACTTGAATCACTAAAGCTGAGTCTGATTCACCCGGCAGAGTTCTAAACACTGTGATTACTTTAACTCCGGTGTTTTTAATTCGCCCAATGTGTTTAACTGGATTGGCCATAATTATTCCTTTTTAGCGGTTACTGATTCTAGAAACACTGACAGCTTGTTGTACACTTTGCCTACAGCTTCCATCTCAGCAGCCTTGAATGCTCCGCGTGAACTTGCAACATCGATGATACTGCGGATAGCGGAAAGATCGTTGAGATTTAGATCAGGTGCAGCTGGTTGTTCAGCAGCTGGTGCAGTGGTTGGCTCTACTGGAGCGCCCGGTGATACTTTGCTTTCTTGTTGGTCCATTAGTTTCTCCTTAAATGTGGACAGGCTAACATAAAGTATGTTAGTTCTTTTTGATCTTCAAA
>Ga0114978_10002802_pt1 | contig 14373 bp, 14 predicted proteins | sample S_140212_EF_Meta_FD_87027 | JGI IMG/M metagenome (GOLD analysis project Ga0114978, IMG submission 87027) | Freshwater microbial communities from Lake Simoncouche, Canada to study carbon cycling - S_140212_EF_MetaG | ecosystem: Environmental > Aquatic > Freshwater > Lake | place: Lake...
ATGTCCAATTGGGAGCGCACGCTGGTTGAGACGGCAGCGGGGCATCTCGCGGTGTTTCTTGACAACGCCCGGCTCTACCGCGACCTGGACGCGATGTTCATGGGTTCGCTGTCGGCGCTGGTTTCAGCGATCGATGCCAAAGACCCGTACACCCGCGGACACTCGCAGCGCGTGGCTCTACTTTCGCGGCAGATCGCCGAGGCAGCGGGCCTTGCAAGCAACGAACTCAAGAACATCCACATCGCAGGTCTGGTGCACGATGTGGGCAAGATCGGCATGCCCGAGGCGATTCTCCGCAAGCAGGATCGACTGACGGAAGAAGAGTTTGCCGTTGTGAAGCAGCATCCCGAGATCGGCTTCCGCATCCTGCGCGACATTCCGCAGTTCGCGCCGGTGCTCGATGGCGTGCGCTATCACCATGAACGCATCGACGGCCGCGGATATCCGCATGGTCTGAAGGGCAGCGATATTCCGCTGTTCGCCCGCATCATTGCCATTGCCGACACTTTCGATGCGATGAGCTCCAACCGAACCTATCGCGCCGCCAAGCCGCGTGAAGTGGTGCTTGCCGAAATGTTGGGCTGCGCGGGATCGCAGCTGGATCCGCAGCTTTTCGCCCATTTCCGTTCGATTGAACTGCGCGGCTACGACGCGCTGAACGCTGCGCATGCCGCCGCGATGAGGGATGCCGCATGAAACTTTCTTGGGAAGAACATGGTCCGGTTGCGCTGTTGATCGCCAGCGGTGATTTCTCCGCCGACGCGACCGACTCCTTTCGTCGCGTTGTGAACGAGCGTTTCGCAGGCGGGGCCCGCAGTTTCATCATCGATCTTGCCAATGTCACGCTCGCCGACAGCGCGGGTCTTGAGAGCCTGCTCTGGCTCTCCGACGAAACTACGCGCAACGGCGGCGCGCTTCGACTGGTTGCACCGCAACAAGCGTTGCGCGAGGCGTTGCGACTCACGCGTCTTTCCGATCGATTCGAGTGCGCGGAGAGCGTTGAAGGCGCCGCGCGGAGCATGCGCTAAATCAGGAGCAACATGATGGGCGCACTACCACGACATCAAGCCATCGTCGATCGACTTCCGCGCCTGCAGCTCGGCGAGTTGCTCATTGCGCGCGGACTCATCACGCCCAAGCAACTCAACGACGCGCTTGAGCACCAGAAGGAGAAGGGCCATCGGCGACTTCTCGGTGAAACGCTGGTTGAGCTTTGCTTCGTGACTGATCACGATGTGATGGCTGCGGTTGCCGACAGCTACGGGATTCCGTTCGCCCGCGATATCGCGCGCATCGCCGATCCGCATTGCCTCGAGGTTCTTCCGCGCGAGTATTTGCTTGAGCACCTAGTGTTGCCGCTGTTTCTCGTGCGCGACATGCTCACGGTTGCGGTGGCCGAGCCGGCGAACCTCTATCTGTTTGAAGAGATCCGCCGACGCACCAACAAGCAGGTGCAGATCGTCGCGACCACTCCTGGCGAAATTCGTGCAGCGCTCGACGCCTATGTTCCTGCGGCAAATGTCTTCGTTATCGATGACATCGTTGGAGATGTTGACGAGCAGGCCTTCAGCGTCATCGAGCGCGAAGTCGCGGAAATCGAGGATCTGCGCGAAGTGGCGGGGCACTCGCCGGTTGTGAAGACGGTGAACTGGTTGCTGTGGAACGCGGTGCATGAAGGCGCCAGCGACATTCACATCGAGCCCGGCGATCGCCGCCTTCGCGTGCGTTTTCGCATCGACGGCCGCTTGTTCGAGAAGATCGATCCACCATGGCAAATGGGCGCGGCGATCTCCAGCCGCATCAAGATCATGGCCGGGCTCGACATCTCTGAGCGCCGCAAGCCGCAGGACGGCGACATCCATGTGATGCTCGAAGGTCGGCCGATCGACTTGCGCGTTTCGACGATGCCTTCGCGCCACGGCGAGAAGGTCGTCATCCGCATCATCGACAGTCGCGCCTCGTTGGTGCCGCTCGATCGACTCGGCATGAGCGCGAACATTTTGGTGCGCTGGAAGAGCGTGATTGCGCGACCCAACGGAATCGCGCTGGTCACCGGGCCCACCGGTAGCGGCAAGTCAACCACGCTGTACAGCGTGCTGACTTCGATGAATTCCACCGATTGCAACATCTCGACCGTCGAGGATCCCATCGAGGCGACCCTCACCGGCGTGAATCAGTTTCAGGTCAACGAGAAGGCGGGCTTTGACTTCGCTTCCGCGTTGCGGGCGATGTTGCGTCAGGATCCCGATGTGCTGATGGTCGGCGAAATTCGCGACAACGAAACGGCTACCACTGCGGTGCAGGCCGCGCTCACCGGTCACTTGGTGTTTTCCACGCTCCACACCAATGATTCGATCAGCGCGATCACGCGCCTGGTGAATCTGGGTATCGAGCCGTATCTGGTGGCGGCGGTTGTGCGCGGCGTGCTGGCGCAGCGGTTGGTTCGTCGCATTTGTCCGCATTGCCGCGAACCGTTTGAGCCCGAGGCGCATGTGCGCGCCGAGGTCGAGGCAAGCGCGGGCGCGGTCGAGGGATTTGTGCACGGCGCCGGATGCGCGCGTTGCCGCAGCAGCGGATTCTCTGGGCGTATCGGGCTGTTCGAGTTGTTGGTGCCCGACGAGTCTTTCACTGCGACGGTCGCGCGCGGTGGCACGCTTCAGGAACTCACCAATATTGCGCGCGCTGCGGGCCATCAGCCCATGCGCGTCGACGGCCTCGCCAAAGTTCGAATGGGCCAGACAACCTTTGAGGAGGTCGTGCTCGCGACATCGTCGTGAGCAACACCAACGCCATGCCCGTTGAACTGCGCACAGAGCCGCGTGCTACCTTCGTCTATCGCGTTATCGATGTGGATGGCCGCGAGGTCAACGGCACACTTGCCGCCGGCAGCGCCGAAGAGGTCGCGCGCAAGCTGCGTTCCGAAGGGCGTACCGTTCTGTCGATCGGTCGTGACCAGGCGATCGCTGCGCAGGTGCGCCCCGCGCGCGCTGGCCGTGTGCGCCGCGGCGACCTCGCGCTTCTCTGTCGCCATCTTGGCACCATGACCGACGCCGGCGTGCCGATTTCCGAGGCGCTCGAGGCCGCTGCCCGCGAAGGCGTGCGCGCAGAGTTCCGTCCGTTTGTTCAGGCGCTCGCCACCGAAGTCGAGAGCGGCCGTCCGCTCTCCGAGGCCTTTGCACGACGCGGCCGCGATGTGCCCGCGATCATGGTCGCGCTTACCCGCGCCGCCGAATCGACCGGTCAACTCGGGCCGATGCTCTTGCGCGCGTCAGACCATTTGCAGCGCGGAGAGCGGCTTTCGCGGCAGATTCGCGCCGCCGCCGCCTATCCAATCTTCATGCTCGTTGCGGGTTCGGCGGTCGTCGCCGGGCTCCTCTTGTTCGTCCTGCCACGCTTCGCCAAGATCTATGCAGATCGCGGAGCGGAGCTCCCCGTGCCGACGAAGATCCTTCTGGGGATCGGCACTGGCGTCCGTGAGAATCTCACCGTGCTGTCGATCAGCGCGGCGATTCTCGCGACCGCCATCTTCTTCTTTTCGCGTTCGAAGGCATGCCTGCTCATGATCGATCGGCTGCGCTTCAGCGCGCCCGTGTTCGGTCGCGTTGCGCGGCTCGCCTTCGTCGCCGTCGCCTGCCGAACGCTGGCGACTCTTCTGGCCAGCGGCATTCATCTGCTCGACGCCATCGCGATTTGCCGCGGATTGGTGCGCAGTCCGCGCGCCGAGGCGTTCTGGATCGCCATCGACGCCAAGCTGCGCGATGGTGGATCCCTTGTGGATGCGTTGCGCGCAGAGACCTTGCTGCCCTCGACCGTTGTGTCGATGGTGGCGGCGGGGGAGCGCACTGGTCGGCTACCTGCGGTGCTCGGTCGCGCCGCCGATTTTGCCGAGGAAGACCTTGAAATCGCGCTAAAACAAGCGACGAGCCTGCTTGAGCCCGTGATGATTCTCGTCTTCGGATCGATCCTGGGCGCGGTCGCCATCGCGTTGCTCTTGCCCTTGTTCAGCGTGTCGCGCGTCGTCGCCGGCTGAGTGCAGTCGCACCGCCATCGCGCCCGCGGTATGCTTCGGACTCGACGCCATGGATGGCGCCGCAAGGAACGGGTCATGATTCTCAAGGTCATGACGCTCTGGCGCATTGAGCGCAAGATCTCCAAAGGCGATATCGCCAAAGGCAAGGATGCCGCGATGAACTCACCAAAAAACGATGGAAACGCCGCAAAAAACGCCAGCGAAGAGATTTCTTCGCGCTCGGTGCTGATCACCGAGATTCTCCGTGAACTCACGCTTCGCGAACGCTTGGTGTTGGCGCTGCGATACACCGAGGAACTCACGATTACCGAGATCGCCGCGGTCATGGAGGTCGCGGTGAACGAGGTTGAGCGCATGCTCGACAGCATTGCCGAACGGGTTCGTCGAAGGATCGCGCCAGTGTACGGCCGACCGCGGCTGGCCTGACCGACTGGTCGTCGCGCGCGATTCAGGCCCGCGATTCAGGTCGCGATTCAAGCCCGCGTTTAACTCCACGCACTCAGCAGGATCGCGAGGTCCTGCGCGCCGACGATCCCGTCGCCATTGAGATCGGCGCTGCCCGCTGTGCCCCATTGGGTGAGCAGGATCGCGAGATCTTGCGCGTTCACGCTGCCGTTGCAGTTGAGGTCAGCGGGCGCACAGGTTTGGGTTGAAACCACCATCGTCATCGTTGCCGCACCAGTGCCCGTCGCGGTCACCAGTGGATTTTCACGGCAATAGAAGGCGGGAAAGCTCCCACCCTGCTGCACAACTTTGGTGAGCGAGCACGCGGTCAGGCGCAGCTTGCCCGCATCGACGGCGGTTCGCAGGTAGGCCTGCACGCTCGGCTGCGCGGTGTCGAGGCTGAAGCGCAACTTGGTACCGATGGGCACCAAACTTCCGGGCTTCATCTTGGCGATGGTGCCGACCGCGAACGGCTGCGGCGTCCAGCGCTCGCGCACCGAATTGGACACATCGACCATGTTGCCTGCCGCATTTGCACCAAGCGCAAAGGCGTTGCGCACATTGGGGTCGAGCACGCTCCCAGTTCCGAACGGGCTGTATTCCGTCCAAGTCGCCAGCGAGAATCCACCGCGGAATCCAACTCCGTAGAGCTCAATCGGTTGCCCAGCGTCGGCATCGTCGACATAGGCGGGATCGGAAACGGGCAGGAAAGCCGTGTACGGATCGACGGTCGGGTCGTAGGCAACCACGAAGTCGTTGGCGTAGGTGATTTCGACAACGCAGCTTTGGATGGTGTAGCTCGTTGCTCCGAGGCCGGTCGGAATCGCCGCGGCCGTGTCGAAGCCCACGATGAATTGCCCGTCGCGGTTGTCGAACATCGTTCCGCCCGGCTCGTTGCCGAAGGTCGACGCGACGATGCGCGTGCCCGGGGTCGGATTGAAGGGGTAGTTCCAACGGTCGAGCGCGGGAGTCGTGTAGCCAACGACAAAGGTGTCCGCTCGGGCGGAGCCGGCAACGGCCGCTAAGGCGATGAGCGAAGAAACAGCGATGAATCGAAGGAACAAGGGGCACCTCTTGCTGATCTGACGGAATCTGGGTCATCAGGGCGAGCCCCTGTGCAAATCCCGATGTAGCCTCGGCTACCGTAGAACAGGATGTCGCCGAAGGCGGCGAAATGAGTGCGGTCCGCGTCCACTTTCCGGGGATTGCGGGATTCAATAAGGTTTTCGGTCGTAGCCCGGCAGAGGTGCCCCGCGTGATTCTCGCATTCGTGTTTCAAACCAACCACCCAGTCGGCGGTCGTCCGAGCGTCGTGCGCATTGCAAGCGCACGGCGTTGCCCATTACGCAAGCTCGCCGAACTCGCGGGTTTCACGCTCGTTGAACTTCTCGTTGTTATCGCCGTCCTCGCCGTTCTGCTCGCGGCCGTCCTGCCGATCATCGCGCGCGCACGAGTGGCCAGCGATCGCGTTCGCGAAATTGCATCGGCGCGCATGCTCGCGGGTGCTTGGCAGCAGTACGCGCAAGATGCGGGCGGCGCGCTGCTGCCTGGTTACAAGTCTGGACTTCCTGCGTTCGACGCCAACCATGAACCGATTGCGGCGCAAACCATTGGCGTTGCCGCGAGTCGCTGGGTCTGGCGTTTGGCTCCGTACATTGGCCATGACATCCGCAGCATCTTCGTTGGCGATCACGAGCGCATGCTGCGCGAGCTTGAGGTCAGCGATCGATCGAATTACCTCTACCAAACCAGCGTGTTTCCTAGTTTCGGTCTGAACAGCGTGTGGCTTGGCGGCGATGAGAATTTCGGCGGCTTCAATAGCGCGTTTCTCACCACCTTCGGAAAGTTCTATGCGTCGCGTCTGTCCGAGATCGGGCAGCCCGCGAACATGGTGGTGTTTGCCAGCGCGCGCGGCCAGGAAAGTTCACCGGTGGGCGGCGTGACCGAAGGAGCCACTGAAGGTTACTTCCGCGTGCGTTCACCGTCCTTCGATACCAGGACTTGGTCGACCGCCTACAACGCCGATGATCCGGCGTCGTGGGGAAATCTCAGCGCGCGTAACGGCGGCGACATTGTGGCCAGTTTCGCCGATGGACACGCCGAATCGCGTGCGCCCGAAACGCTCGACGACATGCGCATGTGGTCGCCCAACGCCGACGCCAAGGTTTGGAATCTCACGCCGACCGGCGGTTGAGCAGCGCGCGCAGTGCAAACGACAACGGAACGGCGGCGCTCAGAAGCACAGCGATCATGCCTGCGGCGTTGAGCGCCGTTGAAGTATGAAACACCGCGGGTGCGTAGGCCGCGAGCAGGTAGCCGCATCCGGTGAGCACGCAGCCGGCCACGAGGCTTATGGTGAATCGACTGCGCAGACTTGACGCGTGTGGAGCGGCGATCAGCGACGGGCACGCGAGAAGTGCGATGACGAGCACGCTGCCCACGGCTTCGAAGCTGGCCACGATCGCCATCGAGGTCACGAACAACATGAGCTGCTCAAGCCAACGCGGAGAAACGCCAGCGATTTGCGCATGTTCGCGGTCGAAGGCAATGGCGGCGAGTTCCTTGGCGAAGGCAATGCTGAAGCCGATGGCGATGACGGCGGCGGCGGCAAGCGTCCAGATTTCGCGGGGAATACCCTCGATCCATGAGCCGTTCGCGGGAACGATGAGAAAGAGCGTTTCCAGCGCGCCAAAGAGAACGCAGCCCGGATCGAGATCGACTTGGCGCGCGCCCTCGAACTCAAGCAGCGCAACGCCGAGCGCGAAGAACGCGGTGAAGACGATGCCGAGCGCCGCGCCCGACTCGAGCTTGGTGCGGCGGCGCACCCAATTTGCAATCAGGATGGTGGCGACGCCCGCGATGGCCGCGCCGACAAACATCGCAATGATCGAGTGGCGACCGGCGACGAGGAATCCGGCGACGAGCCCCGGCAACACCGCGTGCGCGATCGCGTCGCCAGTCATGGACTCCTTGCGAAGAACGATCCAATTTCCCAGCGTTCCGCAGGCAATCAGCGCCAGCAGCGCCGCGACAAGCACGGGCAGATCGAAGACGAGAAAGCTGCGCATTGGTCCGGCGGCGAGATCGTTCATGTGAGCGCTCCACGCATCATGCGGCCGGGTAGCAGAAGGGTGACGAAGAAGATGGCCGTTGCGGCGAGCGTCATGGCGCTACCGGTGGGAAGCTCCTCGAAACGCAGGGAAAGAATCACGCCGATTGCGGCGCTCAGCGCGCCGATGAAGGCGCCGATGGCGGTCACGCGCGCGATTGATCCGCGGAATGCGCGCGCGGCGGCGGCGGGTGTCACGAGCAGCGCAACCACGAGAACAATGCCCGCAACTTGCATGCCCGAAACAACGGTCGCAACCAGCAGCACCATCAACACGAGGTCAAGCGTGCGCACCGGAAGTCCGAGGCTTTGCGCGTGCTGCTCGTCGAAAGCGAGTGCGGAGAACTCTTTGAAGAGCGCGATCAAGACCATGAGCGCTGCGAAGGCAAGGGTGGCGAGCGCGATGATGTCGCCGCGATTGGTTGCGGCCGCGCTGCCGAAAAGCAGGCTGCGCAGGCCTCCTTGTGAACCGGAAGCGTGCGACTGCACTGAGGAGAGAAGCACGGTGCCGAGTCCGAAGAAGAAGGAGAGCGTGATGGCGACGGCTCCGTCGGGGCCGATGCCACGCAGTCGCGCGAGGAGGGGCACGCACCACGCTGCCAGCAACGCGGAGATGGCGGCGCCTGCGAGCAGAAGCCATGGCGTGCGTCCGCCGATGCCGAGCGATTCGCCGATGAGAAAGGCTACGCACACTCCGGGCAGGCTCGCGTGCCCCGCGACATCGGCCAGAAGCGCGCGACGGCGTGCGAGCACGAAGGTTCCAACTGCGCCAGCAACGCCGCCGAACAGCGTGCAACCGGCCAGCGCAAGTTGGGTGTTCTGTCCGATGACGGCGATGTTGTCGAGGAACGATGTCAAGAGGTTCGCCCAGCGTGCTCCTGCTCGAGCACGATTCCGTATGCGCGGGCGACTGAGGTGTCGGCGAGCGTGGCGCGCGAAGGGCCGTGGGCGAGCACGCGGATGTTGAAGAGGATCGCGTCCTCGAAGATCGAACGCACGGTGCCGAGGTCGTGGTGAACGGCGAGGATAGTTGTGCCTTCGCCGCGCAGTTTCTGCAGAACGCTGGCGATGGCTTGCTCGGTCACTTCGTCGACATTGGCGAAAGGCTCGTCAAGCAGCACGATGTCGGCGCGCTGCACCAACGCGCGGGCCACGAGAACGCGCTGTCGTTGTCCGCCCGAGAGTTCGCCGATGGATTTCGAAGCCGTATCTTCAAGACCGACGAGTGCGAGCGCGGCAAGCGCTTCATCGCGTGCGGCGCGTCCAACGCGGCGAAAGAGTCCGAGTCGACGATACAGACCCATCGCGACGACATCGAGCGCGCAAGCGGGGAAGGTCCAGTCGATCTCGGATCGCTGCGGCAGATAGGCCACCCGTGAACGCACGCGATCGAGCGGCTCGCCGAAAAATCGCACGGAGGAGGCGTCGTGCACCGGCGTCAGCCGAAGAATTCCCTTGAGAAGCGTGCTCTTTCCTGCGCCGTTTGGACCGACCAGCGCGGTCATGGTTCCGCGGGCGAGGCTGAAGGTTGCGTCGGCGACAGGCATCTCCGAGGCGGAGTATCCAGCGCTGAATCCCCGCAGTTCGAGCGGCGCTGCGCTCATCGGTTACCGCCGGAGGATTGCGAGCCGAAGTTCTGCGCACCGACATTGTGCCCACCAACATTGTCGCCACCGAGACTGGCGGCGATGACCTGCGCGTTGTGGCGAATCATGCCTTCCCACGAGCCTTCGGGCGTACTCGCGCGACCCATCGAGTCGGAGAACAACGGCTCGCCGATCTTGAGTTCGTGGCCGATCGATGCGCATCCCTCGACCAACGCGCGAATGGTGCGGTCGGAAACCGTCGTCTCGACGAACGCGGTCGGAACATGCTTGGAGCTGATGTGGGCGACGAGATTTTCGATGTCGGCGATGGACGCCTCGCTCTCGGTCGACAGGCCCTGGATGCCGTAGACCTCAAGGCCGAAACGCCTTCCAAAATAGGCGAATGCGTCGTGGGCCGAAACAAGAGTGCGGTGTTCGCTGGGGATGGACGAGATCAGCTGCGCGCACTCATCGGCGAGCGCATGGGCGCGCGCTTCGTAACGAACGGCGTTGGCGTGGAACTCGTCGGCGTGCTTTGGATCGAGCTTGGCCAGGAGTTCCGCAACTGGCGCGGCGGTCATCGCCCACAGCGTCGGATCCATCCACACGTGCGGATCGAAATACGACGCACGCTTGGGATCGGTGAGTAACTCTTTGTGGTCGATCGATTGGGCAAGGCGCAGCACCGGACGACCCGCGGTCTCGACGCGCGCGAATGAATCGCCCACGCGGCCCTCCAGCATCAGACCATTCAAAAAAACCGCGTCGGCGTCGAGGATTTCCAACACATCGGTGCGCGTTGGTGTCCACAAGTGGGGGTCGACGCCCGGGCCGATGAGCACGACAACCTTGGCATGCGCGCCCGCGACGGCGCTTACGACATCGCCCACCATGGGCGTGGTGGCAACGAGAAGCGGAAGTTGGCGAGACGGTTGGGTTGCGGCGCCCGCAGCGTCTGGCTGGTTGGGAGCGCGGTCGCAGGCGAACGCAAGAAAGGCGAGCGCGAAGACCGCGCTGATGATGTGTGAGGCGCGATGGGGCATGAGCGGCTTGTAGCATACGCTACGAACGGCGTCGGTGTGCCTGATCGATGGGAGATGGCGAAAGTCGACGGTCTAACGGTCGAGGAAACGCGCCATCGCCTTGAGGGTCGGCGACGAGACATGGTGCTCGATGCCTTCGGCGTCGAACTGGGCGGTTCGCTCGTCGACACCGAGGGCGCGCAGGAAATCGAGGACGAGCACATGGCGCCGCTTGGCCTCGGTGGCAAGCGACTTTCCCCGCGCGGTCAGGCCGAGCGGTTGGCGCGGCTGCGCAAGCACGAATCCCTCGGTGGCGAGTCGACGGACGACTCGGCTGACCGTGACATGGGAGAGGCCAAAACGCTCGGCAATTCGGCCGACGCGGGCCTCGACGCCAGCGTCAAGAAGGTCGCCGATCGCCTCGCAGTAGTCCTGCGCGGCCTCAGTCTCGTGTTGGGCGCGCAGCACCCGGTGATGCTCAGCGGTGGAAATCGCCTTCAAACTCAAGGCTTTCTTTACCATCTTCGCTGCGGGTTTGATCGATTTCGACGCCATGGCGGAAGTTCACTCTTCGTTGGCGCGCAGGGTTGCGAGGGTGGTGAAGTCCTCGAGCGTGGTGGTGTCTTGGTTGCCGTCACGCCCAGCGGCGATATCGCGCAGGAGCCGGCGCATGATTTTTCCCGAACGGGTTTTAGGCAGCGTCTGCGTAAAGCGGATCATGTCGGGCTTGGCGATTGGGCCGAGTACGTTCGAAACATGAGAGCGCAACGCAGCTTTCAACGCCTCGCTCGGCGTCGAGCCCGGAGCGAGCGACACGAAGGCGGCGATGCCCATGCCCTTGATTTCGTGCGGCATTCCCACAACCGCGGCCTCGACCACCGCAGGGTGCGAGACCAGCGCGCTTTCGACCTCCATCGTGCCCAGGCGGTGGCCCGACACATTGAGGATGTCGTCGATGCGGCCCATGATCCAGAAGTAGCCCTTTTCACAGCGGCGCGCGCCGTCGCCCGCAAGGTACATGCCCTTGATGCGCGACCAGTAGGTGTCGATGAAACGCGCACGATCGCGGTGAACTCCCCGCAGCATCGAGGGCCAGGGCTTGCGAATGACGAGCAGACCACCGACATTCGGCGGCAGTTCGTTGCCTTGTTCGTCGACGACCGCTGCGTCGATTCCAAAGAACGGGAGCGTGCACGAACCTGGCACGGTCGGCGTTACGCACGCGAGCGGCGTGATCACATGGCCGCCGGTTTCAGTTTGCCAAAAGGTGTCGACGATCGGGCACGCGTCCGCGCCGATGTGTTGTCGGTACCACATCCACGCCTCGGGATTGATCGGTTCGCCCACGGTTCCAAGCACTTTCAGCGTCGACAGATCGTGCTTGCCAGGATGCTGGTCTCCCCACTTCATGAATGAACGGATGGCGGTGGGCGCGGTGTAGAAATGGGTCACGCGATGGCGCGCGACGATTTCCCAGAAACGGTCGTCGCCCGGAAAGTTCGGCGCGCCCTCGTACATGATCGTGGGCACGCGGTTAGGCATGATTCCGTAGATGACATAGGAGTGGCCGGTGATCCAACCGATGTCGGCGGTGCACCAGTAGACATGACCCGCACCAGGTCGCAAGTTGAAGGTCTGCTGCGCGGTGTACGCGGTGTAGACCATGTACCCGCCGACGGTGTGCAGAATTCCCTTGGGCTTTCCCGTTGAACCTGAGGTGTAGAGAAGGAAGAGCGGGTCCTCCGAATCCATCGGCTCGCACGCGCACTCGGCGCTCTGTGCATCCATGAGCTCGTGCCACGCGTGATCGCGGCCAGCGGTCCAGTCGACGGCGCCTTCCATCTCGTGCTTGATGCGGTGCACGACAACGCAGTGATCGACCGTGTGATTCTGCGCGCAAAGAAGGTGAATTGCCTCGTCGACGCTCTTCTTCAGCGGCACGACCGCGCCGCGTCTCCACGCGCCGTCGCAGGTCAGGATCACGCGCGAGTTCGCGTCGAGCATGCGATCGGCGATGGCAGGCGCGGGAAATCCGCCGAAGATCACGCTGTGCACCGCGCCGATGCGCGCGCAGGCGAGCAGTGCGATCGCCAGCTCGGGCACCATGCCCATGTAGAGCGTGACGACTTCGCCCCTCTTTACGCCGAGAGATTTGAGCGCGTTGGCGGCGCGGCAGACTTCGTCAAGGAGTTCACCGTAGCAGAGGTGTTTGACTTCGGGCTGCGGGCCATTGTCTCCCGGAAGTTTCGGTTCGCCTTCCCAGATGATGGCGACTTCGTGACCGTGTCCGTCGAGCACATGGCGGTCGAGCGCGTTGTGACAGATGTTGGTGGTGGCCCCCACAAACCACTTTGCATCGGGGCAGTTCCACTCGAGCACGCGCGTCCATGGCGTGAACCACTCGAAGTCCTGCGCTACTTCGCCCCAGAAGCCCTCAGGGTCGGCGATCGATCGTGCGTGGCGCGCGCGATACTCGTCCATTGAAGCGCAGTACGCGCCGCCGAGAGACGCAGCAAGATCAGGTGCGGGCGAAAATATGCGAGTTTCCTTAAGCAGAGACTCGACATTTGAAGATTCAGCAGACGATAGATGCGCGGTCATGGTTGCGGGAATACTACGGGAGCGGGGGCATCATCGGTGCGTGCCCGCGTTGCGCGCGTATCGAACGCCACCCTGCAAACCCGAGGTCGGCAACCGCGGGCAGCACGCGCTTGAGCGCGCCGTACTGGACATCGCCATGTACGCCCGAGGTCGGGAAATTGCGGATCGCGCGCATGGCCGGTCGAAGTACGCGGTAGTAGTAGCGCTCATCGCCCGACCATTTCGCTTCGCGAGCGAGGCGGGAGTTGCGTTCATTATGGCGTTGGTGCCCTTGCTCAAGCTCGCTCGCAACCCGATCAACGCCGGGAATGAAGGCCGTGCGCACTTGCGCGCCGCCAATGACAACCAACAGGCCTGAACTATCGAGATACACGCTTGAGAGGCGGTCGACGCAGACCGACCAGCCCAGCGCCGCCGCTTCAACGATTGCGAGTTGCAGGACGCGCGCGTAGGCAAGCGCGACAGCGTCAAAGGACGGATCGTGTTCGCGACGGCTCATGAATCGCTTCGCGGCGGCGGCGCACGCGAAAACATCGATTTCCGCAAGCGACGGATGCGCGCTCACCAGTGCGGCGCGCGCGGCGGGCTCGACGAAATGTCGTCCGATGTGGTCGGCGAGCGTAGGAAGGCCACCGTGCAACGGAAGCCGACTGCCGTCGGGGCCATCGATTTGATACGGACAGGGCCCTGGCGTAGCGACCGTGACGGGCTTGACAATCTGAGGAGGGGGAGGGAGAGGTCTCGCCATCGTGGCAAATGCTTCCGCCGCTGCAGTCTTGCTTGGCTCTAGAACTTCTCTTACTCCGTACTTCCCTTACTCCGTACTGTCTTTACTTCATGCGCGGTTTTGGGCCTTTCGAGCCGTGGGATCGAAGGATTTTGATAAAAAGCGCGTTCGATTTCAACCTCGCGAGAAGCGAGCAGGAGCACAACATGGACGACGGAATTGACCCTACCGAGCCAGACGAGAGCGATCTCGGCGGCACACTGATCCCGCACTGCAGTTGGATCGTCGACTACGAGGGCGATGGCCAATACTCGCTGCGTCGTCTCGCCGTCGATGGAACGATCAACGAGATGATCGATCTCGGTCCTCCCCAGTTCTTCTCGCGGCACCATCTCGAACTCTCAGCGGCGATCCACGCCAGCGTTCACGCGGGCCCCGGTGACACGATTGTGATGGCGCCAGTGGTGGCGCTCATCCACGCGATGACCTTTCACACCGACATGGTAAAGGCAAGCCATGCAATTCCCACACGCATGCCCAAGCGAAAGGCCTGCCCAACGCCGATGTGGCAGAGCGATGACGGCATCGGCATCGTGAAGGGGAATGTGCACTCGGATCAGCACTCCGCATTTTCAAGCGCCATCGTGGCAAACGCGCTGAACCTAGGCCTGAAGGGCTGCAGCTGCGGAGGCGCAAAGCGCAGGTGGGAGTGGAAGGCTGATGTGGATCGTCGTTCAGATCCGAGGAATTGAGGGGGTGGTGGGGGAGGGGGATTTCGCGCTTGATCTTGCGCTGAACTCGTGGCTTTCTGGTTCGAATCGGTCGGGCGATCCTTTCGGTTTCTAGTCGGAAGC
>Ga0114978_10002803_pt1 | contig 14371 bp, 14 predicted proteins | sample S_140212_EF_Meta_FD_87027 | JGI IMG/M metagenome (GOLD analysis project Ga0114978, IMG submission 87027) | Freshwater microbial communities from Lake Simoncouche, Canada to study carbon cycling - S_140212_EF_MetaG | ecosystem: Environmental > Aquatic > Freshwater > Lake | place: Lake...
CCGCATCGATGACGGGTCGCGTTCAATAATGGTTAAGGCAGCCACGATAACTTAAATCAGGGGTAAGCCGCCAGACCCGGCGGCGGGGCAAACTAGACCGCGACGACCTGGATATCCGGCTCTATCGACTTTACGAGGTTTTCTATGCCGGCCAGCGTTCCCGACAGCGAGCTCGGGCAACTGCCGCACGCGCCCTGGTAATGCACCGACAGCGTATTGCCCTCAAGGCCGGTGACATAGAGATCGCCGCCGTCGCCCTGCAAGTAAGGGCGGATCTGCTCGTCGAGCAGCTCGTTGATGCGGTCGAGCCGTTCCTGGTCTGCAGGACTCAAGTCGGCGAGCGCGGTGGCCGACGCATCAGCGGTGGCGGCCGATTGCTCATCGGCCGCCGGCGCCGCGCGTATCGGTTCCGCGAGCTTGCGCTGCAAATCATGCCAGTCGGCACCGCCGTCCTGCGTGACAGTGATCCAGTGGTCAACGTAAAACACATTGGTCACGTGTTCGATATCGAAAAGCTGGCTGGCAAGCGCGTCGCCCTTTGCAGCTTCGGCATTGTCGTACGAGCGCGTGATGCCCCAGGACAACGGCTCCTTGAGGATGAACTTCATCGCGTTCGGATTGGGCGTACCCTCGATTTCAGCTATTTTTGGCATATTTTTGTCTCAGGCATCGCCAATCGGCGCGTGCATCGGATCGTCTTCAGCTTCGGTCGAAGTACTGGTGACGGAATTCAGGGCCGCATGCAGCGTGTGCCACGGCAGGATCGCGCATTTGACGCGGGTCGGCAGGTCGCGCACGCCCGCGAACACCGTCAGGCGGCCGAGATGATGCGGCGTGTTGGCATAGTCGAGAGTGCCGGTCGCCATGTCGCGGAATTCGAGGATCAGCGTTTCGGCGTCAGCGCGCGTCTTGCCTTTGACGGCTACGGTCATCATGGAAGCCGACGCCTTGCAGATCGCGCAGGATTCGCCGGTGAATGCAATCGCACCGACCTGCTCGCCGTCGAGCTTGAGGGTCAACGTCAGATGATCGCCGCACAGCGGGTTGTGCCCTTCCGCCTTGTGGCTGGCGTCGTCCAGTGCGCCGAAATTGCGCGGCTTCTTGTTGTGATCGAGGATCACTTCCTGGTACAGCGCTTTCGGGTCCGCCATTATGCGAAGACCTTCTGCACATTGCGGATACCGGCGATCAGCGCATCGACTTCAGCCAGGTTGTTGTAAAACGCGAACGAAGCGCGCGACGTCGCCGGCACCTTGAAGCGCTGCATCACCGGCTGCGCGCAGTGGTGACCGGTGCGTATCGCGATGCCATCCTGGTTAAGCAAAGTACCGACGTCGTGCGGATGCACGCCTTCGATGGCAAACGACAGTACCGCGGCCTTTTTCTCGGCGGTGCCTATGATGCGCACGCCGGGCATGCCGTTGACCTGCTCAGTCGCGTAGTTAAGAAGATCGATTTCGTGCGCCGCGATCTGGTCCATGCCGATGGCAGACAGGTAATCGACGGCGGCACCCAGCGTAATCGCCGCGGCGATCGGCGGCGTGCCGGCTTCGAATTTATGCGGGATCGTGTTGTAAGTGGTCTTCTCGAACGTCACCGACAAAATCATGTCGCCGCCGCCCTTGAACGGCTGCATGCGCTCCAGTATCGCGGCCTTGCCGTAAAGAATGCCGATACCCGTCGGGCCGCACAATTTGTGGCCGGAAAACGCATAAAAATCGCAACCGAGGTCCTGCACGTCAACGTGCATATGGGGCGTCGCCTGCGCGCCGTCAACCAGCACCGGCACACCGCGCGCATGCGCGAACTCGATCATGTGCTTGACCGGATTGATGGTGCCCAGCGCGTTCGATACGTGCATGACGCCGACGAATTTGGTGCGCTCGTTGAAAAGCTTCTCGTACTCGTCAACCAGCAATTCGCCCGCGTCGTTGATGGGCACGACGCGGATTTTCGCGCCCTTCTCTTCCGCCAGCATCTGCCACGGCACGATGTTCGAGTGGTGCTCGAGCGTGGTCAGGATGATCTCGTCATCCTTGCCGATGAACTTGCGGCCGTAGCCGTGCATCACGAGATTGATCGATTCGGTGGTGCCGCTGGTGAATATCACTTCGCGCTCTTCGCGCGCATTGATGAATCGTTGCAGCTTGCGCCGCGCTTCCTCGTATTCGCCCGTAGCGGTCTCCGACAGATAATGCACGCCACGATGGATATTGGCGTGCTGCGTGCTCTGGTAGCGCACGAAACGGTCGATCACCGGCTGCGGCATCTGGCTCGAAGCCGCGTTGTCGAAATAGACCAGTGGCTGGCCGCCGACTTTCAGCTTCAGGATCGGAAAATCAGCGCGTATGCGCTCGACGTCAAACGCGGACGACGAACGGGCTTTCAGTGCCGTGGTCATGCCAGGCGATTCGTATGATCGAGCACGGTCTGCTCGAGGTGGTGTTTGAGCGAAGCTACCGGAATACGGTCGATGATTTCGGCGCCGAACGCGTAAGTCAGCAGATTGCGCGCCGCGGCTTCGGACAGCCCGCGGCTCTTCAGGTAAAACACTTCATCGGCATCGAGCTGGCCAACGGTCGCGCCGTGCGCGCATTTCACGTCATCGGCGAATATTTCAAGCTGTGGCTTGGTATCGACTCGCGACTTGGCGGTCAGCAGCAGGTTGCGGCTCGACTGCGACGAATTGGTCTGCTGCGCGCCCTGGCGCACCATGATCTTGCCGTTGAACACGGCGCGCGCCGCACCATCGACTATGCATTTGTGCTGCTGGCGGCTCGTGCCATGCGGTTTGGCATGGTCGATGCATGTGTGCGTATCCGCAAGCTGGCTGTCGTTGATCAGCGCCAAGCCGTCGATGGCACATTCCGCGCCTTCGGCAGACTGCAACACGTTCAGGTTGTAACGCGAAATGCGCGCGCCGAACGCAACGCTTACGGAGTGGTAGCGGCTCGTATGCGCAAGAGATACCGCGCAATTGGCGATATGAAACGCCTGCGCGCCTTCGCGCTGCACCCGCACATGATTGACGCTTGCATTGTCGGCAATCGCAATCTCGGTGACCGCGTTCGTAAAATACGCGCCATCCTGCAACGCTACAAAATCCTCAACCAGCGTGATGGCGCTGCCGGACTCGGCAACCACCAGGCAGCGCGGATAGCTGGCGGCTTCTTTTTGCGTCGCCATAAATAAAAGGTGCAGCGGCGCCGCAACCGTCATATTGCGCGGCACCAGGATCAATGCGCCGTCATTGAGGAAAGCCGTATTGAGCGCGGCGAACGCATTGGCATCAAATGCCGCATGCCGGCCAAGGTGCGCCTGGATCGCCACACCATGCTTGTTCAATCCATCCGCGATGTTCTCGACTTCGATACCGACGTTGTTGAACGACAGCTGCGGCACATAGACCCCATCGACGAATGTCAGTCGCGCACCCGCTTCGGGCAATGCGAAACGTTCAAGGTCCTCAGGGTCGACCTGCGCCGCGTTGTATGCCGGCTGGAACGGAATCCTGGTGAGGGGCGAGATATCCGTGAAGCGCCACTCTTCGTCGTGCGTCGTCGGCACCGTCAAAGCGCCAACGCGGTCGACCGCATGCGCACGCAGGTCGTTGAACCACGCCAGCGGACTCGGCGCCGTTTGCGGCCTTCCCGCCAGCAAGCTGGCGAGATAACTGTTGGTCGCGACTACGGTCATGCCGTCGTCCCCGCACTTTTCACTCCGCCTGCTTTGTATTCTGCGCTGACCCAGTCGTAACCGCGGGTTTCGAGTTCCAGCGCAAGCTCTTTGCCGCCCGTCTTGATGACGCGGCCGAACTCCATCACGTGCACGTAATCGGGCACGATGTAATTGAGCAGGCGCTGGTAGTGCGTGACCAGCACCACTGCGTTGTCTTTATTCGCGAGTTGGTTGACACCGCCCGCAACCACGCGCAATGCGTCGATGTCGAGACCCGAATCGGTCTCATCGAGTATCGCCAGTTTCGGCTCCAGCAGCGCCATCTGCAGTATCTCGTTGCGCTTCTTTTCGCCGCCCGAAAAACCTTCGTTGACGCTGCGGTCGAGAAAATCCGGATTCATTTCCAGTAATTTCATCTTCTCGCGCACGAAATCGTCGAATTCGAGCGGATCGAGCTCTTCCTTGCCGCGCTCGACCTGCACCGTGTTGTAGGCGAGACGCAGGAACTGGCTGTTCGCTACTCCCGGTATTTCGATCGGGTACTGGAAACCAAGGAACACGCCGGCGCGCGCGCGCTCCTCCGGTTTGAGATCAAACAGGTTTTTACCCTGGAACAGGACTTCGCCGCCCGTGACTTCATACGCGGGATGCCCGGCCAGCACTTTCGCGAACGTGCTCTTGCCAGAGCCATTGGGCCCCATGATCGCGTGCACTTCGCCGCTTTTAACGTTGAGATCGAAGCTTTTGAGAATTTCGATGCCGTTGACTGTCGCGCGCAAGCCGCGCACTTCGAGCAACGTTTTGCTGTCCTGGTAAATCATCCGACGCTTCCTTCGAGTTTCAGGCCCAGCAATTTGGTCGCTTCGACGGCGAATTCCATCGGCAATTGCTGGAACACATCCTTGCAGAATCCATTGATGATCATCGACACCGCTTCTTCGGCGCCGATACCGCGCTGGGCAAAATAAAACAACTGGTCTTCACCGATCTTCGAAGTCGACGCCTCGTGTTCGACTTTCGCGCTCGGGTTGCGCACGTCGATATACGGAAAAGTATTGGCGCCGCAGCGATCGCCGATCAGCATCGAGTCGCACTGCGAGTAGTTGCGCGCGCCAGCGGCGGTCGGCGCTATCCTGACCAGCCCGCGGTAACTGTTGTTCGAGTGTCCGGCGGAAATACCCTTGCTCACGATGGTGCTGCGCGTGTTCTTGCCCATGTGGATCATCTTGGTGCCGGTGTCCGCCTGCTGATAATGGTTCGTCAGCGCGACCGAGTAGAACTCGCCGACCGAATTCTCGCCGCGCAAGATGCAGCTCGGATATTTCCAGGTGATCGCGGAACCGGTTTCGACCTGCGTCCACGAAATGCGCGAATTGATGCCTTTGCACAGGCCGCGCTTGGTCACGAAGTTATAGATGCCGCCGACGCCGTTCTCGTCACCCGCGTACCAGTTCTGCACCGTTGAATACTTGATATCGGCATTGTCGAGCGCAACCAGCTCGACCACCGCCGCATGCAACTGGTTGGTGTCGAACTTGGGCGCGGTGCAGCCTTCAAGGTACGACACCGACGCGCCCTCTTCGGCGACGATCAGCGTGCGCTCGAACTGCCCCGACGCCTCGGTATTAATGCGGAAGTAGGTCGACAGGTCCATCGGGCATTTGACGCCCTTGGGGATGAAGCAGAACGAGCCGTCGGTGAATACCGCCGAGTTGAGCGCCGCAAAGTAGTTGTCGCCAACCGGCACCACGGTGCCGAGGTACTGCTTGATCAACTCCGGATGGTTGTGCACGGCCTCGGACATCGAACAGAAAATGATGCCCACTTCCGCCAGCTTGGCCTTGTAGGTAGTGGCGACCGACACGCTGTCGAATATCACGTCGACCGCCACACCGGCCAGCTTCGCGCGCTCGTTCATCGGCACGCCGAGTTTCTCGAAGGTGCGCAGCAGTTCCGGATCAACTTCGTCCATGCTTTTCAGCAGCTTGTTCGGTTTTGGCGCCGAGTAGTAGCTGATCGCCTGGAAATCGATTTTCGGATAGTGCACGTTCGGCCACTTCGGCTCTTCCATCGTGAGCCATTGCGCGTACGCCTTCAGCCGGAAGTCGAGCAGCCACGCGGGCTCGTTCTTCTTCGACGAAATTAGCCGGATCGTATCTTCATTCAAGCCCTTGGGCGCGACGTCGGACTCGATGTCCGTCACGAAGCCGTGCTTGTAGGGCTGATTGACCAGATTCTGCAGGACTGAACTCATATTGACCCAAAAATCTAACGTTCTAATTCTTTAACCGCGAAGGACGCAAAGGTCGCAAAGGAAAACCAAAAACAGCATTCTGGTAGAAATTTTCTTTCCTTCGCGTCCTTTGCAGTTCAGGATTTTTCCGTTGCTTTCACACTGAAGCTCTCGCCGCAACCGCAGGTCGCATCGACGTTCGGGTTCTCGAACTTGAACATCTGCTTCAATCCTTCTTTTACGAAGTCGAGCTTCGACCCGTCAATGACGCCCAGGCTGTCAGCGTCTATTACCACTTTCGCGTCATGCGCTTCAAACGCATGGTCATTGACACGCATGTCGTCAGCGTAGTCGAAGGTATAGGCAAAACCCGAGCAGCCGACCTTTTTGATGCCCACGCGCAGGCCCAGCCCCTTGCCGCGCTTCGCGAGCTGGGTGCGGATCTGTTTCGCCGCGTTTTCAGTCAATGTAATCGCCATGGTGTTTACCGTTTACAGTTGGTTTGCTTTTAGACTGCAATTGCCGTCAGGCGTTTCAATCTCGCCAGCACGCCCGCCAGCGCGCGCAGAAAATCAGCGACCTGGGCAGCCGTGTTGTCCTTGCCGAGGCTGAAACGCACGGCACCACGCGCGACTTCCGGGGCAATGCCCATCGCGAGCAGTGTCGCACTCGGTTCGGTACTGGTGCTGGAACAAGCTGCACCGCTTGCCACCGCGAAACCCGCCTGGTCGAGTTCGATCACCAGCGTTTCGCCCTCGATGCCCGGAAACGCGAAATAACTCGTATTCGGCACGCGCTTTGCCCCAGCGCCGAATATCTCCGAATCCATGCCGCACAACCCGCGTTCCAGTTCGTCGCGCATGGCAGCCAGGCGCGGCGCGAGATCGCGCATGCGGCCGGCAGCGAGTTCGCATGCCGCACCGAAACCGACTATGCCCGCCACGTTTTCAGTACCCGAACGCAGGCCCTGCTCGTGCCCACCGCCGCTGATCAGTGGTTTTAATTCGATGCGCTTGTCGAGCACCAGCGCGCCCACGCCTTTGGGGCCGTAGATCTTGTGCGCCGACAGCGTCATCGCGTGCACGTTGAGCGCGGAGAAATCGACGTCTATCTTGCCCAGAGCCTGCACCGCGTCGGTGTGCACCCACGCGCGTGCTGCGCGTGCTTGTTCCGCGATAGCAGCGACGTCCTGAATCACGCCGGTCTCGTTGTTGGCAAGCATCACGGACACGATGCCGGCCGGCTCTTTGAGCGCCTGCGCGACGTCTCCGAGATCGACACGACCATCGCTGTCGACGGCAAGCTTGCGCAATTTCCAGCCGGCGCGAGTGAGTTCCTGCGCCGGCTTGGCCACGCAGGGATGCTCGATTGCGCTGACGGCAAGCTGGCTGGGCTTCCACATCCCCGCCGCGCCCTTGATGAAAGCGTTGTTGGCTTCAGTGCCGCCGCTTGTAAAGACCACTTGCACCGGCTGCACGCCGACCAGCGCGGCAACCTGCTCGCGCGCCTGATTCACGGCCTTGCGCGCCTGTGTGCCGAACTCGTGACGGCTGGATGCATTGCCATACTGCTCGCGCAGGTACGGCAACATGGCTTCCAGCACGCGCTCGTCGAGCGGCGTGGTCGCGTTGTGATCGAAATAAACGTGCGTCATTGCAGCAGGATCAGACCGCGGCCGGCGTGCGCTCGCGTTTGCCGGTGTTGTCGCGCATGTCGTGGACCTGCGCGACGCCGCTTTGCTTGGCCTTCTGCTTGTCGACCAGTTGCGTCAGCGTGACAGCCTGCAGGTAATCGATAATGTGCTGGTTGAGATTGGCCCACAGATCGTGCGTGATGCACTTGTGATCGTCGTGGCAGTTTTCCTTGCCGCCGCACTGCGTGGCATCTATCGGTTCATCGACCGCGACGATGATGTCGGCGACCGACATCCGCGCCATGTCGCCCGCGAGGCAATAGCCGCCACCGGGACCGCGCACACTGTCGACCAGACCGTTGCGGCGCAGCTTGCCGAACAACTGCTCGAGGTAGGACAGCGAAATTTTCTGGCGTCCGCTGATTTCCGCCAGCGTCACCGGGCCGCCGCCATGGCGCATCGCGAGATCGACCATAGCCGTCACTGCAAACCGCCCCTTAGTCGTCAGCCTCATAATATACCTCTCATTAAATCAATTACTTGCAGCATAATATAATACACGATGGATTTAGTCGACTATACAATACCCGATGAATTCAGTCAACAATCTTGTTCAGGTAATTGGCGTCGAATTCGTCGCGCTTGCCGACCTTGCCGCAGTCGGCCCCGAGCTGCTTCAACTGCTCGAGAATCTGTTCGAGACGCTGGTCGGTGCTGACGCTGTGGTCGATCAATTCGTGGATGGCTTTGGTGATGGGGTCGTTCATGTCGCTGCCAACCGCATAGGCCGAGAACCCGCCCTTGTCGCCCGCCTGCTCCGCAATAATGCGCGCCGGAATGCCGATCGCCGTCGCACCGGGCGGCACGTCTTTGACCACGACCGCATTGGAGCCGACGCGCGCGCGGTCGCCTATCGTGATCGGGCCGAGTATTTTGGCGCCGGCGCCGAGCACCACGCCGTTGCCCAGCGTCGGATGGCGCTTGCCCTTGCTCCAGGACGTGCCGCCCAGCGTGACGCCGTGATACAGCGTGCAATCGTTGCCAATCTCCGCAGTTTCGCCGATCACTACCCCCATGCCGTGATCGATGAAAAAACGCCGCCCGATTTGCGCGCCGGGATGAATTTCGATGCCGGTCAGCCAACGGCCGAGATGCGAAACGAAGCGCGCGATCCAGCGCAGCCGTTCGCTCCACAGCCAATGCGCCAGCCGGTGCACCAGCAGCGCATGAAACCCGGGATAACAGGTGACCACTTCCCACGTGTTGCGGGCCGCCGGGTCGCGCTCGAATACGACCGCTATTTCTTCTTGAAAGCGAGTGAACATGGTTGATTCGAAAGAAAATAGCAGGGCAGCATACTTTACCCTACTAATCCGGTCAACTATTGACGGCGCCGACCAATCCCGACGCCGCACAAGCGCCCTTTTGAAAGGACTGAGGAAGCCATTTTTTGTCGTTCCCGCGCAGGCGGGAACCCAGGCGATTCAACTGTTTCTGGATACCCGCCTGCGCGGGCAAGACGGTTAAAAAGGGAGTTACCTGTTCTATTTGCGCGGCCACTTGCTGACGGTGTTCAGGAACCCGCGCAGGATATTCACCTCTTCCGTCTCGAGTCCCGCGTGCGCCAGCAACCGCCGCAGGCGCGGCAACAACCGCTTGGGACTGGATGGATCGAGAAAACCCGTGTGCGTCATGGTTTGCTCGAAATGCCGGTAGAGCTGCTCGACTTGCTCCAGGGTAGCCGGCGCGCATTCCGGCGCCTGCGGCAACACGCCATCTGACACGGCCATGCGCAATTCGTAAGCGAAGATCTGCACAGCCGCGGCGAGATTCAGCGAAGAAAACCCGGCGTTGGCCGGCACGTAAGCCCACAGCTGGCACAAGCTCGCCTCCTCGTTGCTGAGGCCGGAGGTTTCGTTGCCAAACACCAGCGCTACCGGGTGAGTCGCGGCCGCGCTCAGCAACGCCCCCGCCGCCTCGCGCGCACTTTTTACTTCGTGCCGCAAGCCGCGCTGGCGGGCCGAGGTGGCGACCGCCAGCACGCATCCGCTCAGCGCCTGCGCGAGACTGTCGCAAACCTGCGCTTTTTCCAGCACATCGAGCGCGCCGGCTGCGCGCCTGTCCGCTTCATCGTGCGGGAAATGACGCGGATTGACCAGGTACAGCGCTTGCAGCCCCATGGTCTTCATCGCGCGCGCGGCGGCGCCGATGTTGCCCGGATGACTCGGTTGCGTCAGTACGACGCGAATATTTTTGAGCGGATCGCCTTGAATCACTTAGAATACGCGCCATGAAAATTGCCATGATATGCGTTCCGGCCTGCGCGGGGGTAAAAAGCGTGGCCTCGCGCGTCTTCTCCCCGCTTTCTGCAGGGGGCCGCTGACATGCCCGCGATGATGCATCCCATGCTCAACACCGCGGTGAAGGCCGCGCGCCGCGCCGGTACCATCATCAACCGCGCTTCGCAAAACCTCGACATCCTGACGGTAACGACCAAGGCCGCCAACGATTACGTGTCGGAAGTGGATCGCGCCGCGGAAGACGCCATCGTCCGCGTGCTGCAGGAAGCTTATCCCTCGCATGCGATCCTGGCGGAGGAAAGCGGCGCCAGCGGCAAATCCGAATTCCAGTGGATCATCGATCCGCTCGACGGCACCACCAATTTTCTGCACGGCTTTCCGCAATACGCGGTGTCTATCGCGCTTACGCAAAAAGGCGTGCTCTCGCAGGCGGTGATCTACGACCCCGTGCACAATGATTTGTTTACGGCATCGCGCGGCCGCGGCGCCTATCTCAACGACAAGCGCCTGCGCATCAGCAAACGCATCAACCTGCAAAAAAGCCTGATCGGCACCGGCTTCCCGTTCCGCGAGTTCTCGCAGATCGATGCCTACCTCGCGATGTTCCGTGATCTCACGCAAAAGACCGCAGGACTGCGGCGCGCGGGTTCCGCGGCGCTCGATCTTGCGTACGTTGCCGCCGGACGCCTCGACGGTTTCTGGGAATTCGGTCTCTCGCCGTGGGACATGGCGGCCGGCAGCCTGCTGATTATCGAAGCGGGCGGCCTGGTCGGCGATCTCGAAGGCAACGGCGGCCACCTCGAATCCGGCAACATCGTGGCCGGCAACCCGAAAATTTTCTCGCAACTCGTACAGGCGCTGGCGCCGCATCTCACGCCGGCGCTGAAAACCAAAAAAACGTAGCCGCAATCTGGCTGCGTCCCTGCGCGACTCGCGCAAGGCATTTACCGATCGGATATTCCTCGTGATCAGCACTACCAACATCACCATGCAGTTCGGCGGCAAGCCGCTATTTGAAAACGTCTCGATCCGCTTTGGCGACGGCAATCGCTACGGCCTGATCGGCGCCAACGGCTGCGGCAAATCCACGTTCATGAAAATCCTCGGCGGCGATCTCGAACCAAGCGCAGGCTCAGTCGCGCTCGACCGCGGCGAACGCCTCGGCAAGCTGCAGCAGGACCAGTTCGCCTATGAAGATATGCGGGTGCTCGACGTCGTCATGATGGGCCACGCCGGTATGTGGCAGGCGATGCAGGCGCGCGATGCGATTTACGCGAACGAAGAAGCCAGCGAAGACGACTACATGCGCGCCGCCGAGCTCGAACATGAATTCGCGGAATTCGGCGGCTACACGGCGGAAGCGCGCGCGAGCGCGTTGCTGAGCGGGATCGGCATCCCGATCGCGCAGCACGACGGCCCGATGAGCGAAGTTGCGCCCGGCTGGAAGCTGCGCGTGCTACTCGCGCAGGCGCTGTTCGGCGCCCCCGACATCCTGCTGCTCGACGAACCGACCAACCACCTCGATATCAATACCATCCGCTGGCTCGAAGGCATATTGAACGAGCGCAACAGCACCATGATCATCATTTCGCACGACCGCCACTTCCTGTCCGCGGTGTGCACGCACATGGCCGACGTCGACTACGGCGAGATCCGCGTCTACCCCGGCAACTACGACGACTACATGCTGGCCGCGACCCAGGCGCGCGAAGGCATGCTCACCGCCAACGTCAAAGCCAAAGAGAAGATCGCCGATCTGCAGGATTTCGTGCGCCGCTTTTCGGCCAACGCGTCGAAAGCGCGCCAGGCCACTTCGCGCGCGCGCCAGATCGAAAAAATCAAGGTCGAAGACATCAAGCCGTCTTCGCGCGTGTACCCGTACATCCGTTTCGACGTCGACGACCGCGACAAACTGCACCGTTATGTCTTCGAAGCACAGAAGCTCGCCAAGGGTTACGACAAACCGCTGTTCAACAATTTCAACATCCGCGTCGAAGCGGGCGAGCGCATCGCTATCATCGGCCCCAACGGTATCGGCAAGACGACATTGCTGCGCTGCCTCGCCGGCGATCTCACACCGGACGCCGGCACCATACGCTGGACCGAGAAAGCGAAGTCCGGCTATTGCGCGCAGGACCATGCCACGGAATTCACCGAAAAAGAAACGCTCGCCGAATGGCTGGCCAACTGGCGCGGCCCCAACGACAACGACCAGACGGTACGCGCAGCACTCGGGCGCATGCTGTTCTCAGGCGAAGACGCGACGAAGTTAACGCGCGTGCTGTCCGGCGGCGAGCAGCAGCGCATGATATTCGCGAAACTCGCGCTGCAAAAACCCAATGTCCTGCTGATGGACGAACCGACCAATCACCTCGACATGGAATGCATCGAATCGCTCAATACCGCGCTCGAAAAATTCTCGGGCACGCTGATTTTCGTCTCGCACGACCGCGAATTCGTCTCCTCACTCGCCACCCGCATCATCGAGATGACGGCGGCGGGCATCGTCATACACGCCGGCAACTACGACGATTACCTCATATCGCAGGGCCTGGCAGCCTGACCCCGCCATCGCCCCTCCGGGCGATGGTGATTTGCGTCTTTATTGATCAATATCAAACGTGCGTTACCGCACAGCCGTACTATGCGGCGTGGGCTATGTTGATCAATCGCGCTTGCTGACTTGAGGCCGGACGGGCACGCGCGATCGCGATATTCGCCCTAACTCTTCAGGAGCAATGCCATGTCACTCAACCACGCCGTAGTGTGGCTGGACCACAACGAAGCCCATGTCCTGCATTTCGACGACAACGTCGCCGAAAACGCAAAGATCAGCGCGCACTCAAAACACAAACACTTGCACTCAAAGTCGGGCACCGTCGGCTCCGGCCATGCACCGGAAGACCAGAAGTACTATCACGAGGTCGCGCACGCCGTAGCGGACGCAAAGGAAATACTGGTGGTCGGCCCGTCAAACGCCAAGCTCGCGCTGATCAAGCATCTGCACAAGCACGATCCGGCGGTCGGCGACAAAGTGGTCGGCGTCGAGTCCGTCGATCATCCCAGCGATGGCCAGTTGCTGGCGTATGCCCGGCACTATTTCCTCAAAGTCGACCTGATGCGGGGAACGCGGCCGCCGCACACCGGTTAGTACCCGGCGGCAAGCGACAGTCGCCGTTTCACCGCATACAACGTCGGAAACGCTTACGCTCTGGAAACCTCGCGCGCCTGATGAATCATGGGAAGAACCTTATCAACATCGCCTTCCTTTTCAACGCTTACGTACACGCCACCTTCGTGCAAAGCATTGACAATGAACTTCCACTGCGAAGCATCCTCTGCCATGCCGGACGGGTCGTCGACTTCATTGAAGTCCAGGGCAAGTAGCAGGCCGATCTTGTTCTTGCGTGGCAGCACTTCGAGAAAAAATGCTGGTCCGTGGTAGCTAACCGATCGCTGCTCTGCCATTTCGATTATGTCGGCGCCACTCGCGCGAATCCTCTCTCGAAGAACATCGAACAGCTGTCTTGCAGCAATGCTCATCGGCACCTTACTGACATCGCGCCGCTGGGCGCGTTCTCTCATCTCAGCCTCTCTGGCCTCGTCGATCAGTCTCTTTTCCACGATAAGTGCTGGCCAAGTTCCCACCGCCCGACTAGCAAGTTCTTCGCCTCGCACCTTCATTTCGATGGATGTCCAGACCGGTTGTTCCCGCACAAACTTGTTCAAGCGCACAGAACTCTCCGAGAAACCGCCCGGGATGGACTTTTTCTCTTCAAATGGGCGATCCGAATAGGTGCTGTTGTAACCGGTTAGGGTAAGGTTGCCGAGGCGATGGAGCCACTCGCGCTGCACGTCCTGCCACTCCGTCCCAAGCATCTGCCTCCATTCGGCCTGGAGTTTTTCGTTTTGAGGCATGATGTGTTCGATCGAGTACTTGCTCGTGTCGGTGACCTCCTTGCTGCCGTGGTTCTCCAACCGGTCAAGCAGATCGAAGCAGACGCGCTTGTTATAGATGTCTCGCGCTTCAAGCGCCTTGCGGAAATCTTCATCGCTGGGGAATCCGTAGCTATCCGAAAGACATGCAAGGCCCACCTTAAGCGACTCAAGTGGCCGCTCGTTAGCGATGCGGTAGGCCAAATTTGCAAACACCTGCCAGTAACCGCGCGTCTGCTCCCCACAGATCGCACGGCGGAACACGTAACTTTCGATCAAACTAAGAGCCTGAGCAAATTGATCAATATTTAGCGTTTGGTGGACGTCTTGGCAGTCGAAAAGCCGCATGACCAAAGTTGCCGGCACATCAACAAGGCGACGGAGTCTTGCCAGTGGCTCCCGCAGCTCCGGCGGACCACCTAATCCAATGCTGAACGCGGCATGGTAACGAGCAAAGCGAAGCAGTTCTTGCAGTAAGCCGTCAAGGCTCGCGGGATTAGAGCCGATCGATCCGAACTCCCGACGAAAGGCAAAATAAATCTCGTCGGCCCTCTCCTGCTTGCTGGCTTGCGTGCGCAGTGCAATGTAGTC
>Ga0114978_10002805_pt1 | contig 14368 bp, 8 predicted proteins | sample S_140212_EF_Meta_FD_87027 | JGI IMG/M metagenome (GOLD analysis project Ga0114978, IMG submission 87027) | Freshwater microbial communities from Lake Simoncouche, Canada to study carbon cycling - S_140212_EF_MetaG | ecosystem: Environmental > Aquatic > Freshwater > Lake | place: Lake...
CCCCCTGAGAAATATCGGATCCTCTGTGCGCTGCGCGTGAAAGACGCCGTGGAAAAAGAGAAGGAGATCCATGCGGCATTCGCTCGAGAGCGGATCGGTGCGCGTGAGTTCTTTCGCTTACCGCATGCGGTAGTGCTCCAGTATTTCAAGAGACAGGCTCGGATCACGCGATTTTGATGAGAATCTAAATAGAATGTGTGTCTCTTTTTTAATGAGACTCTACCCTCTCCCCTTTCGTATGAGTCTACTACGAAGCGCTCTGAAGCCCCTTTCTCAACGCAGTGCTCTTGTCCTGCCATGGAACCCCTCCTGTTCCTATCATGTTCTCTCTCGTCTTCAGCCTCACGGCCTAGGCGCAGAAGAGACACAGCGTTTGTTATCCGCCGCAATGGTTCATCGAGCCCTTGCGGTAGATACAGTTCGAGGCCTTGTCGTGGCCGATCGGATTCCCCTGCTGACCTTTCAGGATCTAGAGGGCATGCCCCTGTTCCTCATGGAATGGAATCGGTTCAGCCCCCTTTTCCCTTATCATATCGTTCGCTCCCTCGTAACCTCTTCGAATGCGGATGCCGCCATGGAACTCTTTCTTCTTCGTGATCCATTCGTTCGGCTGATCATTCGGGTGCGTCCAAGGGTTGAACAGGAACAAGAAGAGCATCAGGAAGAAAATGATGGGAGCGATATAGATCTATAAGTGAAAGGCAGGCAGTTCTGCCAGACGATCTGCTTGCTCTAAGGCAGACTCCATCCAACACTGTTTCACCGCAAACGATTCCCCTGCCAGAAACAGAGGAATCTGCGGATAAGGTTGAAGAGATGCGTGCGACTCCTCTTCCACATCATAGTCCCCAGGGAGCCAATAGGAACATCCCTGCGCCCATGGATATCGCTTGACCATTGTCGGTTCAGGAATCGTGAGGTGGGGGAAGAGACGACGCACCTCCTTCATGAGTTCCTTGGTCAGATCCTCTTTGGGAAGGCGGGACCAATGGTCGGCATCAGGGCCCTCCGTATACGAAATCATGATCGTCCCTTGTTTGGGATTCATGGGAATGATATAGCGGAGAGGACCGTCGGTCACGATTTTGGTGGGAGGGAACCATACTTTGCCATTCTGAAGCGGAAAGACCGCATAGATGCGCACGAGGGGTTCCATGGCGAGATGTTTCAGCACAGGCGCACGTATGATTTTCTTCAGAACATCACATGGCATCGTGAGAACCACTGCGGCTGCTTCATAGGCTCCTTGATAATGCTGAGTATCATGGTTGTGCTCAACGTCCACCACCATTCGATGACCTTTTTTGTTCACCCCTGTAATCGTGATGCCATGATGAATCTCCCCTCCGCGTTCTAGGAATTCCGCTGCCATCGCAGACGTGAGCACACTCAGCCCCTCTTTGCACACGACAAACTCGTGGCATCCCATCTCTTTATCAAAGGATCGGAGGGCAAGATCGGCGCGAAGGGTGTGCGTCTCGGCATGATAGGGAAAGAGATCCAAGAAGCGACGAGCGCGTGCAGTCCCTACCGTCTTCTTCAGCAATTGCTCGATAGTGTGCGTGGCGAGCAGGTGAGGATCCAGGGCTTTCAACGGGTCCAGATAGATCGCACAGAGTTCGGTAAAGGGGTTTGCATATGTGGTGTCGTTGGACCGCCAATCGCTCTCTGACGAGATCGGTATCGTATGGAGACCATACTTCTTCAACAGAGACAATACCTTCGTGTGCTTTGTAGAGATTCGACCTGCTCCTTCTTCCCATTGTATGTGATCAGGAGAATAATAGGTAAACACGCGTCCCCCTGTATGCTTCTCTTTCTCTAAGATGATCACTCGTTTCGTTCGATCTGCCTTCAGGACGGCGAGGCCAATCCTCAGACCTGCGAGACCTGCCCCTCCAATCAAGAGGTCAGTATGGAGACGTTCCGTCACTGGTAGAAAATCTGTGATTTTCTTTCTCCCCATACCCCTCTCTCGTGGAGACCGTAAAGGTATCATCTCTGTAGAGTGGGGACATTCTGTCCCCATACCCCTCTCCCATAGAAAGTGCTTGTATCTATACCTCCCGTATGTCTTAGCGATGCGTCTTCTTCGCACGGCGCGTGCGTCTCTTATGGAGAGGGGGGTGTTTGTGAAGCACAAACGAAGTGTCCCCACGGCGCGTGCGTCTCCTATGGAGAGGGGTGTGTTTGTGAAGCACAAACGAAGTGTCCCCACGTCGGCCACCCGATCGATTGTTTTTACGTGACAAAAGCTCCTTCAGCATCGCATTTTTACGCCTCGTATTGTTCAGAGTAGGCGATTGAAGTTCACGAAGCATGTTCCCTTTGCGCCGTCTCGTATTGTTCATTACCCTCTTTTCCACATTCGCCTCTCCTTTTCTCAGATTCGTCCCTATCATCTCTTCTATGATACTGCCGATAGGCCTAGACACAGAAGGAAACGTAGAAGGGCCTGGGTTCATAGACCGGTTCAATAAAAACGTATTGCCCGCCAATGCCCTCGCGAGTTTCTGTTTTTTGGCCCGTTCTATCGCAAGGGGGCGTCCCATCGTGATATTATAGGCTTCTAGAGCGTTTTTACGACGAAGTCCTACCTTTCGCTCTTCTTCTGCTGCTTCCTCTTCCGAATTAGAATCATTGCGGCGAAGATACCAATCATTCAAATTATGATATCTCATCGGCGGAACATGTTCTTCATGCAACAAATCACGCACAGAGCGCCGTGTGTCATTTTGGATATCCATATCCGCGCCAGGATCTTGAAACACGCGCATCATCGTTCGGTAAAATTGTTTATATCGTTTGACCTCTTGACTCTGCGGATGGGCCTTGACTTCTGCGTCCGTAAGAGAGGCAAATGGAAGATCACTCAGATAAACAATGGAGTGGATCGGGGTTTCTCCACGATGATTCTGGTCTGTCAGACTGAATCCTTTGATCAGCAGTTCATTCACAAAGTCGGGGTTCAGGATCCGAAAGAAACCACTCGATAGATAACAATGAAGATAGGAATTTCCCTCCATCGTCATTGACTCTAGCACAAAATCCACTCCTAGCATATCTGCAAAATAATGGAACAATCGTTCGGAGGCCCACAGAAAGATATGGGTCAACGGTCCATGATCTGCTTGATCAATCGTCATGTCGTATAGGTCATCTGTCGGATCGTAATAATCGTCGTTATTGTGATTGGGTAGATCATTGTGTGTCCTGGTGCCTGCTACGAACCCTCGCTTCTCACCGATTAGCTGGAGCAATAGATAGGGGGGATACCATGCTGGAAGGTCTCCTTGTAGGCCAAATGTTTCGTCAATAGATGCGTCGTATAGCACAATATTAATGATTAATCCTTGGACGTCTCGTGGTGTAAACAGAATCGCGTCATCATCCTCGGAATAGGTCTCGAGAAAGGGGCTCAGATTCGTTTGAAATACCTGAAGGATGGTCTCCTCGGTAGGGAGGGCACGAACCGTAGCAGTTGTGTAACCCTCCTCGTCGATTATGATTTCAGGATCGTATAATGCTTGCATGGCATCATTGATATGAGTGTTCTCCAGATAGAGATGATGTCCGCGTTCTATCAGGACAAAGGGGTTGGCCATTGCTCTACTATCGGGGGACACTTCGTTTCCCCCGTGCCCCCTCTCCCGCGAAGCGGACTTGTATCCCACCCTCTCTCGTGGAGACACCCCTCTCCCGCGAAGCGGACTTGTATTCATACGATCTCGTGGAGAGGACGTGTATTCATACGATCTCGTGGAGAGGGGTGTGGGGGCGCGTAGCGCCTCCACAATGATATCATCTCTGTCCGTTCACAAAGATAAGATCATGTTGATTAAATACATACAAAAAGTGTATGTCGTGGGGACGCAAGCGTCCCCACACCCCTCTCTCATGGAAAGGGGTATAGGATATTAGTATAGATATGGATATAAGTTAGCTCCATTGGAGGGGGGTGTGGGGGCGCTACGCGCCTCCACTAAGGATCAGCGCCTTCAGCTCCTTCACCGACTGCAGAAGAACCGCCGTCAGCTTCGGGTAGTTGACCGACAGGAAGCCATTGCCACCCTCCATGACCAGCTCAGGGTAGACCGCCTGAATCTCCTGAGCAATGACTCCAATCTGACGGCCACCCTGGGTCTCATCAATCCAGTCGTGGTAGACACCGCGGATCAGATCGATCTTGTCCAGCGCGCCATCCAGGTCCACAATGTTCTTCTTGAGGCGCGAGTCCGAGGCGCAGTTGAACGAATCCGCCATCACAACCGCATACGTGTCCGCCGAATACAGCGCGGAAAGGCTCGGGATCGCATAGTTAAAGATGCGGAACTCATCCATGTAGCCACCGAACGCATAGTTGGTATTATGGGTGTTCGTGCCAATAGCGAACATGCTCACCGCAGTCGAGAGAGTCGCACCCGTAGCAGTCGCCACAGAGACGCCATTCAGATAAAACGTCACCGCTCCCGCCGACTGGTAGGAGATCACAAAGCTGTTCCACGCGTTCAGGGGAATGCCCGTGATACGGGGCAGAGTAGGGATGCCGTTGAAGGAGACAATCATGCCGTTGTATTGGGTATCCACCGAGTTGTAATAGCTCAGCGAAAACGAGGTGGCCGAGGCCGATCCCAGGCTGACAAGGACCGAGGAGCCCGAGCCCGCCTCCGCGCCCGTGCCCGCCGAGGTCGGCGGAAGAGCAGGCATATAGAAGGAGCCCGCAATGGTAAAGTTCGCGCCTGGCGAGCAGGTTCCGCGAACATACTGGGTCGCGGCCAGACCAGGGCTATTGGCAAGGTTAATGGCCTTACCCACAGAACCCGTGACGTAGGCGGGAGAGCCCGTAGCCGTGACCGATGAAAATCCGCGGATGTCCGCGGGACCGTCCTCGAACGGAAGGTGCACCTGCGGAACCGCCGCAGGGGCCGCCTGCGAGATCTGGCTGGCCGAGTCCTTGAAGAAGATGAACTCTCCCGTCGTCGCCTGACGCTTCATACCCGCATACAGCGGCGCGGCCGCGCCCGACGGCTGATACTGAACCATGACACCCGACTGGATGAGATCCGTCACGTTGCCATCGGCAATCAGGATCGCATTGTCCTTCACCTGAATGGTGGAGGTCTCGAGGGCGGTCGTCGTGCCGTTCACGAACAGGTTGCCCTGAACCGTGAGGTTGTTGGAGAAGGTCACCGCGCCCGTGACATTCAGGGCGCCACCGACGCTGGCCGCACCCGACACGTTCAGGAGTGAGCTGATGCTCGTGGCCTGCGCGACGTAGAGCGTGCTGTTCATCGAGACACTGCTCACGAACGATGCGACCTTGTTGACGGTGAGGGAGTCGCTGAGAGTCGCGGCGCCCGTCACGGACAGGGTGCCACCAAGGGTCGCGGCGGCAGCGACGGACAGGGTGCTCTGGAGGATCGTCTCCTTCGCGACCGTGAGGGTGCTGTTGAGGTTGGCCTGCTTCGCAACGATGAGGGCATCATTGAGGGTCGTGAGCTTCGCGACCGTGAGGGTGTCGCTGAGGGTGGCCTCCTTGGCGACGGACAGGGTGCTCTGAAGGACAGACACCTTGGCCACGTTGAAGTTGCCACCGACCGCTAGATCGTTGATCGTAGAGGCGCTGCCGATGAAGGCCGCCGAGGTGGACATGTTAAGGGCACCGTTCAGGATGATACCGCTGCCAAAGGCCGCGGCGCCCGCGACGTTCAGGGGACCACCGAGGATCGAGGAGAGCGAGGAGACCGTGAACTGGCCCTTCACAAGGACGTCGCTGTTGGCCGTCACGTTTCCAGTCAAGAGAGAGGTGGTTCCAACGCTAAGGGTGGTGGTCGTGGCGAGCGAGGTTCCCACTACGACGGCGCCTGAGGTGGTCAGGGTGGTGAGTGTGGTGGCGCCCACGACATCGAGAGCCGAGCGAGCGTTGATCGCCGAGCTGACCGCGAGGGTGTTGTTGATGGTTGTCGCACCATTGGCAGTCAGGGCTCCACCGATGGTCGTCGCACCCGTCGCCGTGAGGATGGTAACGTTGGTGTTTCCCGTGACGCCGAGGGAGCCACCGACCGTCACACCCGCGGTGGTCGTCACGGCTCCCGTGAGCTGTGAGGTGCCCGTGACCGAGAGGGCATTGTTGAGCTGGGTCGCACCGCTGACCGTGAGGCCATTGCCGGCCGTCACGAGGCTCGAGACGTTCAGGATGGAGCTCAGGTTCGTGGCGCCCACGACGTTCAGGGCGTTGTTGAGCTGGGCGACGCCCGCAACCGTGAGAGTGTTGGACGTAGAGACGGCGCCCGTGAGGATTGAGGCACCCGCGACGGACAGGGTGCTTTGAAGGGTGACCGCGCTGTCCACCTGGAGGGTGCTCCGAAGGCGGGCCGTGCCCGTGACATCGACCAGACTCGAGGCATACAGGCCTGCGCTGACATCCACCTGATTACGGAAACGAGACGCACCTGTGACGTCCAGGACGGCACCGAGGATGGTAGAGTTGGCGACGGTGAGGGAACTGCTGACGGAGGTCGCACCCGCGACGACGACCGTAGACGCAAAGGTAGCGCCACCTGCGGTGACGGCGAGACCACTGTCGAGCGAGAAAGTCTTGTTGAGGAACGAGATATTCTGGGTCGATGAGGCACCCGTTCCCATGTCCAGGTAGGACACGGTGATACCTGGCTTGGAGAGAACGACGGACGTATTCGTCAATGGAGGCATGGTTATACTTCCATAGAAGATTAAAAAGTGGGGACACTGCCCGCCAGGGGCGGGCGTTTCCCCACACCCCTCTCTCATGGAGACGCAAGCGCACACACATGACTCCTATGGAGTGTAATCACACACACACGTCTCCACGGGAGAGGGGTGTGTTTGTGGAGCACACGCTTGCATCTCCACGGGGTTCTTTAAGCCCCCTCGGGTCGGAGGGTTTCTGTAAGCCCTGTGGAGACACTTAACCCACACCCCTGTCCCATAGAGTGTAAGCGCACACACGTCTCCATGAGAGAGGGGTGTGGGGACGCTTGCGTCTCCACCTTAGAGTGTCGGAGAGGCCTTCAGGGCCAACTTCTTCAGAGCGAGCTCCTTGAGCCCTTTCACCGATTGCAGAAGAACCGCTGTTAGCTTAGGGTAATTCACGGACAAGAATCCATCCGCACCCTCCTGAACGAGCTCGGGGTAGACCGCCTGGATCTCCTGGGCGATCACACCGATCTGACGGTCCACCATGCGCTCGTCATTCCAATCGTGATACACGCCACGAATCAGGTCCAGGTTCTCCACAGTGTTGTAGAGAGTGGTGATGTTCTTCTTGAGCCGGAGATCGGAGGCGCAGTTGAACGAATCGGCGAGGACCGACGCATACAGATCTACAAAGGCCGACACCGTGCGCGCAATGATGGTCGTGAAGCTGGTGGGCTGCGTATACGCATAGTTCACGGTTCCGTTCGCCTGGTCGCTGTATTGGGAATAGGCTAGGCTGGTCTCGGTCGTAAAGCTGCCCGTCAGCACACCAAAGGTATACGCGGGATCCGTCCACAAAGACTTGTTGGTCGTCACCGTCTTGCCCACACCCGAGTCCGTCAATTGCCATTGGACCCACTCACCCGTGCTGGACATGAGGGGCTGGATCGTGTAGGTGCCTGCAGACAGCGTGTAGTTCACTGTGCCGACGCTCTGAGACATAAAGCTTGTCACTGTCGTCAGAAGCCGAAGGCTGGCTAGACCGTCAAAGAGGGTGCGCCAGTCCAGCTGATAGGTCTCCGTGACAGACGCGGTGGCCACAGCAGATTGTGAGATCTGGCTCGTGGAGTCCTTGAAGAACACGAACTCTCCCGTTGACGCCTGACGCTTCACACCCGCATAGAGAGGGGCGGCAGCCGCTGCAGGCTGATACTGAAACATGAGACCGGCCTGAAGAGTGTCCGCAGTGTTTCCATCGGCAATCAGGATCGCATTGTCCTTCACTTGGATCGTGGAGGTCTCGAGGGCGGTGGTCGTGCCGTTCACGAACAGATTGCCTTGCACCGTGAGGTTATTGGAGAACGTGGTATCTCCCGAGACGGTTAGGCTGCCGCCAACGGTGGCCGCGCCTGATACGTTCAGGAAGGAGCTGATGCTGGTGGCCTGTGCCACGTAGAGGGAGCTGTTCATAGAGACACTGCTCACGAAAGAGGCGACCTTGTTGACCGTAAGGGCGTCGCTCAGGGTCACGGCTCCTGTGACGGAAAGGGCGCCACCGAGGGTCGCGGCGGCAGCGACAGACAGGGTGCTCTGGAAGATGGCCTCCTTCGCGACCGTGAGGGTGCTGTTCAGGTTGGCCTGCTTGGCAACAATGAGGGCGTCATTCAGGGTCGTAAGCTTGGCGACAGTGAGGGTGTCACTGAGGGTCGTTGCGGCGGCGACAGACAGGGTGCTCTGGAGCGTGGCGACCTTCGCAACGGAGAGGGCACCGCCCACCGCAAAATCGCCAATCGTGGATGCACTGCCCATGAAGGCCGCGGAGGTGGACATGTTGAGGGCGTTGTTGAGGATGATGCCGCTTCCAAAGGCCGCTGCGCCCGCGACGTTCAGGGGGCCACCGAGGATGGAGGAGAGCGAGGAGACCGTGAACTGACCCTTGACGAGCATGTCACTGTTGGCTGTCACGTTGCCTCCCAGGATCGAGGTGGTGCCGACGGTGAGGGTAGTGGTTGTGGCAAGCGAGGTGCCCGCTACAACGGCACCCGAGGTGGTAAGAGTGGTGAGTGTGGTGGCGCCCACGACGTCGAGGGCGGATCGGGCATTGATAGCGGAGCTCACGGCGAGCGTGTTGTTGACCGTCGTGGCGCCTGAGGCGGTCAGGGCTCCACCAATGGTCGTTGCGCCCGTCGCCGTGAGGATGGTCACGTTGGTGTTTCCCGTGACGCCGAGGGCACCACCGACCGTTACACCCGCGGTGGTCGTCACGGCTCCCGTGAGCTGTGAGGTTCCCGCGACGGACAGGGCATTGTTGAGCTGGGTCGCACCGCTGACCGTGAGGCCGTTGCCCGCTGTGACGAGGCTGGACGCGTTCAGGATGGAACTCAGGTTGGTGGCGCCTACGACGTTCAGGGCGTTGTTGAGCTGGGCGACGCCCGCAACCGTGAGAGTGTTGGACGTAGAGACGGCGCCCGTGAGGATCGATGCGCCCGCGACGGACAGGGTGCTTTGAAGGGTGACCGCACTGTCCACTTGGAGCGTGCTCCGAAGGCGGGCGGTGCCCGTGACATCGACCAGACTCGAGGCATAGAGGGCGCCACTGACATCCACTTGATTGCGGAAACGAGACGCACCCGTGACGTCCAGAACGGCACCGAGGATGGTAGAGTTGGCGACGGTGAGGGAACTGCTGACACTTGTGGCGCCTGCGACGACAACCGTAGACGCAAAGGTGGCGCCACCCGCAGAAACGACTAGACCACTGTCGAGTGAGAAAGTCTTGTTTAAGAACGAGATGTTCTGTGATGACATGGCACCCGTGCCGACGTCGAGGTAGGACACGGTGATACCTGGTTTAGTGAGGACCGCGGACGTGTTGGTGAGCGGGGGCATGGTTATACTCTGACGGGCGTTTTAATTGTGGGTGGAGACGTTCCGTCCCCACACCCCTCTCCCATGGTCTTTAAGCCCCTCGGGGACACTTAACCTCTCCCATGGTCTTTAAGCCCTTTACACTCTCGTGAAGCCCTGTGGACTCATGACAGTGTAGTATATGAAATAAATGATGTATTTATGAGTGAGACTTGCTTGTTTTATTGTGGGAAGCATGCTTCTTCCGTTGCGTCGTGCGTGATCCGTGAGATCCGTGCGATCCGTGAGAAGAGGTGGAGCGAGGGCTTGTCGCAGGGCTTGTCGCAGGGCTTGTCGCAGGGCTTGTCGCAGGGCTAGAGTGAGTCGATGCAGTGGGGCTTGTCGTAGGGCTTGTCGCAGGGCTAGAAGAAAGCGCCTGAATCATCTCCTTCAGCTCCTGCACGTCATGGTTGTGTTTCACGTGAAGTTCCTTGATCGACTGGAGGAGAACCGCCGTCAGCTTCGGATAGTTCACCGACAAGAAACCATTTCCACCTTCCGTGACGAGCTCAGGGTAGACCGCCTGGATTTCCTGGGCAATCACACCAATCTGGCGGTCCTGGGACTGGCTCGGGTCATTCCAGTCGTGATAGACGCCACGAAGGGTGTTGAGGTTGTCCAGGGCGCCATCCAGCGTGGCAATGTTCTTCTTGAGACGTTTGTCTGACGCACTGGTGAACGAGTCCGCCATGATCGCCGCATACACATCCAGAAACACCTCCAGGGACGCCGCCTGACTCGACAGCACCGCATGGTAGATGCGAAGGTCATCGATACGACCGCGAAGGGCATGGGTCGTCGCCACGTCATACGTTCCTACACCAAACGATCCTGAAGAGATTCCCTGGTCGCCCACGTGCGTCGTGCTGGAGATGAGATTGTGATTGAGGTAGAGCGAGCACAGACCCCCTTGTTGGAAGACAAACGTCACATAGTGCCATGCGCTAGGGTACAGTCTGGCGCTCGACCCAAACGTATAGGTGGTGTTATTTGACGTCATCTTGGCCGTCAGTTGATCATTCGGATTGATATAGATCACCGTCGTGTCGTTATCCGCCGACCACAGGACCTGTGTGACCTCCGCCTCCTCCAGATAAAACCAAAAGCTGACCGTGTATTCGGGCGCACCCTCCCACGATCCGCGCAAATAGTTCACCGCGGTGCTACCCGCCGTGTTCAGGAATCGGGCACAGTTGGTTCCCACGGTGCCCGCCACATAAGTGACGGTGCCATTCGCAGTGATCATGGAATTTCCCTTGACGTCCGCATCGTCGCCCTCGAGCGGGAGATAGATGTAGGGCGCAATGGACGTGGGGGCCTGAGAGATCTGGTTCGCCGCATCCTTGAAGAAGATGAATTCGCCCGTGACGGGTTGACGCTTGATGCCCGCAAAGAGGGGCTCGATCGAGTCGGCGGGCTGATACTGGATCATGACACCCGACTGGAGCACATCCGTCGCGTTTCCATCCGCAATTAGAATGCCATTGTCCTTCACTTGGAGCGTGGAGGTTTCCAGGGCCGTCGTGGTGCCATTCACAAAGAGATTGCCCTGAACCGTGAGGTTGTTGGAGAACGTGACGGCGCCACCGACCGTCAGGGCGCCACCGACGAACGTGGAGCCCGCGACATTCAGAAGACTGCTGACGCTCGCCGATCCTTTCACGAGAAGATCCGCATCCATCGTGGCGTCTCCATGGAGCGTCGTGAGCTGGTTGACAAACAGGGTTTTGTCTAGTGTGGTGGCGCCTTGCACCGTGAGAGTGCTCTGGAGCGTGGTGGCCTGGGCTACTTGGAGAGTGTCATTCAGCGTGGTTGCACTAGAAACGTAGAGGGTGTTTTGTAGGGTTGTGGCCTTCGCAACCGTGAGGGTATCATTCAGCGTGGCGGCCTTTGCAACCGTCAGGACATCATTCAGGGTGGTCGCCTGAGCTACCTGGAGGGTGGAGTTCAGGACGGCGGCCTTCGCAACCGTGAGCGTGCCCCCTATGCCCGCATCATACGTCACCGTAAGATTTCCAAGAGATCCATTGGACGACGGCATAATGAGGGAACCATGCCCCGTTAGATTATTCTGAAAGGTAACGGCGCCCGAGACGTCGAGGGTGCCACTCAGGATCGTAGACTGGGCCGCCAAGAGTTGGCCACCGACACTCATGTTGGTAAGGGTGCTGACCGCTCCACGGAGAAGAGAGGTCGTTCCCACGGTCAGGGTCGTGCCCGTGCTCAGCGAAGTGCCGATGGCGGCGCTTGTAGCGACTGACAGGTTGGCTCGAAGGGTCGTGACACCACCGACGTCCAGGGAAGCGCCTGCGGTCAGGGCGGAGCTGACGTTAAGCGTGTTGTTGACCGTGGCCGCACCATTTGCCGTAAAGACGTTATTGATCGTAGTGGCACCCGTCGCCGTTAGAAGCGTGACGTTGGTGTTTCCTGTGACGTCTAGGGCGCCGCCGACGTTGACGTCTCCTATGGTTCGGACGAGTCCCGTGAGGAGCGTCGTGCCTCCAACGGCGAGCGTGCTGAGGTTCGTGGCGCCTGCGACGGTCAGTCCGTTTCCGAGAGTGGCCAGGCTGGAGACATTCAAAATGGAACTGAGATTCGTGGGACCTGTGACGGCGAGGGCATTGTTGAGGAATGTGGAGCCTGCGACCGTTAGCGTGCTGTTCGCAATAAGAGAATGGTTCAGCGTGGTCAGACCCGCGACGGTCAGTGTGCTGTTCAGGGTGGTCGCACCATCGGCCTGTAGCGTGTTGCGGAGGCGGGTGGCACCCGTGACATCCAGGGTGGAGCCGAGCGTGGCGGGGCCGTCGATTTGAAAGGCTCCATGGAGAAAGGTGGAGCCCTGGACGTCCAATATTCCTGCGAGCATCGTGGAGCCTGCGACGCTCAAGGTGCTCGCAATGGAGGCGGTATTTGCCATGGACACCGCACCAGCGAAGGTCGCTGTCCCCGCCGTCACCCTGAACCCGCTGTTCAACGAGAACGTTTTGTTCAAAAACGAGACGTTCTGTGATGACGTCGCACCGTTCGCATTATCCAAGTAGCGGATCACAATCCCCGTCTTGGTAAGATTCAAAGCGGTGTTCGTGATCGGGGGCATGGCTATATCCAGTCATGAGAAGATAAATCTAATTTAATTTGAGGTCTGTGACGCCCTCGAGATTCACATCGGATTCCTCTTCCAGATAAAGAAAACTTGCAACATCCTCTGGATTGGTGGGGAGGACCTGGAGAATGTAACGGATGATATATTCGTAGGGGACGTTCATCGGGACCGTGGGGAGCTGAAAGGTCGTGACGCCATCCCCGCTTCCATAGAATGTCCCAATCATCTGGAAGAGAACCGAATACTCGGTGCGGTCCAGGAGGGCTCCGTCGCAGACCAGGAAGCCCTCGGGAAGATCATTCGTGGTGTTGTGAAGAATTGTTCCTGGCGGAGGGAGGTAGGCCAGGGGATAGGGGAGAATCTGAAGCTGGGGGTCGATGATCGTAATTCCGTTCCCAGTGCCACCTCCACTTCCACCTCCGTTTCCGCTTGGAGAAGGATGAGCGGTCCAATACGGTTCAAAGGGTTGTGGTGCGGGAGGTGGGGCGGGATCGAAGACCGTTCCTGGGGGAAGAGGAAGAGGCGGAGGACAAGGATTGGAAAAGGGAGGAACACATTCCATGGAGAATGGTGGCCCTAGCGGCCCTGGAGGGCACTGTGGGCCTGGAGAGCATGGAGGGCACTGTGGCCCTGGAGGGCATGGAGGACAGGAGGGTGGATGATGCGGAGGTCGTGAAGGCAAAGGAATCATCACCGCCGTCCCCTCTGCAATCGACCGAAGCATCCTCGGAATCGGCATCACCTGATCACAGTCAATGGTATTGTATCGTGACAACCGAGAGCGAAAGGATGCCATCTATCACTGCACTATAAAATTGCGATAAAATTGAGATGGCACATGCGTGTCGTAATGGGGCAGACATGACGGGCCATTTATGTGTCATCACAGGATGCATGTTTGCACAGAAGACCACCGAACTTCTACGACGCATCCGACGTTATGAATCCATCGGATACCGTGTTCTCACCGTGAATTATGTGGGGGATATACGCTATGGAAAGGATTGTATTTCTTCCCATGATCAGGAGCAACAAACGGCGATCTGCGTGGGGTCGCTGAGCGAGGTGGATGGGTTGGTGTGTTCAGGGGAATATCGTGTGGTGGCCATTGATGAGGGCCAATTCTTTCCTGATCTCTTTGACCATGTGACGCGGTGGGTGGATCAGCTGGACATTCATGTGGTGGTCGTGGGACTGGATGGGACGTTTGATCGCAAACCGTTTGGCGATATGCTTCGCCTCCTTCCCCATGCAGAAGAGGTGGAGCGGTTGACGGCCTATTGTGCGGTGTGCCGTGATGGGACGCCTGCGATCTTCTCGAAGCGGACCCAGGCGCTGGCGGGGGTCGTGGCGATTGGTGGGGCGGCGATGTATCAGCCTGTGTGCCGCTTTCATTATGTGGTGGGGGGACACTACGTTTCCCCCCTGCCCCCTCTCCCATAAAGCGGACGTGAATATACCCTCTTCCCATAAGGTGTGTGTAGATACAAGTCCTCTTCGTGGGAGAGGGGTGTGGGGAAACAAAGTGTCCCCACTCATTAGAAATGTCCAACCGCATCTACGATGCCTCCCAGCTGACCAAACGGCGGGCCGAGCTTGCCATCGCGGGTTCTTTTTATTCCCGATCGATCCAACAAGCCCCTCGTCTCAACATCAAAGACAGTTCCATTCTGAATGCCGTCC
>Ga0114978_10002806_pt1 | contig 14366 bp, 23 predicted proteins | sample S_140212_EF_Meta_FD_87027 | JGI IMG/M metagenome (GOLD analysis project Ga0114978, IMG submission 87027) | Freshwater microbial communities from Lake Simoncouche, Canada to study carbon cycling - S_140212_EF_MetaG | ecosystem: Environmental > Aquatic > Freshwater > Lake | place: Lake...
GCTTGTGTTAGGTTTGGCAGGTTCAAAATTGCCATCCACAAAGCCATAACAATGTCTGTGCCGCTTTTTTTATCTCTAGCCCATTTAGTTAACTCGTCTGTAGCTGCCAATGTTTTCCAGTTACCACTCATGGAAGGTAGGCGCAAAGCCCCTGAACGAATCACCGCTGGCAGCAAGGCTTCGACACCAAGGGATTCATCTAGTTTGTTGCGGCTAGTGGTATGTGGTATCACATTGACTCTATGTAGGGCTTGCCATTTGCGTACAAAGTCATGGGCTAAAAGGAACCGTTGGGCTGCGTTGATTTCTACCACCCAGTGAGAGATGGGATAACCCATTTGGTATGACCGTTCTTGCCATTCGTCCATTAGCCCAGAGTATTGACCGGTCATGGTGTCGTATCCAAGGACTTCTTCAGCGGATAATTTAACACGCTCGATATCCACTACGTGATAAAGGTTGGTTTGAGGCTGGTAAATGATCCAGACAAACGCCCAAAACATTGTAGGGGATGGGTCTACAGCTACGATACTGATCCACGGGTGGGCTAAACCTTCAGGGATATGCCCAGGTTGACGATGATTATCTACACAGCCTGGATAGTCAACCCCATCTGGTCCTAACCCACCAGTAATCCAAGTACGGTGTACCAGTCGGGTGTCAAGATCAATGTCTTCTTGCTGATACACCACATTAAACAGGTCAGGTTTGGAATATCGAATAAATGACAAATCTTTCCACGGCAAACGACGAGGATCTAGCAGGGGTCCGTCGGGGTATGGCAGGGATTTGAACGAACGGGACTCTTTACCTGTGTCTAGTTCCTCATAATATGCTTTATAGATTATTTGGCGGTATTTTTTTTGCCGAACAGGTTGACCTTCTTGAACATCTTCAGGGCTTTCAACATCTGACCCGTCATAACTGATGTCTTCTTCAATGTCGTAGGTTTCTTTTGAGAGGCAGTGGGCGTATAAGTCTCCAGATCCGAGTCTCTGTCCAACAACAGCCAGTAAACCACCTGGGTCGCAACGTGCTTCTGCAACGCCATCCCATCTTTCCAGAAGTTTGTCCCTTGCCACGCTTTCACGGGCGTTATCTGGTGAGGCAACGTCGTCAAAGAGGCAGAGGTCGGCTCGGTGTCCGATGAATTCTGCTTCAATGCCGTAGGCACGTACAGTTGGCTCTTTGTTGTCCAACCCGTTTCCGTCAAGTTGTTCGACGACAAATTCTTCTGCCCGCCATAAGGCACCTTTGTCCACTGGTTTGAATCGTCCATAGTCAATTGTTAAACATCCTTCTGCATCTATTGCTAATCCCTTTTGAACCATGCCTGGATCTGGGAGAATTGGGGAAACCCTTTCGAGCGTTTCACGAATACGACGGGAATACATCTTTGCCATGTTCTGCGACACGGACCCAATCATTACACGCACACGCCGGTTGCGAACTATTGCCCACACAGCAACATCATGGAACAAAGTTGATTTGCCTGCACCTGGTGGGACGTTAAGAACAACAAATTCTTTTTCTTCAGACTCCAATAGTTTAACAAGAGTCAACGCAGCTTCTACTTGCCACGGACTTGGGACACGCCCTAAATATCGCCGGCGGAAATAATCAAAATCTTCCAATCCTCGAAGGGCTTCTTCACACAACATGTCATGCGGGATAGCAGATGGCAGGTCAATGGTGTCCATGAAGTCCATGTGCGCACGTTCCTGGCGACCACCGTTACCTGCACCAGTGTTGGCTTTATGGTTTGCTTCTTTACGATTCGCTTCTAGCTCTTTGGCTCGTTTCAACCAGCGAGAACCCGTATTGACATGAACCCCTGTCTCGGCACAGGCATCTTTGATGTTTCGTCCTGATGCTATTAAAGCGAAGAACTTGGCTTTGTCCTGAATTGGGACAGCTCTTTTTGTTCCCATACTGGGTTTATTCTACCACTTTACTTTGTTAGCCCAGTAAGCGGCAGACATTTTTCCTTTAGCAATGTTAGAAGCATGGCGAGCTTTAAACGCTTCATTCCGTTTAGACCCATCCGGTGAACCCGACACACCCTGTTGACCAAACCGAATCGTTTTTACTTGGTCGCCAACTTTGGCTACAACAACGTGTGATTTAGTTGGGTGCTTAGGAGTGGCTTTGGGTTTGTTATATCCAGTGACACCTGCTCGTTTTAAGCGAGAATCTTCAGGCATCACTTCATCTTTTTCTTTGCAGCCATGTTGTCAATCAGGTTCGGATACGGACGACCAGCCTTCGCAGCACGAGCCTTTGCAGAAGCCTTCTGAGATGAAGACAAAGGAGTCGACTTCTTCTTCGGGTTATCTTTTTCCCAAACAGGTTTTTGTTTCATGTGGAAACACTAACAGCATGTGCTACGATGATGTCAACTTCACAAGACCTCCACGCTGGGATAGCGTCAAGGCAGGCAGGGTCGTACAACTGTTGCATGTTGCGGGACATTTCACACCAGGGAACTGGGGTAGATGAATCCTGCAATCAGACAATACCGTTATGTAATTATTGATCCTATTGTGTAAGAGATTCAAGCAGCGTTGAATGAACGTCTAAACATTCCAACTATTCCGGTGTCGGCTAAAACATTTGGCTACGGCGACCTTGGTATCACTTTGGTATCTAAACTGTGGGGGAAGCTAACCAGACAACTCACGATCTGGTTCCGCCGTTGGCGGCTACCGCCCTCACGTTGTTCGGTTGCTCACAAAGAACGAAGAACAAGAATTAAGGTCCAACCTCCAAGTCGGTGAGTTCTTCTTTTTTCTTCCATGCCAACTAAAGCCGGTAGCTAGGCATCTGGTAAAAGCGTCCCTGAGAGTCACACTTCTCCCCAGCCAACCGTTTAACAAGACTATTTGTTTCACAAATTGTCGGTAGACAAGTATCAAAGATACTGGTCACACCACCTAAAGTGGTCAGCCACCACACACCGTGACAAACCCAGACGACCACACAGCAAAAGAGTGAGAACATGCCTGTCTGATATCACAATATATAGGCGGTGGGTGCCTCGGCATATACCCCAGTAGTATTTTGTCCTGATCTGGTACCTACTGGGTTAGCGTTGTTTCGGTGGTCGATGTGGCCTGATCTGGATCTTGTCGGCGTACCCCTACCCCCCACATATACTGACGTTGTATATCCTGGGGCCGTCCTTCCAGTGTAGTTAGGTAGCTGCAAAGTGTAATCGTGTTCGGATCTATTCGCTGCCTAATTGGTAAGAATGGTTCCCAGTATTGGTGATCGTGATCTTGTAACACTGTGACATTAGTCACATAACGTAGGGCTTGACAAGTGTTTAACGGTAGCGTAGTCTTCTTAGTACCGGAATAGTTCCGGCCAGCTTGAAGGGGCAACTAATGATAACAACAACAACAGACAACGATCTAGCGCGGCCAGTAGGTACCGTTAGAGTCACATTAAGTGACTACTACGCCATAGCAGCTACCAAACACTTTTCAGATATGGGCCAGGCCGAAGAATACGCGCAACGTATGTTGGGCCGTGAATGGGGCATGGATCAGACCGTAGCCCTGGCCACTTTCGACGTAGTTGCCGCTAGTGGGCTATTCGTTCATTCCGGCGAGATGGAATACTGATCATGGCGCGCAAAGTATTAACAGAAGAACAACGCGCCGATAGGGCCGCCAGAATAGAGCTGCTAACCATTGCGGCTAATGATCTAGAGCAAGCTAACCCGGCAGATATTAATCTGGCAATGCTAGTGCTATCTAAGTATTCCCGGCGTAATGTGACCCTGATCTACGCGCAAGCGTTAGAACGTGACCGTGATCTACCTACGGCCGTTGCCGGGTTCCATGAATGGCGCGCGGCCGGGCGTATTGTCCGCAAGGGTGCGAAAGGGTACGCGATATTCGCGCCAGTGATGAAACGGGACAAGGCTACTGGGGCCGATAGTGATCCTAAGCGAGTGGGCTATACCGTCCGGTATGTGTTCGACGTTCTAGACACTGACGTTTTATCGGCCGATAGTCCTACCCTGGCCAGGGATCTTGACACGATCCCGGCATAGCTTGACATTCTCCCGCAAGTGTTCTACACTTGTGACGTGCTAGTCCGTTCAGGCGGCGAAGGTTCACGACCTACTAGCACACTATGACCGGCAAAGTCTGCCGGCCAGATACCTAGAAGGGGTAACCATAATGGAAACTAAGAATAATGAAGCGTACGAGTACGCTCTATTAATTAAGCGGGAGCTGCTCGCGCTTGAAACACTCCTAGAGAATGGGCGAGACATTGCTGAAGATCTAGAGCGAGTGCGCAATGGTGACGCGCCAGAGATGGAGCCGGAGCTATTAGAAGAATGTGTTGCGGCCCAAATGGATCTAGGTCTAGAAGAATGGCCTGATGATTACGGCGATATATTCCCGGACTATTTAAACAATAGTTGTCTAGATATGACAGTGCTACGCGCTACGAATAGCAACAGTGACCGCGCCAGGGTTGAGATACTCCGGACGTGTGGCGGACCGCGTTGCGATATCTTCCGAGATACTGATGATGGTGACATGATCCAAATATCGGTGCATAGTTGGGGCGATAGTTCTACTTTGCGCGTAAGTGTTGGCAACGTTGCCGGCCAGCTTGATGAGATCGCCGGGTGCTACTAATGACGCGCCGATATTCTCCTACTCACCCGGCGGTTAAGTCTTCGCCGCAAGTAATGACCGCGCAAGCGTGGAGCAAACTCTATCGGCGGCCGCTTGCGGCCATTGGCGGCGGGTTCGCTGCTGCTATGGCGGGTTGGTTCATGCCGGCAGTGGCGTTGTACGGTTGGCCTATCTCTATCATATGGTGCCTACCTGGGGCCGGCGTATGTCTTGCCGGGTTCGCACGTTGTCAAGCTATCTACGAATTAGAACGCGAGTTCGATAAGTGATCGATCTAGTTATTTCTAATACAATGGATAAGGCATTGCGCAAGTTAAGATATACCGGTCACATAATGATGAATGGCCGCGAGCTAATTGCCGGCGGCCTTGCTGATGACTTAGCACTAGCGTTCACTTATGGCGCGTTGTGCGCGGTGACTGGCGTAGTGATGACCGAGCCGCAGCTACTTGACAGGTTACAGGGTGATTACTTCTGGCAGGGCGTCGAATATGGTGAACGCTTGACCGATTAACGCGACAGGGTAGGCGGTATGGCCGCTGATCTAGGTTCGATCCCTAGCTGCCCACTATGCACCCACAATAATGCGGGGCAGAATACCTAGAAGGGGTACAACATAATGAGAATTACACTCTCGACCGCGCAAGCGGTAACACTGGCTAAGGCCATTAAGCCGGCGATAGGTACTGATCCTATTCGTAATCACTTAATGACCGTAGAGATAACTACTACTGATGGCGCGGTGATCTTTACTGCTACTGATGGTTATCGTATGCACCGGGTGACAGTGGCGGCCATTGATGGTTGGGCATATGAAGCCGGCGAGAAGATAAACGTTGCCGGCAAAGAATTAGTGGCAAACCTAATTCTATTGGCAAAGACTAACGGTATTGGGGACGGGACAGTGACACTGGCCAATGAGACAGAAGATCGAAGCCAGATACTTAATCTGATGATGACATCAAGCTCGTCGATGGTGGTGGTAGTTGATGAGATTGCGCGTGAGTTTCCTAATTGTGGGGCCATTCTCAACACTGAACCGGCAACGTCAGAATTGGTATGCCAATTTGATTCTGATTATCTGGCAGATATTATTACTGCTGCCGGCGTAGTAAGTAGGACCAAGAAGGCTAAGGGTGTCGAAGCCATGTCTCCAATTAAGATACTTAATATTAATCCGGCGAAGCCTTGCCATATCACTGCCATCAATGCCGATATGGGCATGGAGTTTCATGGGGTAATTATGCCGCAACGGCCATAGAGCTAGGTCACGCGGGGCCGTATGGCGGCCCTAGTCACGTTCGATCCGTGACCGCGTACTACTTGCCCACTGTGGGCGGTAACAGATACCTAGAAGGGGTACAACAATGACAACAATAACCAATGAAGACGGGGATATCGTGACGCGTATCAACGTCATGCACCTAATAACTTATGACGTATCAGAAGTAGTGCAGCAGCTACGGGAAGATAATCGCGTGGGTGATGATGATGACCTAGAGATTACTCTCGATGACGTTCTAGAACTTATCGCATTATTAGCAGAAGATGACTTTGCCTACAAGGTAGATCTTATCTATCAAGATCAAGACGGGAATAATCTCTAATGGGTTACTCATGCCGACAAGATGCCGATGAAATATACAAGGTATGGCTTGATTATTGTTATGCCACTACCGGCGTAAGCAATTCTTACCTATACAAGAATGAACGTTACTGTCTCCAGCTAGGACGACAACAAGATGATGGTGCTATGACCGGCACGGTCATGCTACTGATAGATCACCCCAGTATCGTAGGTCAATACCTGGCCCACAACAAAGGATCGTTCCGTATCAAGCCTGATGGCACGGTCAAGCGTTACCCCGTTGGCCTAAAGAATCTACTTGCCGGAGCCACAGCATGAGATATGTAATCAACACTACTGATGGCACCATTACTGATGCCGCCGACACATATATTCTTGACACGAGCCTGATGGATAACACCACCTACGCCACGTTCCTAGAGATAGATGACGATGATGAACTTATTGACATGGCCAAGAAACTTGGCGTACCCATTGCGGGAATCTCTGATTCGTTCCTAGAAAATACCGGAGCCACGGTATGAGCTTGTTGATCTGTCTAATCTGTGACAAGTGTGAAGGCCAGTCACTACCTAGTTACGGTACCGCCACTGATGCGCGAGTACACAACTTCTCTAGTGGGTGGTACTTCGATGGTGAAGTTGATCTCTGCCCCGTATGTTCAGGAAGGGATCCGGAGTATTGGGCTACCGAACCTTTCTAACCCGCAAAAGAGAAGAACACCGTGATCGCAAACGAATACATCGTTATGTCATTGCATACACGGTAGGAGACACTGCTACAAAGTGGTTGGCCTGGGATCACGAACAAGTCTGGCGGTGGACAAAATCCATACGCCAAGCCGCACAGTTCCGAACCGAACAGCAAGCAATCAACGAAGCCGAGTCTACTTCTATGGTTTGGCAGTATAGGTACTCAGTACATCGCCTCTAACAATTTGGTAACATCAATATCGACCCTGCCTAGCGTCCCCCTTCTCGCTAGGTAGGGTTTTTACCGTTTCCAGCTCACTTGTGTTGGTTGCTTAATATACTGATCCCGTTGCTTTGGGGTCATGCCGGCCCAGAATCCATCTCGCCTACCAGTAGCAGCCTCAAATGGTAGACAGAACGCTAGACATTGCTCTATGACTGGGCAGTTAGAGCAGTAGTTCCTTGCCGGCTGCCAATAAAAGTCCCGCACGTCGCCGTTGGGTATTTCAGGGAAGAAAATAGCTGATGGTGCGCCTTTGCAGTTTGCTTTGTCATACCAGTCGTCTTTCATTTTTTCCCAAAGACTCGTTCAAGAGCTGCATTACAATAGTCAGTGCTAATTTCACTACCTATCCATCTTCGTTGCATCTGCTCACAAACAATCGCTGTTGTTCCTGAATCCATGAATGGGTCGTAAACCAAATCTTCTTCTTGTGTCCACGTCAACAAATGGTCTTTGACCAGCTCGGCGGGGAAGGGTGCAGGGTGTCCAGAAGAATTCTTGCTAGTTACATACCGCCAAATGTTTGTTCTTGGTGAATGGCTAGGTACTGGATTTTTTAGTTTGCCGGAATAATCCTTGTGTCCTGCCCATTTGTTTTCTTTATCTTTCAACAGTGTTGCATTTGGTTTTCCTTTACTTAGAACAAACATATATTCAAATATCTGTGTATATCTATTGCTGTTAGCTTGCGCAGGAAATGTAGACGAGTTCTTTTCATATATCATTGTGTCGTGCAGTTTAAGACCAAGTGATATGAAATGTAACGCTTGTCTAAATGATGTTCCCGATTCGGAACCATTTTTACATTGGTCGCCCACCACCCAAACAATTACGCCATGTGGTTTTATTATTCTCACCAATTCAACTGCAACTTTTTCAAACTCAAACGAATAGCCGTTATAGCCTTTAAGGTCATCATAGGGTGGTGATGTGATTACACAATCAATAGAGTTGTCAGGCATGTTCGACATTGTTTCCAAACAATTTTGGTTGTATATCATTTTCTTTTAGTTCGTTTCTTTGGTGCGCTACGTACAGCGGTTGTTTTGTTTTGGTGGCATACACAGGGGCAGGTGTCGTGTATGTCTTGGGTGTATTGACGTATGGCTCGTTCTACGGTGCCACAGTGGGTGCAGAACGGATCAGCACGGGTGAATTCCCATAGCTCATTCGTCATTCGTTGTCACTGCTGCGATAAACCCTGCATGGCTAAAGCATTAGACACAGACCCAGAACCTAAAAAATAATCAGTCACGTTGTCCCCATTTTGATAACCCATTAAAGACAGCACCCAGTTTGTCCATTCTGTAGGTTTTGCCCCAACAAAATTAGATCTCAATGGAAGACAAGTCAATACGTCACTAACAGACTGAAGATTATCTGCTCTACCTTTTCTGTTTTTGGGTATCTTTACTAGCACCGGTTCCCAGTTATTAGCGATGCGACTACCGCTAGGAAATGCTGAAGGTTTATGCCAGACCGCCACCCTAATACCGTTTCTACTATCAGTTTCGACAACCGATAGATACGTACTAAGGCTATGAACGCTCATTGCAATAACCCAACCGTCGTAATTGGCATTTAGCTCTGCTACTAACTGTTTATGTGTTTCTGGTTTGTCCCATTCGTGAGCTTCGGGGTGGTTGTCGGCCTGACCCTGCCCATTACCATTCCCGCATCCACCTGGCCCGTACCACCTAACCGCCCTGCCTAAATATGGTGGATCAGCTATACACAAGTCCATTAAAAGAAGTCGTCAGATGCCGGTGCTGCTGTTGCTCCTGGAAATATCTGTCCAACCTGAGCCATCGTGCGCTCTGTTTGATCTTTGACCCATGTGTTCCAGCGCAGTGACACACCAATTTCGTCAGCAATAATCTTGATTGACTTCCCTTTGGTGCCATCTTTTTTGGTGAATTCTTCTTGTTCTAGGCGACCTGTAACGATTACGGTTTCACCTTTGGCGCAGGTGGCTACAAAGTTTTCAGCAAGTGAGCCGAACGCTGTGACGTTATGCCATGTTGTTTTCTTCTTGTCGTCTTTGCCGTAGGTGTCTGCGACTGTAAAGGTAGCGATAGCCATTTGACTGCCGGTGTATTTAAGTTCGGGTTCTTGTCCGAGCTTTCCGTGAATTGTGATGTGGTTACTCATTGTTATCCCCTTCCGAGGGTGTAAGTGGTTTGGGTTGGTTCGCAGCCTTGACACAACGGTGTTGTGGTGGGGTTGAGAGGGTGATGTAGGTCGTCACGGATACTTTGCATCGTGGACAATGCCAGTGTTGTTTCAGCGAGATGCCCTTCATTCCGTTCATGTTACAGATGGGGGGTGTCAATGTCAATGTTTTTTCTTGCTTTTCTGCAAGCTCTACATTCACGAGATCCGTTGGGTTTGTTGTATGTATTCGCTTCATTGTATTCGTGTCCCCTGGGGCAGTGTGTTTTGTTGGCATAGAAATGTCTGCCTCTGTCCACTACGTCTTTCATGTTTTCTGTTTGGGTTCCACCTTCTAGGTGGTGGGGGTTGACGCAGATTCGATTGTCGCATTTATGTCTGACGACTGGTGGGTAGTAGTAGTTAGCTAGGAAGAATGAGAACCGGTGGGCTGCTCGGTGTTTTCCTTGGGCATATAACTGTCCGTAGCTGTCGCCTCGTAGTGAGCCTTGCCATTCCCAACATTCTTCGGGGGTGAGGATGTTTACTCGTTTCCAAAATCGTTGGCTGGTTCGGTATGTAACGATGTCCACAGGTTCCCTTTTGTCCTGTGTAAAACATTAGCAGTTTCTTTTCCAGCGTTGGACTTTGGGGTGTGGGGATCGGCAGATGAACTGTTGTAGGTTCATGCAGTTTTGGGATTTGATGACCGACCAGCCGTATGGACCAACGGGGTGGACGAATTCGCCGTTGGGTTCGGTGTGTCCGAGCCAAGCGATGCGGTCTACGATGCGGGCTTGTTCTACGGGGGTGTAGCGGTCTGCGTTGGAGCTGTTACTGAACCGCCGCCATGTGCCAATCGCTATTCCGTAGCCGGAAGTGTAATTGCGGGTGCTGGTGTGCCAGCGTGAATCTGTTTCGCAGCGGGCAATTCTCAAATACCACCGCCAGGGCATTACGAGTGCTTCAATCTCTTTGGGTGTCTTAGATGCGCTTACAGGGGCTTCTGAGAGGATTGTAGAGGGGATGGATAGGGACAAGATAATGGTTATGAGGATGCTTTTGCGCATGGTTTTCCTTTGTTCAGGGGATAGGTCATTTAGGTGTCATAGTTCTCCCAACTAGATAGTGTTAAACGGATTAAGTTATCTTAGCAACAACCGAATCAGACCAACACACAGGCGTTGACCAGTCTTCAAATCCGTACAGTTGATTCTGTTTAACCCAATAGGTATCAGCAGATTGCAACTCGCCAACAGCAATGGCATCACTGAGTGGCATCCAGCCGGACATCAACACTCTGTTTTCTTTAACGATACAAAGGATGTAGTCAGCTGGTTTATCTTTCGGATGAACAAACAAATGCCCATCACGATGTTCTGTTGACCGGACTTGGTGGATACCTACGTCGCCAGGTAAATCAGACAAGCGTTTGTTGGTTGCTGGTTGCCAATGTTTGTCGATTGCTTTAGCTACTGCGTATTCAGCAATCATGCCGATGATGTCTATTTGCCAAAAGTTTTGGCGGTCATCTGCTTTGTAATACTGCGGGCGTTGTTTGGCGATTGAAGCTATGCGTCGTTGGCAGCCGGCCATTGCTGCATGGGCGAGTTCATATTCGTCAAGGGTTACTATTATTTGTTGCATTGTTTACCAGCCACCGTATTTGTCTCCAAGCAATACACCGCAGAGAAAAACTGCGCTGACCATGATTACCATCATAAAAAAATCAGTCATTAGGTACGCCTTCTTGGTTTTTGTATTCATGGCGAGCAATATCAACATGACCTAGTTCACGAGCCAACGCTTCTGCGGTTCGTTTCCACTGGTCACGTTCTGCTTGCACCTTGGCAAAGTCTTGCTCTGCGAACACAATTTCTTTGTCTCGAAGCCATTCGTACGCATCGTCCTGGTGTATGTATTCACTCATCAGTAGCCCGCTTCCTTCATTAAAGCTGCGAAGACACGGGCAGGCATGACTGCATACCAGTCGCCGACATCCATCGTGCCACGCTTCTTAGCAATGACAGCACCCATAGTTACTTCGGCGTTAGCCATCTCAACCTTCAATTCTTTCATCCATTCAGACAATGTAATTGTCTTGTGGTCTTTAACTTCTATAACGACTGGCGCACCCATGTTGATGTCACCCTTGTCAAGATTGCCTGACAATGCACGACGCTCTGTATGGATCCAGCCTTCACCTTTAAGCCAGGTGACTACAGCGGTTTCAGCTGCGGTTCCTTTTTGTTTTGCTTTACTCACTGCGACGGGCCAGTTCATCACCAAGCCGGCGACACTCTGATGACAGCATGGCGTTGGTGTCTTCGAGCAACATCAACTTTTCTGTTAAACGATTGTTCTCTTTAACAAGCGAAGACACAGCTTCTTGCCACATCCCGCTATCCATTTCATCATTCACTGTCAAAACATCCTTCATAGAATTTGTGTCCAAAAATTTCAGCAGGGTGAAAACCAAAACGAAGACACCATTTGTCTGCGGTGTAAACGCTTAACCCCTCTTGCCACCAACGGGCAACCGTATGTTTGTCCAGGTATTGCAACTGTTCTGCTTTGGTGAGAAACTCAATCAACGGTTTAGCATCCAGCCGGACATCGCTAGACATGACAAGTGGGCGGTACTTCTTACGGGTCTGGGACATACCGACACGACAAACGTCGCATCGGCAGCCCCTCCTACGGTACATAGATGCCCCGTGTTCAGTGATTTCCTTGGCGTTCACGATGCTGTTACCGCTTGGCGTACCAAGTCACGGATTAACTGTGACCTGCGTACCCCACGTTGTTCGCAAAGCATCCCGATCTGTGTCAGTTGTGATTCGGTCACTCTGATACCGATGATCTTTGCGGATGCTTCGCTTGCTGATGGGTCAACGGTTCTTTTGTTAGCCATTACTCGCCGTCCTTAAATGCTACAAGTTCTTTGAACGCTGAACGCAAAGCTGGTAGGTGTGATTCCATCCAAGGTGTGCCTTCAGGGATGCCAGCGTTAGCTGCGACAGCCTTTGGATCTACGCCTTTGGTTTCACAGGCTGCATTGAACTGGTTGACTTGTTCTTCTGACAATGCTGTGAGTGTCTTAGGCTTTGGCTTTGCACTTGCTGTTGGTGCTGGTTGTGGCTGTGGCTTAGGCGAAGGTGCATGGTCAAGTTCTTCCCATTCGTTCTTTGTCCAAAGTGACAAATAAACGTTATGCCTCATGGCGCAGTTCCTGATGGCATCGCTCATCAGTTCCTTGTACAGATCGGGCTTTGATGCCTGAACGGAACCAATACCTAAACGGCGAACACCATGAATGGTCAGCCATGCACCCATGTGCGCCATACCATTCTCAACACGGAACGCTGGCAAACCGTACTCGTCAAACGCAACTGGTTCCATTGACCATGTTGGATCAATCTCCGTCAAGGCTTTCTGTGTGTCGGCATGCCCAACGAAGGACAACTGCTGACCACCCTTAGGTAACTTTCCTACAATTTTAGGGTCAGGCACCCCGTATTTTGTCAGGACTTCTTCAAGCCCAATTGTTTTCTTTTCCATTATTTTTCCCCTTTCAAGGATTTATTGTTTTGTAAATAGGTAATCGCTGAAGTCAGCAAGTTGATGTCGTCTTTAAGTTTTCCAATACCGGTGTTGCAAGCCTGGCAAAGCAGCCCACGCACACACGACCCGCAGGATTCGTCGTTTGCACAACATGACCTGTCATGGTCAACCGATAAATTCAGTAGCTTTCCACGTTTAATAATTGTTTCTGGGTTGCCACATACAGCACATACATAGTTTTGTTTTTTAAGAAGCAGGTTGTAGGCATCAAGTGTGATCTTAAATTTATTCAAGATTCTTGATGATCTAGTTTTATCTGGGTTCTCAAATCTCCATTGCTTAGTATTTATCTGGTGGCACTTTTTGCACCATGCGGTGTAATTGTCTTTATAAGATTTGTTTGACACAAAAAAAGAAATGTCTTTTTCTTCTTTGCATTTGCTACAAATCTTTGTCATCGCTCACCTTTGAGTAGAAACGTACGTGTTTGTACTTCTTTTGTGAACTCTCGTGCAAGGTCGGGATATGCAGCACGGAAACCTTTTGAATCAAATGACTCACGCTTCTGCCCCTTCCAAGTAGCAACGGTTGTACCGTTCAAGATAGCGGTGTCGGCATCGCCAATCAACTCACATACCTGTGCTTTTAATTCGTCTTCCATTTGTTTGTATGAAGCCAGTTCGCTACGAACATGACGTAACTTAGTGAGGACTTCACCGAAGTTGTCGGGTAGTTCAACAGCTCGTGATGTTGGGCGTTGATACCTGGTCTGGATTGTTTCGTATGACCATTTCACACCGGATGGGGTCATGCCAAGTTCGATGGTGTTAAGCCAGTCAGCTACAGCTGCTATGTGTTCAGCAACTTCTTCTTCAGTGATGACCTGCTCAACGAGGGTAAGGCGCAGGGTGTTGTCAAACACCGCCCAAGTAATACGTTTTGCATCGGAACAAATGTATTGGGTGATCCCTTGGATACGCCAGTAGTCAGGGAGTGTGCCTGAGTATTCACGACTGGTGGTTTTGACTTCAAGGATGTGGCGGGTTTCTTCGTTCCATCCGTCAAGGGTGGAGATGAGGTGACATCCGTTGTCTGTGTCGTAACAGAACAGTTCCTTTGGTGTTTCAAATTCAACACCGAGCCTGTCGCCAGCCCATGTGATGATGGTGTCTTCAAGGCGGTTGCCTGTTTCCATCGCTGCATTGGGGGTGATAGGGCTAGGTGCTACGCCTGATAGTTGTTCAGCTGCGTAGTGGTCTTTCTTTACGAAAGGATGCAAACCATAGATAGCTGCGGCTGCTGAGGCTGAGATGCGCCGGTTGCCGTTGGCATCCATGTAACGCTGATCTAGCCATGCTTGTGAACCGTGTGGTTCTTTGTGGATACGGTAACGATTGAAAGTCATTTAACTTCCCCTTCTCTGTGTAACA